>LULG01000268.1_pt1 | contig 17366 bp, 20 predicted proteins | sample 728211 | NCBI WGS metagenome assembly LULG01 (sample SAMN03860295, study PRJNA289734) | marine metagenome | biome: seawater column; feature: ocean; material: water; isolation source: Red Sea water column Station 169 - depth 200m | place: Saudi Arabia: Red Sea | collected 2011-10-15 | depth 200 m | reverse complement strand
TACCTTTCATGTGGCGATCATGAGTATGGTGAGTGGTGGGCTATATGTGGTGAGCGGTGGATTGGCGGAATTATTAGGTTATTTTCAGACTTTGCTTTTAATCTTTGTTGCATCACTATGTTGTTTGATTCCAAAGTTAAAATGGTATTTTTACCAAAGAACCCTGATTGAATAGAGTGTGAAATGTTAAAACTGATATATTATGTGCCTGAATCGCATCTCGAAGTAACCAAGCAAGCGATTTTTCAAGCGGGCGCAGGCGGTATTGGTGATTATGCCGAGTGTGCTTGGCAGGTCAAAGGCTTTGGTCAGTTCAAGCCAGTGGGTCAAGCCAATCCTTTTATTGGTCAGGTGGATCAGCTCGAACAAGTCGAAGAATGGCGTGTTGAAACCATTGTTGAAGAACAGTTTGCTCAAGCGGTGAAACAGGCGTTATTGGCAAGTCATCCCTATGAAGAGCCTGCTTTAGAGTTTATACAAATTCTAGAAATTTAAAAAAGCACACAATTCTTAAAATCATGTGCTTTGTCTAACTTGATATTTTTAAGAAAAAAACAATCAATTAAACTTTGAAAAATCCGCTTTACGCTTTTCTTTAAATGCAGTCAATGCTTCGACCATTTCAGGGGATTTGACACGTTGCATAAAGATTTCAGCTTCATGATCAATCCAAGCCACGATGTCATCTTTATCTGCTTTCATCAAGGCTTTGCTTTGTTTCAGTGAAGCAAGAGGCAGTTGGTTGAGATGCTGTGCCATTTGCTCAGCTTGTGCATATGGATCGTCAACGATTTGAGTGACAAGTTTTGCGTCTAGTGCAGTTTCAGCGTTGAATTTACGGGCAGACATCAATAAGTCTGCAGCTAATAAATATCCTGCACGTTGTTGTAACAATTTACTTGCAGCACCTTCAGGTGATAAACCTAAGCTGACAAAAGGAATTTGGAATACCGCACTGGTGTCAGTATAGACAAAATCCGCATGAAGAAGCATAGTCACGCCAATACCAATCGCCACACCTTTGACCCCAACAATCAACGGTTTTGAGAACTTTGCAGCTGACTTTAATAACAAGAATGGTGCGCCATCACCCGCAGGGCTGATATTCTTTTTCAGGCTTGCTGCGAAGTCTTGCATGTCGTTGCCCGCAGAGAAGTCGTTGTTTGCACCACGCAAGATTACAATGCGGACATCATTTGACGCATCCGCTTGATACAATGCTTGTTCGATCTCGATATATAAGTCACTATATAGCGCATTTTTGGCTTCTGGACGGTCGATCGCTAAGGTGAGAATGCCATTGGCTAATTCTGCTTTTAAATGTGGGTTGCTATTGTTTAAACAATCTAAGCTCATTGTCATATCCGTAGTGATTTAAAACTTGAGTGTAGTTTTAGCAAAGAAGATGCACGCTGTATAGTTGAGAAATTGAGGTTTTTATGTCGCATGAGTTCAAAGTGTTTGATTATTTGGTGTTCATTGGGCGCTTTCAACCGTTCCATGTCGCACATCGAGAGGTCATGGACATTGCGCTATCACAGTCCGAGCATTTGATTTTGGTACTTGGCTCAGCGCAAGACGAGCGGAGCATCAAAAATCCTTTTTCTATTGCTGAGCGTGAGCAAATGATTTTATCGAGTTTTGATGATGAGACTCAAAAACGCATTCATTTTGTGCCGATTATTGACTTTTATGATGATGAAAAATGGGTGAATGCCGTAAAAGACGGCGTTGAAGATTTTATCAATACACATCATCAAGCAGAAAAAAATGATTTAAAAACAGGCTTAATTGGTCACTTTAAAGATGACAGTTCGTACTATCTTGCGCTATTTCCAGCGTGGCAATTGGTTGAATTGGAAAACTTAAAAAACCAACTTTCGGCGACGCCACTACGTGCCAAATATTATCAAGGTGAAATTGATCAAGATCATTTAAGTACCGAAGTGCAAGAGTTTCTAATCGAATTTCAAAATAGTGAATGGTATCCACTGTTGCAAGATGCCTTTCAACAGCAGGATGATTCACCAGTCATTTTACCTGATGAATCTGTTTGAATGATTTTAAGCCTAAAAATTGGCTGACAAAATGGACATCAATCAACAATAGTAGTAGCTATTTTTAAGCTCAGATTGAGATTACTAGATCATATAATATCTATTTCACGCCATCAGTCGCCTTTGACGACTGATGGCGTAAAGTATTTTTAGGGGGCTACAGCCCCCTAAAACCCCCAACTCAAGCACTTTGTAGCTGTTTAATTTCTTCTAAAATCTTCTCAGCATGACCTGCTGCTTTGACTTTGCGGAAGCTCGCTTTCAGTTTGTCGTTATGGAAAATAAAGGTTGAGCGTTCGATGCCCATGACTTTTTTGCCATACATATTTTTTTCTTTGATCACGTCAAAATGCTGACAGAGTTTTTCATCTGGATCACTGAGGAGTGTGAAGTTAATGTCTTGCTTTTCGGTAAAGCGTTCATGGCTTTTGATCGAGTCACGAGATACGCCGAAGACTTGTACACCGAGTTTAGCAAATTCATCTTTCAATCCACTAAACTCATTGGCTTGTGTCGTACAACCTGGGGTGGAATCTTTTGGATAAAAATAAATAATCAGCCAATCGCTAATGTCGCTGAGCTTGATTTCACCTTGTGTGCTTTCCACAGCAAAGTTTGGTAATTGAATCTGTTCGAGTTGTTCTTTACTTTTTTCGATTTGAACTGCCATGTGATGTCCTCTATTTTCAATGAATTTTGTCGGTATGCTTGTGATGTATGATGAACTCTAAATGAAAAAGCCTGCATCTCAGCAGGCTTTAAATGACGGTTTCATCATTATTTCTTCGCAGCAGAAGCCGCAGCAGCTTGTACTTTTTTGATCAAGTTTGACCCTGCACATGTATTCATATACTGCTCAGTACGTTTCACCACTGGAAGGGTGCGTGGATCTTTCTTAGCATTGACCGCACTTTGAATTTCCCATTCTTCCGCATTGGTCATTTTCGCTTGGCTGTCAATGGTACATTTACAAAACTTTGAAGCTTCTGCTGAACTCAATACTTTTGCTTTGGTAAATGAACCTTGACAGTTCTTTTCTAAATCACCACGAATATTGGTGCTTTTGCTTAAGTCTGCTGCGTAGGTTTGACCTGCTAAAGCAGCAACTAATAATGCACCCGCAGTTTTTAACATCATATTTTTCATAAATAACCTGTTTTTCTAAAAAAATTAAGTCACGTAACGTGTCGGGTCTGCAACCTCAGCCTCGATGAAACCTTGATGGCGCAAGCGGCAACTATCACACTTGCCACATGCCCGACCGTCAGTATCAGCTTGGTAGCATGACACTGTTTGGGCATAGTCTAACCCATGTTCGATACCAAGGCGTATGATATTCGCTTTGGATAAATGTAACAGGGGGGTTTCAATGGTAATCGGATGTCCTTCTACGCCTGACTTGGTGGCAAGGTTTGCCATGGCTGTAAATGCCTCGATATATTCAGGACGACAGTCTGGATAGCCTGAATAATCCACCGCATTGACACCAATCACGATCGCTTGTGCATTTTTGACTTCTGCCAATGCAAGTGCATATGAAAGAAAAATCGTATTGCGTGCAGGGACGTAGGTGATCGGAATGCCGTCTTGCAATTGATCAGGGACATCCAAGCTGTGATCGGTCAGGGCAGAACCACCGATATTACCGAGGTCAATATTGATGATGCGATGATCGAGTGCGTATTTTTTTGCAAGTTGTTTAGCTGCCTCAAGCTCACTGGTGGAGCGTTGCCCATACATAAAGCTAATCGCATAGCAATCATATTGCGATGCAGCCCAAGCGAGACAAGTACTTGAATCTAAACCACCTGATAATAAGACGACGGCGCTTTGACGCATAACACGACCTTAATTCACACTAAAAAACAGCCATAGATTTTAGCATAATTTACATCGTGAATTTGGCGCAAAAATATACATCAAAGATAGAGTAACTAAACAAGACTATGGGGCTAAACACTTAACGTCCTTTTTCATCTTGCCAAAGCAGTTTATGTAATTGCAGTTGGAATTTGACAGGAAGTTGATCTTCCAAGATCCACTGTGCCAAGTTACGTGCCAAAGGTGGTAAGCGTACATCACCTTCGATGGCAAAGGCAGGCGAGAACCAAACTGTAGACACAACATCTGCAAACTGATGTTGCATCAAGAAATCTTTTGACCATTCATAATCTGCACGATCGCTAATCACAAATTTAATCTGATCATGTGCGGTGAGATGTGAGTAATTCTCAATCAGATTGCGGTGTTGTTCATGGCTAGATGGTGTTTTGACATCAACAATGCGTGATACTCGTGTATCAACTTTGCTAATATCAAGTGCGCCACTGGTTTCTAATGATACTTTAAAACCGCTATCGCATAAGGCTTTGAGGAGAACCAAACAATTCGGCTGTGCCAAAGGTTCGCCACCTGTCACACAGACATATTTAGCGTTGTAGTGAGAAATTTGTTGAATGATTTCTTCCAAACCATAACGTGTGCCACCTTCAAAGGAATAGGTGGTATCGCAATAGACACAACGTAGCGGACAACCTGTTAAGCGCACAAATACCGTAGGATGACCAGCCTCATTGGCTTCACCTTGTAGCGAGTAGAAAATCTCGGTCAGTTTGAGTCCTGCAGCAGGATCGGTAACAGGAATGGATTGAGTGCGCATAGGAAACAAAGATTGGCTTAAACAGCGATAAATCAAGATGGAAAAATAGGCGAGCTATTCTACCTGAATTTCGGAAAAATAGCTGATCAATTTCTACGGTGATGATGTATTGAAGACTTTAGTCAGATTCAATAGGTTCAATCAGCATCAAAATCCCTAAATTCAACGCCTCGACGATTAAGTCAAAAGTTGCTGTCTGATTTGCTAAGTCATTTAATAAAATTTGTTCACTATCAGCCAGTGTTTTAAAGACCTGCATTGAATCAGAATCGACTGGGAATAACTCACCATTTGCCCAAAATTCCAATGATTCATGATGATCTAGTGTACGATAAAGTAAGCGATTGGCTGGTTCTAGTGCTATACCGTAGCCATCTTCAGCATAATCTTTTAACTCTTCAAGATTTATTTCTTCAGGCTCAGGAATATGCTCGGCATATTTGGCTTCACTGATGAGTGCCATCACTGCAGAGTCAAAACCTGCATTATTTTCAATAGGATTATCGCTGATTGGTGTCTTTGTTAAGACTTGATCTGCAAATTGATCACTCACACGGTCGATCAATTGCGCATGATTTGGCATTCGGAAACCAAAAGAAAAAGTCAGACATTCATCTTCTGCTACACCGTAATGTGATAGGCGAGGTGGCACATACAGCATGTCACCGGGTGCAAGCACTTCATCAAAATCCACTTGCATTTCCGTAAGTAATTTCAAAGGTTGATTGGGTACGTTCTCTGTAGATTCATCGCACCATTGTCCCAGTTGCCAACGACGATGCCCAAAGCCTTGCAATAAAAACACATCATAAAAATCAAAATGCTGTCCAACCGAGCCACCTTTTGGCGCATAGGACACCATGATGTCATCTCGTCGCCACTTCGGAATAAAGGAAAATTGCTTCCACAGTTCAGCAAGTTCTAGCGAGTAATGATCAACCGCCTGAATTAACAGCGTCCAGTAAGGTGGTAAGTTTTTAAAATTTTTTTCAGTAAGTGGTGAATTTTTGACTTGCCATTGAACATGATTTTGACCATTTTGGGTAATTAACCGTGCAGTTACATCTTCATCTAAAGCCAATTCTTTAATGTCATCTGGGTCAAACATACCGATAATTTCAGGTAGCGCATTACGCACAAGTAGCGGTTTCTTCTGCCAATATTCGGCGAGGAATTGTTCTGCGCTGATGCCACCTAAGATGGAAAGTGGTTGAGAAATTTGCTTAGACATAATTATTCAAATGCAGTCAAAAATATATGCGTATTTTCCGCTTTGAAGCGATGAGTTGCAATGCGTAATCGCCTTGAAGTTGAGGTTTGGAATACGACTGTTTTTGGTCATTTTGCCGAAGTGTTATAGACTGATGCCTTTATTTTGTGAATTTTTAAATATTTTCACGATATTTTTTTAAGTTTTTAATTAAATCGAATTGCGTTAGTCAAGGCATTTTGGCGAGGTTTAGGAAAAACAAATTCAAGATAGGGTAAATCGATGAATTATTTAGATCCAACCGTATTGACATTTATTTTATATATTGTGTTGATGATTGGTATAGGCGTGTATGCTTATCGGGCAACCACAGATTTTTCCGATTATATTTTGGGCGGTCGTAGTTTTGGCAGTTTGGTGACTGCATTCTCGGCAGGGGCATCGGACATGAGTGGTTGGTTGCTTATGGGCTTGCCCGGGGCAATTTATTTATCTGGGCTGAGTGAAGCGTGGATTGGGATTGGATTGGTTATTGGTGCGTGGTTGAATTGGATATTTGTCGCAGGAAGACTGCGTATTCACACCGAAGTGCAACATAATGCGATGACTTTGCCTGATTATTTCACCAATCGTTTTGATGATCACAAGCGGATTTTACGGGTGTCATCGGCGTTAATTATTTTGATTTTCTTCTCGATCTATTGTGCATCAGGCATGGTGGCAGGGGCGCGTTTGTTTGAAAGTCTATTTGGGATGGATTATCAAGCTGCGCTTTGGCTCAGTGCGATTGCTACGATTATCTACGTGACCATTGGTGGCTTCTTAGCGATTAGTTGGACCGATACTTTCCAAGCAGGTTTGATGCTATTTGCATTGTTCTTAACGCCGATTTTTGCTTATTTGGCGGTCAGCAATGATGGCTATGATGTGATTAACTATGTGCAAACTGTTCGCCCTGAAGCAATGCAAATGTTGCAAGGTCTGAGTGGCGTTGCGATTATTTCATCATTAGCTTGGGGTTTAGGCTATTTTGGTCAACCGCATATTTTAGTCCGTTTTATGGCGGCGAAAAATGTGAAAACCATTACCATGGCACGTCGTATCGGTATGACGTGGATGATCATTTGTCTACTGGGTTCAGTCGGTATTGGCTTCTTCGGGATTGCATTTTTCCAAGCCAACCCTGATTTGGCTGCACCTGTGACTGCAAATTCAGAAACGGTATTTTTACAATTGACGCAAATCCTCTTTAATCCGTGGGTTGCAGGGGTGATTCTTGCGGCGTTCTTGGCAGCGGTAATGAGTACTTTGAGTAGTCAACTTTTGGTCTGTTCAACGACGATTACCGAAGATTTTTATAAAGTCTTTATCCGCAAAAATGCTTCGCAAAACGAGTTGATTTGGATTGGGCGCATCATGGTTGTGGTGATTGCAGCAGTTGCGATTGGCATGGCAAGTAATCCTGAAAGTAAAGTGCTTGGTTTAGTATCTTATGCGTGGGCGGGCTTTGGTGCTGCTTTTGGTCCGCTGATTATTTTGTCATTGATGTGGAAACGTATGACGCTATCAGGTGCAGTTGCTGGTATGGTCGTGGGCGCAGTCACTGTGATTTTTTGGAAAAATCTGCTTGGCGGTACGGGAATTTATGAAATCATCCCTGGGTTTATCTTATCGACCATTGCCATTGTCCTCGTCAGCTTAATCTCAAAAACACCATCGAGTGAAACGATGGCACGTTTTGAAAAAGCGGATAAGATTTACCATAAACACTCTTAATTTTTTTTGATTAAGATTGTCAATTGGTTAGAAAAATGCCTACGTTCATTGTAGGCATTTTTTATGTTTGAATATTTTGCAATCTAAGGTATTTGAATATTGAGCTGACGTAAAACTGAGCACAATTGAATCATCGGTAATCCCATTAATGCGGTGTAATCATCACCTTTGAGCCATTCAAATAAGCTAATTCCCAAGCTTTCACCTTTAAAACTGCCTGCACAATGTAAAGGTTGATCTATAGTCACATAACGTCGAGTTTCATCATCACTTAAATCACGAAATTTGGCTTGAAAGGGCACAACGCAAGTCTGTTCAAATTGTTGATTTAGGCACTGCACAGACAAACCTGTGGCGAAATTGATAATTTTTCCAGATTGTTGTTGAAGTTGTGCAATTGCACCTTGTTCGGTATAGGGCTTACCGATGAATTGCTGTGGAGACTCTGCGAGATACGCCACTTGATCTGAACCAATCACAATCGCATCGGGATAATCATTGGCAATTTTCAATGCCTTTTCAAAACTCAAACGCTGTGCAAGTTGTTCTGCATTTTCATTGGGCTTTGCGCTTTCGTCAATATCAGGGCTGATCGCCAAATAATCGAGCTGTAAACGGTCAAGTAAAGCTTTGCGTGTTTCAGAGCTTGAAGCAAGGATAATCTGCGTCATTAAACGGCATATTCCATTAAGGTTTCTAATTCTACAAATTGCAGCACACTTTCATGACAGGCATGAATTTTTACAGGTGGCGCAACCTGATGTTGATAGGCTTCTACCCAACGGGTCACGCAAATACACCAAAAATCCCCCGGTTGTAATCCAGGAAAGCCAACTTCTGGCAATGGCGTGGTCAAATCATTGCCGACACGTTGTGAAAAGCTTAAAAATTCAGAAGTCATCTGTGCGCAGACTGTATGTAATCCAACATCCGCGTAGCCTGTATGGCAAAAACCATCACGATAATAACCAGTGATCGGATCAAAGCAACAGCTAGCCAATGCGCCACCCAAGACATTGAGGCGATTGAGTTCTGGGTCGGGATGATAAGACATAAAAACAGCCTGCTTTGAAAAATGAATAGGTGAACTACCATCATGATAATTGATATTGACGGTAAATTTCATATTTTACCGAAATAGAACTACCTTTTTAATGAGAATGATTTAAAATTTGCGCAATTGAATTAACCAATGATGAGAGAAGTCGATGAATTTTCAGCGCATGACTGATTTAGATTTAAATGGAAAACGAGTTTTAATCCGTGAAGATTTAAACGTACCAGTTAAAGATGGCAAAATTACCAGTGATGCTCGTCTACGTGCTGCGATTCCAACCATCAAACAAGCCCTCGCTCAAGGTGCTGCGGTGATGGTATTTTCTCACTTGGGTCGTCCAGTAGAAGGTGAGCCCAAGCCTGAACAATCTCTTGCACCAGTTGCAGCGTACTTAACCGAAGCATTAGGTCAAGACGTTCAACTGTTTACTGACTATTTAGATGGTGTTGAAGTCAAAGCAGGGCAAGTGGTACTCCTTGAAAATGTGCGCTTCAATCACGGTGAAAAGAAGAATAATCCTGAGCTTGCACAGAAATATGCAGCGCTGTGCGATGTATTCGTCATGGACGCATTCGGTACAGCGCATCGTGCAGAAGCATCAACCGAAGGTGTTGCGCGTTATGCCGATCAAGCTGTTGCAGGCCCTTTACTTGCGACCGAGCTTGATGCACTAGGTCGTGCTATGAAAACCCCTGAAAAGCCAATGGTAGCTATCGTTGCAGGATCTAAAGTATCGACAAAATTGGATGTATTAACTTCATTGTCTACGATTTGTAATCAGCTTATTGTTGGTGGCGGGATTGCCAATACATTCCTTGCCGCTGCAGGCTATAACGTCGGTAAATCGCTGTGTGAAGTAGATTTACTCGACACTGCAAAACAAATCGCAGCCAAAGTCGATGTGCCATTGCCGATTGATGTGGTAGTTACGGATGCGTCAGAAATCAACTTTGATGATTTCCTAGGCTCAGCAGGCAATGCCAACGCCGTGGTGAAAAAAGTTGCCGATGTTGGTGATAACGATATGATTCTTGACGTTGGTCCTGAAACCGCACAACGATTTGCAACATTGTTGAAGCAATCAAAGACTATACTGTGGAACGGTCCTGTCGGCGTTTTTGAAGTGGATCAGTTCGGTGAAGGTACGAAAGCATTGTCATTGGCGATCGCAGAGAGCGCAGGCTTCTCGATTGCGGGAGGCGGAGATACATTGGCAGCGATTGATAAGTATCAAGTGGCTGATCAGATCGGATATATCTCGACTGGTGGCGGTGCGTTCCTTGAGTTTGTCGAAGGCAAAACTCTACCTGCTGTTGCAATACTTCTTGAACGAGCGAAAAACTAAATTTTGTTTGTTTTTCGTTGATTTACAAGGTAAAGACCACATGATGCTTTATCATGTCGGCTGAAATTCACTTTTGAAATTTAACTTTTTAATGAGGATAAATTGATGAATATTAAACTTTTAACAGCTTTAGCAATCGCTCTTCCATTATTCACTGTGGCATGTGCAAAAAAAGAAGCACCAGCTGAAGAGGCAACTCCAGCAGAAGCAACAGCACCAGTTGACGAAACAGTTACAGCTGAGCAACAAGCGGCGATTGATTCTTTAGATCGTCCTGAGCCTGAAGCAATCGCAGTCGAAGGTGAAGAGCCAACAGCATCTGTGGAAACCACTGAAACCATGACAATGGATGCAGAAGTCGCAGACCCAGCAGTTGATCCTGCAATGCAAACTGAAGAAAGCACTGAAGTTGCGCAATAATTGAGTTTTCTAAAATCCTCGCATCTGCGGGGATTTTTTACATGTATAAATCGTGATTTTAGCTGAATTAGAATGATTATCGGGTTAGAATGCGTTTAGATTTTGGGAGATATTTATGGCACTTATTTCATTACGCCAACTTTTAGATCATGCTGCTGAGCATGAGTATGGGGTTCCTGCGTTTAACGTCAATAACCTAGAACAAATGCGTGCCATCATGATGGCGGCAGACGAAACCAATTCGCCTGTGATTGTGCAAGCTTCTGCGGGCGCACGTAAGTACGCAGGCGCACCATTTTTACGTCATTTGATTTTGGCGGCAGTTGAAGAGTGGCCACATATTCCTGTGGTGATGCATCAGGATCATGGTACTAGTCCTGCGATCTGTCAGCGTTCGATTCAGCTAGGTTTTAGCTCGGTGATGATGGATGGCTCATTAGGTACTGACGGTAAAACCCCAACAGATTACGATTATAACGTGCGTGTTACCCGTGAAGTGGTTGCGATGGCACATGCTTGTGGTGTGTCTGTGGAAGGTGAGATCGGCTGTCTAGGTAGCTTGGAAACAGGTATGGCAGGCGAAGAAGATGGTGTTGGTGCAGAAGGTGTACTGGATCATTCTCAATTGCTGACTTCTGTGGAAGAAGCAAAGCAATTCGTTGAAGATACCAATGTCGATGCGCTTGCGATTGCCGTTGGTACTTCACATGGTGCGTACAAATTTACTCGTCCGCCGACAGGTGATATTTTGGCGATTGATCGTATTAAAGAGATTCATGCAGCACTGCCAAACACCCATATCGTGATGCACGGTTCAAGTTCTGTTCCACAAGAATGGCTCAAAGTGATTAATGAGTACGGTGGTAAAATCGGCGAAACTTATGGCGTGCCAGTTGATCAACTGGTTGAGGCGATCAAACACGGCGTACGTAAGATCAATATCGATACTGATTTGCGTCTTGCATCGACAGGTGCGGTTCGTCAGTTCTTAGCTGAAAATCCTGCGGAATTCGATCCTCGTAAATATTTGGCGAAGACGGTAGAAACTATGAAGCAAGTCTGTGTGGATCGTTATACTGCATTTGGTACCGCAGGTAATGCCAGCAAGATCCGTCCAATTTCATTGGAAAAAATGGTTGAGCGTTATTAATTTTCTATTGAATGATCCGATGTAAAATCTCAAAAACCCATCACAAGATGGGTTTTTTATGGTCAAAAATTTTAAATCTCATTAAAATTCAAAATTGTGGTTGTCATTCATGTGATGTTCTACAACATCAAACATATGTTTAAAAGTTGTGGATTTTAAATGCAATTTATCCTTTTCGCAGCCTTATTTAGTGTATCGGTGTCGATCGCACTTAAGCTTTATCGTCAGTATGGATTGAATATTCTCCATTTACTTACCCTGAATTATATCACCGCATCGGTATTGTGCTTTTTATGGTTTAAACCCACATTCAATGTTGTTCAGCTTAAAAATTCTTGGTGGTTGGTTGGCGCTTTGGCGGTGATATTACCCAGTATCTTTTGGTGCTTAGATCGTGCTTTGCATCATGCAGGTTTGATCAAAACTGAGATTGCACAGCGATTATCAGTTGTTTTAACGATTTTAGTTTCGACGCTTATTTATCAAGAACAATTTTCATCACTTAAAATTTTCGGCATCGTGCTTGGTGTGGTTGCGGTGTTGATCATGCTGATTGGGCAGGGTAGTGCCAAATCAAGTCAATCGGTCGCAACGTGGCTGAGCATTTTGAGTGTATGGATTGGCTATGCCGTGATTGATTTATTGTTCAAATATACTTCAGGTCTAGGTTTGCAGTTTGCGATGAGCTTAAATGCGATTTTTATCTGCTCAGCAATCTTGTGTTTAATAACTTCATTATTTCAATCACAAGCTTTAACACTAAAGACTTTACTTGCAGGCGTGATATTAGGTGCGCTGAATTTTGCCAATATTGCATTCTATCTTTATGCACATCGAGAGCTTAGCGATAGTCCTGCATTGGTTTTTGCTTCGATGAATATTATGGTGGTGTGCTTGGGGGTTTTGGCAGCGGTATTAATATTCAAAGAACAATTAAATAAAAACCGTGCGATTGGCGGAATGTTAGCAATCGTCGCTGTATTGATTTTAATGCAAAGTATGTGAATGACGTTAATTTAAGTTGAGCTCGCCTTCCAATAATGCATAGAAAAGCCCCACTGAGGGGCTTTTCAAATCAATCATGTGAAATCGAGATTAATTCACACGATACCAAGTCTGATCACGTCCAAGTGCTGACACACCGATAAAGCCACGACCGCTTAAAGTCTTCCCATCGTCAGAAAGATTGGCCTTGAACTTGTAGGTTTTGCCACTTTCAGGGTCGACTATAGAACCATTGGCATATTGGTTATCTGCGACGTTTTTTAAACCTGTGACGATCGTTGCGCCAACAAGCGGTTTATTTTTAAACTTACCTTCGCAATCAGTACATTTTTGTTTTGCATCAGGTGCCAATACTTTTTGAATGGTACCTGACAGCGTACCATCACCATTTTCTTTGAATTTCACCAATGCTTTAGGTTGGTTGGTTTTGTCATCAACAGTTTTCCACACTGATCCATTCAATTCATCCGCAGCAATTGCCAGCATAGGGAGTGACGCAACAATAAGTGCGATTACTGAACGCTTCATAATTTCATCCTTTTTGTTGAAATGTAGGCGCATTTTGGAAGAAATGATTGTGTACAACCACCGAGTTATTACAGTGTTTTGTTGACGGAATGATGATTGATTAGGGATTGTGCAACTTTATTATGATAAAAATAAGGTTTTGAAAACTTAAGTAAGGCATCAACGCATTGAGCGTGAAATCAGGTAAATAGATGTAATCGAGAAGAAATGTAAAATTGTAAGCCAATGATAATACGCATTAATCTTTGAACAGACATGCTATGATGTGTTCAATAATTCATGAAATGTTCAAGGTGTAATCATGGTTGCGCATAGTTCTTCGCTATCAAGAGTTCACAAAGCGGCGTTAAGGTTGTTTGCCGAACGTGGTTCAACAGTGATTACAGTCAGTGAGTTGGCCGAAGCTGCACGTGTAGCGCGAGGAACCATTTATAATAATGGACTAAGTCCAGATACATTGTTTGAAGATATTGCTTCACAGCTTAGTGAAGAGATGAATAGTCGTATTATCAAAAGTTTAGCACATGAAGAAGATCCTGCGATTCGACTTGCGAATGGGATTCGAATGTATATTCGCCGAGCACATGAAGAGCCAGATTGGGGGAAGTTTATTTGCAAATTTGCCTTTAGTAATAAAGCCATGCTTGGGCTATGGACAGGACAAGATTCGCCAGTTCCTGATGTGCTTCAAGGCTTAGATTTCCAAAGATATAATTTTAGAAAAGAACAGTTGATCGCAGTGATGGCGATGATCGCTGGTGGCGTATTGACGTCCATTTTTATGGTGTTAGAAGGTCACAAAACATGGCGTGAAATTGGTTCTGAAATGGCAGAGTTGGTGTTAATTGCGCTAGGTGTGGATAACAAAGAGGCTTATGACCTTGATCGACAAGAACTCCCGACACTGCTAGAAGCTTAAAAGTACGAATATTCCCCAAGTCTTTGATGGGAAAATCATCATTTAACACTTGAAAAACAAATGACTTATACCCATTATTTAAATAGTGTTATACTGCACAACTCATCTGGGGGTGTTATTGGCTTCGACGCTGGTGATGAAACTCATAGATGCATGCCGAGAGCGCATTTTCTCTCGTAAATCAAATTTGCATTTTTTAGTCGCAAACGACGAAACTTACGCTCTAGCTGCCTAAGGGCAGCTTGTCCGCTTCACTGAATACTTGTGGTCAGTGAACCCGACTGAAGCGAACGCACACAAGTCCGTATAGAGTCACGCTTCGGGGCTTTATACCAAACTTAGAAGATCGCTCACTGTACCCTGTTCGTCGGGTCACTTTGGGTTAAAATAATAGACGATATCTAAGCATGTAGTATTCTCGAGTGTAGTGCTTGCGGACGCGGGTTCAAATCCCGCCACCTCCACCAAAATTCTTTCCGAAGTAATCCATCGGAATCTAAAAAAGCCTTAAACATCAGTGTTTAAGGCTTTTTTATTGCCTGTATTGTCCGACCCTATCCTAAGCTGTTTGACCCTATTTTTGCTTTTAGTGGGTCAAAATTGGGACAATTTGACCCACTAAATAAGTTTAATTATGTGGGATAAAGAGATGTCGCTTACTGATGTGCTGTGTAAAAAAGCATTACCGAAGGAAAAACAGTACCGCCTTTCTGATAGTAATGGTCTGTCTTTACGAATAGATCCGAATGGGAAAAAATATTGGTCTGTCAGATACACGGAAAATGGACAAAGGAAGTCTAAAGCATTAGGTATCTATCCTGAGCTAAGTTTAAAGCGTGCAAGGGAGATCGGTAAGCGTCCGCTGAATCCCACTTTTTCTAACTCATTAATACCGCGATAGTGTCCACTAAATTTTAAGTGGACACCTATTTATGAGCAGCCAGATACATCAGTGGCCAAGGTCGCAATGCAACATCAGATCAATGCCAATCTGTTGCATAAATGGATTCGTCAATCCAGATCAATACCCCCTGCATTAACAACCCCATCTAGTCCACAGACTGACTTTCTTCCGGTCATGCTTCACCCGACTCCAGCCAAACAAGACGCACCTCCGCTATCTGTGCCGGAGAAGAATACTGTCGCTCATATCAGAATTCCACTGCATCAGAAACAATGTTCTGCAAGAGATCAGGTGATCGAAATCGAATGGCCAGTGGAATCGGCCAAGGAGTTGCTGCTTTTACTTCAGGGCTTGATCAAAATGGACATGCGTGCAGGTATGGATACGACCATGGCTCAGGTGGTGAGAGCCTTTGGCTACATCAAACCGCATTGTGCTTACCTGTTCTGTAATAAACGTGGCCATCGCATGAAAGTGTTGGTACATGATGGACTGGGCATCTGGCTGTGTGCCCGGCGTTTGGAACAGGGCAAATTTCACTGGGCTCAAGTTCATCAAGGTGAAACCGTGGCCCTCAGCCCGGAACAGTTACAGGCACTGATCCAAGGTTTGCCCTGGCAGCGCATTGGACGACAGCAGGTGGTGACGATGCTTTAAACCAGGCTGTTCCATTCTGCTATTCTCCAAACGTTCTATTTCATTTTCTTCATGACCTCAGGCATACTGCGGTCATGAATACGCTGCCAGATTTAAGCCAACTGACCCATGAACAACTGCTGGAATTTACCAGACAGTTGGCGCTGCAGCATCAGTCTCTAGCACAATCAAACCAACAATTAGATGCTCAAGTTCAACATCTGGAAGTATCAAATCAACAATTAGATGCCTTTAAACAGCACAAATTCGGCAGTAAAAACGAACATCTCACTGCAAAACAAATCCACCTGTGGGATGAAGCGGTTGAAGAAGATATTGCCGCGGTTGATCTGGAACTGGAACGGCTAAATGCAGATAAAACCAATGCAGCGACACAGAAAGCCAAAACCAATAAACCTAAACGTCGACCACTGCCAGATCATCTACACACCATCCGTATTGAACATGAACCTGCATCAACCCAATGTGCTTGTGGCTGCCAACTCCGTCGTATCGGTGAAGATGTCAGTGAAAAACTGCATTTCAGACCGGCACAGTTCTATAAGGAACAGCATGTTCGTGGCAAATGGGTCTGTGATCAGTGCGACACCCTGACTCAGCAAGCGATGCCAGCCTATGTGATTGATAAAGGTATTGCCAGTCCTGAACTACTGAGCCATGTGCTAGTCTCGAAATACGCTGATCATTTGCCGCTGTACCGTCAACGTCAAATCTTTCTACGCGCAGGAATTGATCTATCCAGATCAACCCTGTCCGACTGGATAGGTCGCTGCGGTGTAGAACTGGAACCTCTGGCCAATGCCTTAAAAGAGGTGGTGCTGCAACAGCAGGTGCTGCATGCAGATGAAACACCAGTCACCATCATGCAGATGGGTGAGAATGATAAAAAACCGAAGAAAGGTTATGTCTGGGCCTATGCCACTACACAGTACAATCCAGTTCAGGCGGTGATCTATGACTTTCAGGATAGTCGTTCAGGCCAGCATGCTGCAGAGTTCTTGAAAGGCTGGCAGGGTTATCTAGTCTGTGATGATTACAGTGGTTATAAAGCACGCTTTAAATCAGGCCAGGTCATTGAGGTGGGCTGCATGGCCCATGCACGTCGTAAATTCCATGAACTGCATGTAACTGGGAAAAGTCAGGTCGCTGAACAGGCATTAGTGCTGATTCAGAAACTGTATGCGATAGAAGCAGAGCTCAGGAAAAAGACCGATGGTACAGCGGAAGACCGCCGCGAATACCGACAACAGCATAGTCAACCAGTGATGCAACAACTGTATGAATGGCTCAACCAACATCAACTGACTGTGCCATCGAGTTCTCCCACCGTCAAGGCGATCAATTACACTCTGAAGCGTTGGCCAGCTTTAAGCCGCTATCTGGATGATGGCAATCTACCGATTTGCAATAACTGGGTGGAAAACCAGATGCGCCCCTGGGCGTTGGGACGTAAGAACTGGCTATTTGCAGGTTCGCTGCGCAGTGGTCAGCGAGCGGCAAACATCATGACTTTAATCCAGTCAGCAAAGCTGAATGGGCTGGATCCGTATGCCTATTTAAGTGATGTGCTGAAAAGGTTACCAACACATAAAGTGACCCAAATTGAAGAATTGCTGCCGCACTGCTGGAAACCTAAAGGTAGTGTTCAAAAATAGGTATGGGGTTCAGCGGACGCTTAC
>LULG01000371.1_pt1 | contig 17530 bp, 14 predicted proteins | sample 728211 | NCBI WGS metagenome assembly LULG01 (sample SAMN03860295, study PRJNA289734) | marine metagenome | biome: seawater column; feature: ocean; material: water; isolation source: Red Sea water column Station 169 - depth 200m | place: Saudi Arabia: Red Sea | collected 2011-10-15 | depth 200 m | reverse complement strand
AACTTGTAGGCGCATTACTAGGTGCATGACTAGGTGCATGTTTGTACTTAAGTGCTTGCTGCGTCAACACATATGCCGGTGTTTCTGCTTCTCGTTGTGATGCAGGCCTACCCGTAGCACCGCCAGCAGGCCGAGCACCAGTCTGAGCCGGTCCAACGCGTTGGGGCTGACCTGGCTTTATATTCGGTGCTTGTTGCTGTTGAGGTGGGAGTTTCGTCCCTGTGACTTTTGCCGGATTAAGTATATGTGATGTTTCTCCTCGTGGCCGGGCAGGATGGCTCGAAATATCACGGACCAGTTGCTCATTATTACCATAATCATCACGTGGCCGACCGATCTTCATACCAGTATGTTCTATTAAACCGACCATAGCCTGAGCCTGATTAGTCGGTTGTGATGGCCTATCTGGTAATACACCTCTGGTAGAGGCACCGCCAACTGGATCTTTAGTCGGTACACTAATTAACGGATTTTGCGCAATAATATCTGAAACATCAATTCCATACTTTCGTATTTGCTGACCTTCCGGAAATGCTCGAACTTTGAATTGTGTACCTGCAACATGTGTATTTGGTTTACCTATACCAGTTTCACTGTCATACATCGATCTTCGATTGTTTTCTAGAGATACCCAATTTCGATACCTTTCACGGTACATCTGATACCTATAGTCTGTTGCTGGTAACGGCATATAGTCTAACGTATATATTTATTTACAAAACAAAAAAAGCGGACCAAATTTGGTCCGCTTTCTATCCACCCTGGCATCTCCTTAATTATTTACTCTGCATTTTTTCTATTTTTTCAGTCCTTATCAAAAACGGGAAATGCTTTTGCGCTTCGGCTCTTTTCTCTTTTTGAGATTTAGATAAATTAGCACCTACATCCTCAACAGCTACTTTATCAAGAGTGGCTTTATCTGGCATTTCAATATTCGGATCTAATGCCCACAACAGATCATTTTTTTCAGCCCATTCAACCATGCGGCGTACTGGTACAATTAAATTAAATGTCTCACCAGCTCCTCTGACCAACATCCCAACATACCGGGCATCGCTCTTCAAATAAACACCGCCACCGGATGATCCCGGGAAAGCTGCTACTGTAGTTTGATCAAATACATGTTTATTAAGAGATTTAATTAATCTACCTGTTTGAGAATAGATACCGTCAGTCATACTGTTTGATCCCATTTGACCGAGTAATGAACCAACGTGCCATAACTCTGTTCCAAGCTTCGGAATATCTTTATCTAAATAGAACTTAACAGAATCTGTAACAAAATTAAGCTTTCGCACTCTTAATAGCGCCAAATCATGGCCATCATTAGCATTTGAATATTTCAGTACTTCAGCATCAAGTTCTAACCTACCTACAGCTCGACCATTTTGTCTAATAACTTTAATAATCTTTGCGTCCTTAAACTCAACGATAGTTCTAGAAGAGCCCTCAACAATGACTTTTCGCTCTGTACGTAAATTATCAATTACATGCGCAGCGTTTATCAGCATATGAGGAGCCCGCAATGAGCAACGATAAGAGAGTTGTTTTCAGTAATTTCATATCAATCAATACTTAGCTTAATGCAAATATAATGCTACTTATGGTACCAAATACTCATCTGCTGCTTCAATCTCAACAACTTCCTTCTTTTTTCTCTTACGTTTAGGTCGTGGTTTTGACTCAGGCTGTTCGCTTACTCGGTTATATACATCTTCTAGCCGAACAATGTCATCTTCACCAAAGTACTCTCCAGTTTGAGTTTCAATAATAACAAGATCTCGTTCTGCACTTGTATTACAGAGTCTATGATTAGCATGATATGGAATAAAAACGTATTGTTGAGGTGTTACTCTACCACCTTCATTGCCTACAATAACTTCGCCTTCACCATCTACAACAACCCAATGTTCTTGCCGCTTATAGTGATATTGAAGACTCAATTGCTGTCCTGGCTTAACAATAAGTTTTTTAACTTTGCAGTTATCATCTTCATGTAAGATTTCATAACTACCCCAAGGTTTATTTACAGGTTTCATAATAAAAAAAAAGCCGGCTGTTACACCGGCTCAATAACAGTTATTGTTACTTATCAGGCATTAGCTGTCTCTGCAACTTTTTCGAACTTCTTAGTCTCAACAAGAAGACCAAGTCCGCGTTGCATCATTTGATCAGCCGGTCCACCCATTAGACTGGACACCATTCGACGCTCAGCTGCGCGACGACCACCCTTTTCCAGTTTGCCGATATTGTTATGGTGATTGACGTATTCTGTCAGACCATTGAGTGCATCCCAACGCGTTGCTCCAAGATTACCAGCACCGTTAGCGAACAGATCGACAATCTTTTCACGGCGATTAGTAATACGAGATGTAGCACGAACTTCAATATCTTTGCCCTTTTCGTCCTTCTTACGCTCAGGATCAGGCAGCAATTGAGTAGCAAACCCGCGACATTCATCAGAAGTCATCTTGATCTTATCAAGTTGATTAGCAATCTTCTCGAAGGATTGCAGACCCTTGAGTGCAGCGTGGAAGCTCTTCTTAGCTTGATCGAGCCTATTCTCCCAATTCTTAGTATGAGAGATCCAATAATCAGACTCATTGGCGTTTCGCATAATTGTGCGCAACTGGTTATTGCAAAAAATGCGTGATGCCATTCCGAAATAAGCATTACGCTTAGTTCCGTCATTAGTACCTAGAGCCATAATACGGTTCTCTACTTCATCATCTGGGCGCGACTTCAGCGAAAAGCCATTGGGTAGCTTTGCGCTAATCCAAGCTTTCTTACCACCATCGATTAAACCTGCGCCTTCATATTCAGCGCCGAACTCCTGGACCATCTCATGGAAGGGACGGAACATCTCGTCCATAGGGATGGGAGTGTAGCGTTTCCGCATCACCGCGAAATTCTGAAGCGTATCAGAGCGGCGAATAAGAAAATGTCCAGGGACTTCATTGCCCTCTGGGGTATATGCTGGGACCTTTTCAACATCGAAATCAAAACCAGCCTCCTTCATAACTCCATCGAAGTCAGATGCTTTGCTGATATCTACACCAATCCGGTCGTCCAACCTTACCAATTCTGTTTGTCCTGTGAATGTACTCATAATTAATTTTAATTTCTGTATTAATTATAGGTACAAAACTGAGGCACTGCAACTAAAAAAGGAAATAATTTATTTCGGTAAAGATACCTCATTATCTGTTGACTGACCGTCCGGTGGTTGAATTAAGGATTCAACTACTTGTAATCCGTCCCGAGCCGCAGCCACTCTATCAACATGTTTAATCATTTCATCAACGACATTGCCATGTTCACCAATGCCAGTTGGTCCCTATGCTTCAGCGTTAATTATTATAGTGGATATATCTAATGACTTTTCAATCAATTCTAGTTTAACCTCAAAAACTTCAGCTCCACTGGAGTCTTCCATGCTCACAATTTCTTCGTCTTGTTTAATGATCTTAAAAAAGGCAGTTTTATGTGCGCTTTGGACATTTTTGCCATTAACCTCCTCTGTACGATTTTTGTTTTCATACAAATTCCGAATATTAACCGTGTACTTGTTCATTTCTAATATTGTATAAACAAGAAAAGCAATTTCAACTAGTTATTTATTTGATATTGTAAATAGTTGTACATATAATTGTATTACATGCTTGTCGTAAATCTAAAACCTACTGAACGAGCTCAAAGATATTGTAAGCGGGACAATATCGAGCTCGTCCGTGTGCAAGCTGTCCTAAATTTTATTGCTCAATATATAGATCATAGAAAAAAGATCGAAATCGTAAATATGTCCCTAGACATAGATTGCCGAAAAGCTGACAGTGAATATAATTTTAGAAGCAAACATATTCTAATTGCCGGAATCACTGAAAACCATCGAAAAATAAAAACTCGGAAAGGTAGATTGAAATATTTTTTCGAACATTTGATTCACGAATTTAGACATTGTATGCAAGAAGTAATGTTTAGAAAAGATGCATCGGATATAACATATGAATCAACAGATGATGCTGATTATCAAGATAACCCATTAGAAATTGACGCTTATTGGTTCGAAAGGAAGTTTGCTAAAAAAGCTTTGGATCTGTATTTTGCGCTTAAAAAAGCGAAAGTCAAGGACGTTGATTTTTTTCACGAGTAGTTTTCTTCCTAAATTTGATTTCGGATTGCTTATTAGCGTAACAAACAATAGTATCACCTTCCTTAAATTTGCCTTTTAAGAGATAGTCAGCAATATTTGTTTCGAACACCTTTTTAATGGTTCTTTTTATTTCGCGAGCTCCGTATTTTTCGTCATATCCTTTGTCGAGAATTATATCATGCGCAGTTTTATGTAGCTCAACGCTTATATTGTAATTGTCAGCAATACGGTCTTGATACTCCTTAAAGGAAATATCGATTATTTGTGATATTGATTCACGTGACAAACTATCAAACGAAACGACATCATCAATTCTATTCAAAAACTCTGGACGGAAATGACTCTTGGCTTCATCTAAAGCATTATCTGATTTCATTTGCTGTCTCTCCTCGTCAGTCGGTGTCTTAAATCCCATGGGTAAAGGTGACATTATCTTTTCAGCACCGATATTGCTAGTCATAACTACAATAGTATTTTTGAAATTAATCTCTCTCCCTGTACTATCTGTTATCTTACCTTCTTCTAGAATCTGCAAAAGGTTATTTAATACGTCCGGGTGTGCCTTTTCAATTTCATCAAACAATACCAAACTGTATGGATTCTTTTTAACCATTTCAGTCAAACTACCGCCTTCATCATACCCAATATATCCTGGGGGAGATCCGACAAGCTTAGATGATGAATGTTGATCCATTAATTCGGACATATCTATCTGAATAAGTTTACGTTCGCTACCGAACAGCTCGCTTGCTAACACCTTAGCCAAATATGTTTTACCTACACCTGTCGGTCCGAGAAAAAGAAATGATCCAACAGGTTTCTTAGGGTCTTGTAGTTTTGCGAATGACCGTTTCAAAGCATCACATATGGTGAATACAGCATCCTCTTGGCCAACAATCTTTTTCTGTAGTATTTTGTGTAATTGTAATACCTTTGTCTTGTCATCATCGTTGTTTGCAGTGACTGGTATATCTGTCATTTGTGACACAATACTCTCAATATCCTGTACTTCAACTGTAACAGCATTTTTCTTACGATTACGGTACTCGGTCAGTATCTCCTCATACATCTCAGTAGCTTCTTTTTCTTTATCTCTGTACTTCGACGCTTCTTCAAATTGTTGACCAGCAACAAGACTTTCCTTTTTCTTCTTACTTCGATCTATTGATTCTTTCAATTCACGAATTTTAGTTGTTTGTTCATTAGTAGTATGATTTCTAGCGCCAGCTTCATCGATGATATCAATAGCTTTGTCTGGGAGATTTCTATCTGGTATATATCTTTGAGATAATTTAACTGCTGCGATTAAAGAATCGTCTGTATATTTGACATTATGAAATTTTTCGTAGCTAGATCTAATACCTTTAAGTATATTAACTGACTCGTCTCGTGTTGGTTCACCTACATTAATAAGTTGAAATCTCCTCTCAAGAGCGCTATCCTTTTCAATCGTCTTTCGAAATTCGTCTGGTGTAGTTGCTCCGATGCACTTCAATTCACCACGCGCTAAAGCTGGCTTTAATATATTACTAGCATCCATTGTACCTTCAGCAGATCCTGCTCCTACCATCATATGAATTTCATCAATAAACATGATTATGTTTTTATTTTTCTGAACATCGCTCAATAACCCTTTAATCCTCTCCTCAAACTGGCCACGATATTTGGTACCTGCAACTAAAGATGTTAAATCAACACTTATGATATGCTTATTAGCTAATATTTCTGGAACATTGCCTTCAACAATTCGACGAGCTAAACCTTCAACTACAGCTGTCTTACCGACACCTGCGTCACCAACTAGTACAGGGTTATTTTTAGTCTTACGACATAAGACTTGGATTAGCCGTGTAATTTCCTTATTACGGCCGATTATGGGATCGATTTTTTTCTTTGATGCTAACCGAGTTAAATCAATACCATATTTCTGTACATTCTTAAGCTTGATTATTTCCTCATCGTTCCGTACAAACTGAGTATCAACTTCATCTAAAGGACCACCTACCTCGTCATTAACTTGACTTTTAACTTTCTGAAAGCTTATGCCTAAGCTTTGAAGAATATTGTTCGCAACTCCATCAGTCTCATATAGCAATCCTAAAAAGATATGTTCAATATCAATTTTGTCTCTTCCGAGTTTTAATGCAATTGTATTAGACAGTTCTAAAACTTTTTCGACTCTAGGAGTAAATGCAATGTCTTCAGTAGCAACATCTTCATCACCTTCTTGGGAAATATTATCATAAACTATATTTCTCAGTTCATCGATATCTACAGAATAATCTAATAAGATGTCAGTAATAATACTGTCACCAATATTAAGAAGACCTAACAACAGATGCTCTGTACCAGCATACTTATTTCTAAGTAACTGTGCTTCTTTTTTTGCAACAGCAAGTGCTTGTTTTGCTTTTGGTGATAACTTGTAAAGGTCCACGTAAGTATTTACAATTATACTAACGGGGGATCAATAATCTACTTAACAATAAGAACTTTATTAGTTCCGCTAACTCCAGCATAAATATCGCCAGTCTTCATAGCGTCAATTTTTGTTCTCCCGCCGGATGAACTATTATCAGTTAATTGAGCGAATCTAATTGTCTCTGTAGAAGAACCTATAGCACTTAAACCACTACATGCAACGTTACCAGTAATATGAACGCCGTGATTTGCAGCATAGGTTTCAACAATCCAATCAGCAAATTGCTTAAATGAGACCCTAACAGACGACAAATCTGTTGTTTGGGTGCCAACAGTAATCATGACTACGTCTGTGTCCTGAATAGTATAATCACCGTCTTTAGTGTTTAATTGACTGATTGTGAATTGTGCCATGTTTTAATATTATTTATACTTATTTTATCTATTGCAGAATACCATCTGGGTATATACCAGTATATGTTTTATTTTCACTTTCTGGTAAAAGATCCGGAGTTAAATCATAGAGATAATCAATGCCATCTTCCGGTACTAAAATAATTTCATCTTCACCTGTATTGCCGCTATATGGGCTAACACCATTTACATCTAAAGGAGCTCCAAATACCGTTTTCGGATATCCATACTCATTGGTTATACTCAACATACCGTCATTATTATGATGTTGCTCGTCAACGTCCGGATTTACCTCTGTTGACATTACTAACCGAAGCAACTGACTCTCTTTAACTATATTTCGTATCCCATTAAATTTCTCTGTAATCATGGGAATCATACTAGCAACTGGCCATGCCGGTGAAATATATGTTCTATGTTCGGTTCTTAGAACAACATCGTCACTTGGAATAAACACTGGTGGGATGCCAGGTAGATAAACTGTCTCGTTCTTCTCATATGGTATTAATATATTAGTAACATATCGAGGCCTGTCAGCTTCAATAGTCAGCATCAACTGATTAGTTCCTTCATTGTTACTGAACAGATGAGAGTTAACGATCTTTAGGTCTCTATACGTTGGTATAGTAGTTTTACCAATGGTTAAGTTAATACGGTATAGGTCAACTACAAAGTCTGATCGAATACCTGAAACATCTATTTGATATGTAGTATTGTCTCGTTGAGTTGGGTAAAATACTCTACTAACTGTTTCGTTCTTAACTAACTGAAAATCGGTAGTATTTTGTACAATCTGTATTTTCGAAGTATCTGGATATTGTACTAAAAATTTTAGATATTGTGTAGAATTAGCAGCCAAACCATTAATACCGCTAAAACTAATAACGAAATTCGTCGGACCAGATTCATACACATTAAATCCATCTTCACCTGCTGATAATGTAGTAGAAGATAAAATGTACGTCCTAGTATTCACTAGAAATATTTATAGGTTGTTAACGACTCTGAAACCTAGACTGATTCGGCGAGTATCTGAATGTACGCAATGCCATAATGGATACTCTTCATTAATGGGGAATTTATTTATTTGCCATCCTTTTTTATCTGGACAGGTAATTATTTCACCAGTCATTGGATCTCTATATCTGAAAAATGATTTATTACTTTCAGCAGCATATGTTATGTATACTCTATCCCCGACATTGTTCAGATTAGTATGCCAGCTTAAATATGCACTTGGCCCGTCATAACAAATAGAATTAGTGTAAAAAATTGAACTTGTAGGGTACAATGAATCACTCAACTCTGTAATAATTCGCCTGTAATGAGGTATTTTATATGCATCATAATCTTCAACCCGATTCGGTTCCCCGAAATGTTTGTAGTAAGAAATTTTAGTAGCAAATCTTGATTCAGCGTAGTCATAATTATGGATATTATCAGTTATTGTATTAAGATATTCCTCGCTCACAAACCAATTAGACTTGTCTTTACATCTTTCATGATCATAATCATCCTCGACAACTAATGGTAAATTACCGGTTGATGCGTTTAATGTTTTATCAACCTCGCACTGAAAAGTATTGAGCACATGTAATAACCCTTCCGGAACATTAACAGTAGAGAGTATAGAATCGGTGATCATATATTATGCGTACAGCTCAGGAGGTACAATGTCATTAAGATCCTTCAAAGTTTTTGCTTTTTTTAACGCAGGTGCAACTCGTTCAGGTAAATCTCTTAATTTCTGTTTTTGTTTTTCAATTATGTTAACATCGCTTTGCTTACCTCGACCTAATGCAACAATAACATCTTTATCAAGAATTTCAAATGTGTCTGATCTGATACCTCTCAAATTAGTTAACCGAACATCTCGAGCTGCTTCCATGTCAACGTCAACACACTGTTTGGTGTCATCAATCTTATATGCATCCCAATAAGCACAAAGCTTATCATCTTGCTCAAAAGGTACACCATGTCCTTGTTGTTCAACAATAACTGCATTTGGTGTTTCTGCTAATATTTCATCTCTCCATTCCTTTTCTTGTTCTTCGCTATCTACATAACATTGTACAACCGTACCATCTTCTCTTTGATAGAGCAAACTTTTAGATACCGGAGTATTAACAACTGGTTGGCTGTGTTTTTCTAACGATATTAAATTATTTTGCTTTTTACTCATAATTTTTAATTGCCATCAAATCCTTCATCTGATGATGTACCGTCCGGTAAAACACCATGGTTTATACTACACCTAAACCGACCACCAGATGGTTCATCGGAACCGTTTTTACCAGACTTAACATTAATTACCGGATCAAATGCAACAAATTGAATATATACACCAGTATCTAACAATGTATACCCATTTGGCCATGCCGCTCTACCATCATCCTCAACATAATCATAGCGCCATGTTTGGTGTACAGCTGCAATCTTAAACTTATCTGTGTTAGTATTAGCTGGTTGTGCATGTATGAAATTTTTAACAGTTACACCATGAAAACTTCTTATATCTGATGAAAATCTGTAATCACCTTGAGCAAATACGCATGTATGAGACGATGTCTTACGATCAGGTGTAACTTCAAATTGGCCGACGCCTGATCTCGCAATTTTACAGCCAGCAGCTGCTATACCTCTATCACTTGCACTTCCTGTAAGATTAACCTTACCATAGCAAAGAGCTGCAAACCCAGCATTTAATACAGTACCCCACCCGATTCTTCCTGTACCGGCATCATATAATGAATCGTCTTCTGCGCTGGCACTATGATGTACTTGAATACAGCCGTTACCGTCAGTTCTAATACCTTGATTATTGTCTCCACCTAACAGTATGTAATGATTATCTGCACTGCCAGGGTCATTTACATGGACCCGAGCAAAACTAGGAGAAGAAGTAGTTTTAACACCTTGATTTAGATAATCTGCAAATTGGTAACCGTCCCAAAGATCAGCGTTTAAGTTTGAACATAAAGCTGTTGAATCACATACAATAGGCGCACCAGCTGCAGTTGCAATGTCAGAATTAAATTGCAATGCATTAAACACTACTGTAGAGTCATTAGACCACACTGCTTTGCTACCGTCCCATTTAAGGAAATGGTCTGTTGTTGTTGAGCTTTGACCGATCTTTGTTACATTAGCAGTACCGTCAAATGTAAATGCAGCTGTACCTCCTCCTTCAGTAATCGAACCTCCATCAGATATAATAAGATTACCTGTGGTTCTAATATTACCATCAACGTCTAGTTTTTCAGCAGGCGTCGTATCATTGATGCCGACGTTGCCAGTATTACCATCAACCCGCATAAGTTCAGTCGTAGCTGCGTCTCTACGACAGTTAAATGCTAAGTAGCCATTTGATGCATCAACTCTTCCGCCCTTTATCATTGCATGCGCTGCAGCGGCATTGGGGTTGCTAGTTGTGCTGTGCCAGTATATTGTTCTGCCCGAGTCTGTTGATGTACTATTGTCCGATAATAGTATATCACCTGAATCCATGTGCAGCTTTTGTTCCGGCGAAGTCGTCCCGATACCAACATTACCAGATGAATCTATTCTTACTCTCTCCGTCAATGACGACCCTGAGTGGGTCGACATTATTAACTCCCCTTTTGTATCATTACTTGTACCTTCGTGAGAGGCTTGAATTTGTGCTAAAGCAGTATTACTGTGATCTTCAAATATAATCTTAGTCTCTGCACCCCCGTCATTATTTTCATCAGTTGTATTTTGCAGTGTTAAATATGCATCACCACCTGCCAGTTGAAGCAGGGTACCTGGGTCTGTATCTCCAATACCGATGTTGCCACCAGGTTCAATGGTCATTTTTGTTCCACCATCGCTCTGGAACTCTAAAGCATCTGCATTAGTGTCATCGTTAACTATTGACCATGTTTCCTGCGTATTAACTAATTCAAGCGCAGCACTATCATTATCTGTAGTTACCGTGGCTCGAATGTACACATTACCGGTTCCAGATACATCAAGCTCTCTTGCTGGGGTTGTTGTACCGATACCAATCCTATTAGCAAAGTAATTATATCCACCACCACTAGCACTCAGACCACCACTAGCGCTTATATTGCCCTGGACAGTCAATCTTTCTGCTTGTGCAGCACTCAATGCACCATGTGCTGCGTCAACACCACCATCCATAAGCACAACACACCCACCGCGTGAAAGCATTTTACGTGCAGTACCTGCGCCCGCTGATAACCAACCAACAGAATAAATGTTTGCAGTTTTATTACTATAAACAGATTCGTGAATTTGATCAAACGTCGCCTTAACGGAAGAAAGTGCGGCAGTTGTCCCTTCGCCTACACCAACTGTTATATGAGCATAATCTCTACCGTCAATACTATATAAATTAGGTACACCTGATAATGCGCTAGTCTTTAATAATCTAAATGACATCTTCTACAAAAATATTTTCATATAACTCTTTAAGCGGCCTATTAATAGTCTCAGCCAATACTGGTTCGTTCAAACCTATAAAATTATCTAACCCTAATGTATATGAATATAGATTCGGCTCTGTATCTAAAACGTATCTAACACCCTTATATTGTATTCGGCCTTGATTGTCGTACTCACCTATATAACGACTATGAATATTATCTCTAAAAAGTAAATGATTATATAACAGTTTATGTAATCCTTTATTGATAACCCACGATGTTACATATTCATCAGCATCTATATTAACAGCACTCAATGCATATGTATTAATCTTATAGTTGTCATATACAATACTTTGATAATTTGTTTTTTCGTTAAACTTAAATATTTTACCAACAACCTTATTGGCATTAGTGTATGCAGTCGAATCAGCGCCTAGCATAACATAATCATATGTAGTTTCAGTTGATCTTAAAACATCAACAAATTGCAGTAATTCATTATTAACTAAGTTTGTAGGTTTGTTGATTCTAAAGGCACCAATACTCTTAGCCGGTTTAGACTTGAATTTCTTATATAAACTGTCATTGGTTAATACATATAATATGTCCGAATCAATTCTCGAGAAAGTTAACCGTTTGTATTTCTCATTTGTTTTGAGATTATCATCCAAATCGTGTTTTTGAACTAATAGCCCATCATCACCATATTCAAGTATAATACCGTTATCGACAAGAATATAAACATATTGTTTTTCAGCATCAACAGCAATATCAACTACATTGCCACCACTTAACGTTGTAAAATCATTTTTTCTCGAATTTGTAATTTTCCAGTTTAAGTCTTTATCGTATACTTTATATCCGTTATCACCTCGATCCAAAATGTATACATCATCATTGACATCATTAATAGCTATTGCTACAGGATTTCTAAATTTGTCTTTATCATAAAGCGTACTACTTTTGCCTCCAATAGTTTTAATTAAAAATCTACCTATAGCACTAATTGCCGGGTTATCAGTCAATACAGCGTCAACATCAAATTTATGAACAAACGTGTCGTCAATTACAAACAACCTATTATCTGTATTAATAGCTAATTGTTTAATCTGAGTAAATGATAGACTTGTAGCATCTTCAATAGTCTTTTTGTTTAATCTTAATGCTACGTCCGAATCACCATAATTACTTTGATACGCCATTAATGTACCAGAATTAGCAACGAATCCGACATATCTAGTACGTGTACCTAAACTCTCTGCAAACGCGCCATCAACTAATCCGGATAATATAGTACCAGATGTTGATGCCTGATACTGACTGCTAATAGCGTTACTATTTGTACACAAGGAATTTGTATATGCATACCATCCTACTTCTTGAGGACCTGTAACCTCACTTGAAGATACGAACCCTCTATAAAGTTTTGGAAAATCATTTGATGCTATTTTTGTTTGCGCATTTAGATACAAAAAGTTGAAATGTATCTTAAAAAATGACGCATTAATATTATTTGCAACGCATAGCTCATTTGATTTTATTTTAATCTCTTCAAAAGAAAAAGGTAAACTTATTTTATCGCCAAGATAGCGGTCTAACAAATAATGATCTGAAATCTCAGCATCTACACCAGTTGTAGTTACAAACGCAGTATCAGGAGTATGGTTATTCGTCTTAATATCCATAACTTATCGACCCTCCTCCTTGTGTTGTACCTGTAGTTGACGTCGAAGACTGATCCGACGGAGTAACTATCGATACTCCTTTATTTATATTAGCTCCGGATACCGTATATACACCGTCCCATCCAAATTGCCGTACTGTTGTATTGATAGGCAATATACTGTTAAGTTTAGTTATCACTTCCTGTTGAATATCTTTCTTTAACTGCTCATCAGTCAATAATGTATTTTTAATGTTTATGTCAACAGTGTCGCTCTTTCTACCTGGTATCTTATGCTTGAATACTCGCTCTACTGTATCAATGTAATTTCGTTGACCGGTTGGAACATCCCACTTAACATCATTAGTATCTTTTATCACAGTATAATGTGCCAGGATATCGTAATAACCTAACGGTTTATTATATAGTTTTAGATTTTTAACTTTAACACCATCTGCGAGATAATGTTGAGGTTGATCCAAATGTTCACCTAATACTAGTTTGGTAAAATAAGGTGAACTGCCTACAGTTAACGGTTGATCAAATATATCTGCAAACGAAAATTTACCTGCCGGGAATGTTAAATGATCAACTCGATGTGCATTAACATACATACTGTATGTGCCTAATTCAGCATCTAATGTAATTGTAAAATTGTGCCATCCTCGTTTGAGCCCAGATGTTCCTATCGATAGAGTATAGCCACTATATGAATGTGTTGACGTTGAGCTATTATACTTATTAGACAGAGCAATCTTAGCATCTAATCTTGGATTGTTACTTAATTTATGTTTCTTAAGATAATCAAATCCAGTAACTGTTTTCCAACTAAACGAGCTTAGAGCTTGACTCGAAACCATTGGAGTTGTGAAGAACGTTACAATGTCTGTTTGGGTGGCTGCTTTACCTGTCAGTATAGACATATAACTTCTAATAGAACCATCTGTATCAATATTGACTGCTTTACACCCTGAAACAGACTGATTAATAATGGTAAAGAATTCTTCATACCCGTTTTGATTAAATTCATAAACAAAATCACAGTATCTGTTATACTTGACTGAAGATACTGGTATTACAGCTGTCAATGTATTTGTAAATACTAAATTTCTATCATTATCTAATTTACTGACCTTATTAAAATCATGTAATACCCAGACATTACCATGTCTGTCAGATTGTACACCTTCAATGATCTGTTTAGCGCTTAAAGCTAATACGTTACTCGATACACTTCTATCATATGTGTAAATAGCAGGTACCGTATCTGACCCAGCTGTAGTATATTGAACACTCCACGGGCTACCATATATGTCAATTGTACTACCACTACCAAAGACAACATTACCTGTTAATGAATTGAATTCAGTTGCATCACTACTGAGACTTTCCTGCCTGGTAATTACAACACCTTGACCTGCTGACAGACCTTTGCTTACACTATGTATTCTATATATGCTATTAGGAGTACCAACGCCTGGGTTCCATATATTATCTGTTGTAAGTGTACCTGCATATCCAGCTGTTTGATTGTCAAGATTATACGAAAAGTATTGCGCAGTAGATCCACCAACAACTGGTTGTATCAGAGCGTATATAACATTCTCACTTATATCCATATCTGTGACATTCTTACCTGTCAGATTACTGCTTGAAATCTTATTGAGAACGACACCGTTTATATTATATTCATAGATGTCATTATTATCATCCATTATCCAGAAGTTTTCTGAACTACCCTTTTTAACAAAATGCTTTACAGTCCTGTTAAAGAAATGCGTATCAACATACTTGTAGTCTGAGTTAAATACATGAACGCGCTTACCGTCAGGTATTACAATAAATGGAGTTACAAACGGCTCATTGAAAACACCAAAGCCTTTGTTCATATAATTACCAACAATTTGATCGCCAAACGGTGCTGTCCAATCTCTACACCACATCCAGAAATTTAGAGTAAATGACCCTGTATGTTTAATTGCGCTGGAAATACCATAATTGTTCTTATCAAACGAATACACAAGAGGCACGTTAATACTATTCAGCTTATGAGTAATACCTGTCATCAACGTACCATCAGGCATTTCATGAGTACCGTCATCACTAATATCTGTTGTTGGTATCTCTTGTACTCTGTTAAAATTATTATACTTAGCTAGATCTTGTAATAATAAGAATCGCTTATTGTGATTAATATTACTTTGACTATTACCTCTACCGATGTGATGATATGCATATAATATTCCAGGCTCGATGATCAAGTCGCTTTTCTTATCATATACTGTCACCTGTCTAGCAGAAGCACCAAGTGTTTTGGTTAAAGACTCAAATTTATCAACATATACTACCGGGTTCAACATTCCTGCTGATAGAGCTTCACTCTGTGATGTAAATGAAGGATTGTAGAACCTATCAACCCATACAGGAACACCATTGGAGTCACCTGCACCTGACAACCATGAACAAAGCCATGTACCGTTCAATTCATCTCTAGGCACTGTATTACCAACGGGCTTTAATTGCTTGAAGATTTTATCAGCTTTAAGTGGTGAATTACCAGGACATGCCCCAGCATATACTAACGTTGTATCATTGATGTTTATTTGAGTATATGGCGACAAATCTCTTGGAGCGTGGAAGTATGTAAGAGAGTCTGGTTCAAACACTAGCTCTTTAACACCTGCTATATGACTTAGGTAAATTGACTCATTACCGTACTCTTCAAAAGTACCTGTATGGAGCTTGTGATATTTTCTATGTGTAATTTGATCTTCACCGCTACTATAAGGGTTGTTTCTCGATCCTGTGCCTTCAATGGTCATCTGATTTTTTAGAGGGAATAGATTAACATCTATCTCCTTAGACGAAAAACCGACCATGTTAGTCTGTGTAGTGACAACATAATTATTTTGAATGTTATCTATACTGTCATTAGTATCAACAAGTACCGAGCTTTCTTCTAAACCGCTGAGATAGGATACCCAAGACGTTTTCAAATCAAAATCAGTTGATGTCTTAACAATAGGTCTTATTTCAAAAACATTAGTAGCAGAAAACAACGAAGTACTTGTCGTATTAACAGCACTAGCTACCAGTGTATTTGAAGTTGATGTCGACGAATTACCAAATTTGGTAATAATAAAGTTATAGGTTAGACCGTCATCGTTACTAGCAAGAGGTGTAGAAAGTTTTTGGAATAATGTTAACCTACTATTATTATCATCTAAAACATATCTGAATATTTGTGTATCTCTAAAATACGCATCGGCAGAATTTCTTGCAGTAAATGTAAGTGCTGCTGAATTACTTGTATTGAGGGTTAAAAATTTTAATGTTGTGTTGTCATAATGTCTAATGGCGCAGTATAACGGCGATAACAACTCAATTTCAAAGAAATATGGATTAGCTATAGCTCCCGACGTACCAGACACAACAGTAGTTCCTGTTGATTGCTGGACAACCCAAAACAGATCTGTCCCTGACAATTTCAAATATGTCTGTCTGTATATCGGATATTCGCTTTTAGTAGGATTAATAGATAAAATGTTCTCAGATTTTTTTCTATCTGTAAGGAATACAGTATTATGTTGATTTGTTTTTACATCTTCTATGGTTGACAGTGCTGTTGTAAAATTGATATCTAAACCATGACCTGTGTAGTCGTTTACATTATCCACAACAACATCACGATCCTGTTGATAAACAGAACTTAGCGGCCTAACATTGGCGGTATGGTAATCGTATACATTCATTATGTTCTATTAAACTGAGCATAGCCTGACTGTGTTTCTGTATTTGTATATAAAGCAACGTCGAAAGTAACAACGATATCCGTATTAGTACCTGATAAACCTGCATTACATAATATATAGCTAGAATTATGACTATATGTAGCTACACTACTCAACGGAGCATCTTTTGTAGCAACAACAGAATCGTTAGCACTAACTCCTGCTCCCATTCGAATTGTGTTCGTGTTTGTATCAATTGCATGGCTTGGATTGTTTCTTCTACCTGATAAAGATGAATTGTACGCCAAACCATATGGAGTTGAGAAGAAATCAATTGAACATTGATATGCATCATGTGATACCGGCTTTTGCTCAACTAAGGATCCTCGCTCTAAGCCACCAACAATAAAACTACTCAATGCAGGTTCAGATGTAGTACTGTCACTATAATAATTTCTTACATTAAAGTTTAATAGCTCGTTTTTAGGTTTGAACATATCCAACCGCTTTACTGTGAGTTTGGATTTATCGGATGCATCAAAATACCAATTTAGTAAATGCAAGCACGAGCTAGGATCGCTAGCAAACATATTAATCCCAAGTGTATTATCAATAGCATTGTATGTTATACTAGGCCTATCAATTGAATTTATATCAATATACGCTGTGGATAATATAGACACTCTACTATGGATATCATTGTGAATGTTAAACCCTTGACCAGTTAGTGCTGCAT
>LULG01001005.1_pt1 | contig 17710 bp, 15 predicted proteins | sample 728211 | NCBI WGS metagenome assembly LULG01 (sample SAMN03860295, study PRJNA289734) | marine metagenome | biome: seawater column; feature: ocean; material: water; isolation source: Red Sea water column Station 169 - depth 200m | place: Saudi Arabia: Red Sea | collected 2011-10-15 | depth 200 m | reverse complement strand
CCTGAAACGCAGCGTCCAGTCGCTTTACGGCGAGCTGTTTGTGCCGATCGTGGGCGAGGGCAATGCATCGCCGATGATGCGCAGCCTCACGCTGTCGCTTTCGGGGCGCTACGATCACTACAGCGATTTCGGTTCGACGACCAATCCCAAGGTCGGCCTGACCTGGGAACCGGTCGAAGGGCTGAATTTCCGGGGTAGCTATGGCCGCTCGTTCCGCGCACCGGGGCTGCGCGATCTAGGGTCCACCGTGGGGTCCTATTATGCCGCGGCGGCGCTGGTCGATGCGTTCGGTGCGCGCGACCCGTCGCGCGGGGCGACGCAAGTAAATACAATTCTCCTCTACGGCGGCAATCAGGCGCTCAAGCCCGAAAAGGCGCGGACCTTCTCCTTCGGCGTCGATCTGCGGCCGCGGTTCGCGCCCGATTTCAGCGCAAGCCCGACCTTTTATGATATTAAATATGATGATGTCATCGGAACCCCTTCGGGGCTGGGCGCCATCCTGTTCAGCGACCCGACCTTCGCATCGCGCGTCATCCGCAATCCGACTGCGGGACAACTGACCGACGCGATTAGCGATACGGTGCCCTTTTTCTATACCTTCGCGGCCGTCCCGGCGATCGGCAACATCCTAGACCTGCGGCAGGGCAATTTCGGTATCCGCAAGACAAACGGGATCGACTTCGACGTGCGCTATCGGCACACGGCGGGCTTTGGTACCCTCTTCGGCGGCATCGCGGGCAATTATATCCTGAAATATCGCAACCAGCTCTCGCCGACGTCGGCGGTCAGCAACTCGCTCGAGGCCGGGATACCGCGCACCACGCTGCGCACGACATTGGGCATCGCTGCGGGGCCGGTGACGCTCGCCAATTTCGTCAACCATCGCAGCGGCGTGACGGCCGCCTATGCGACGCCAACCGGGTCGGGCCTCTACAAGGCCAAAGGCTATACGACGGTCGATCTGCGACTCTCGCTGAAGCTTCCCGACCTGCCATTCGCCAAGGGAACCGAGGTCGCGCTACAGATCAACGATCTGTTCGACAAGACGCCGCCCTTCTTCCCAGGCACCGACGGCATCGGCGGCGCCTATAATGCGATCGGGCGTTATGCCGCGATGAGCCTGCGCACATCCTTCTGATGCGGACGGCAGCGCGTCGGTGAGGTCGCGCTGCCGTTCCTTGCGGCCGACGTTCGTGAGTGCGCGCGAAACTCGGCTTCCTTCCGACATGAATAAGGTTCGCCATTCGATGCCAATTGCCAGCAACAGCGCGGCCATCGCGGCTCCCGTCCCGCAGATCCGCCTGTATCTCGAACGGCTCAAGGCTACGCGCGACCTTGAGTTCGCGCATTATGAAGATTTGCACCGCTGGTCGGTGACCGATCTCGAAGGCTTCTGGCGCAGTATCTGGGACTATGACCGGATCGAATCGCGGACGCCTTTCTCTGCGATGCTCGGCGCAGAGAGGATGCCGGGTGCGCGCTGGTGCGAGGGCGCTGAGGTCAGCTATGCGCGCCATGTTTTCCGCCACGCCGCGGCTGCGGATTCTGCCGAGCAGCCCGCCATCGTGGCGGTGAACGAGCGGGGAGAGCAACGAACTCTCGGCTGGGCCGAGCTCAGGCGGCAGAGCGCCTCGCTGGCCCTGGAACTGCGCCGGCGCGGGGTGGGGCGGGGCGATCGCGTAGCGGCCTACCTCCCCAATATAGCCGAGGCGGTGGTGGGCCTTCTCGCGTGCGCTAGCCTGGGGGCGATATGGAGCCTTTGCTCGCCCGACATGGGGACCAATGCGGTGCTTGATCGACTGCGGCAAACCGAGCCCAAGGCGCTCATCGCTGTCGATGGCGTCTTCTACGCTGGCAAAGCCATGGATCGTAGCGCCTGCGTCGCCGAAATTTGCGCCGCGCTTCCCTGTATCGAGGCATTGTTCGTCATCGAAAGCGGGTTCGGCGCTGGGGCGGTGCCGGCCCGAATGGCTACCCTTCGACCATCCGCTGTGGATCCTCTATTCGAGCGGAACAACGGGACTTCCGAAGGCGATCGTGCACGGGCACGGCGGGGTGCTGCTGGCAACCGCAGCGGGGCGACTCCATTTCGATCTCGGACCGAGCTATGAGTCCAATAATTTCGGTGACCGCTTCCACTGGTTCAGCGCCACGGGCTGGGTGATGTGGAACATCCAAGTGGGCGGACTGCTCAGCGGGACGACGATTTGCCTGTTCGACGGATCGCCGAGCGGTACGAAGGCCGATCCCGACTGGACCCGGCTCTGGCGCTTTGCGGCAGAGAGCGGCGTGACTTGGTTCGGCGCCGGCGCTGCCTTCTTCGCGAGTTGCCGCAAGGCCGGGCTCGACGTCGCCGGACTCGACGGGTTGCACCGGGTGCGCGCGCTCGGCAGCACCGGCTCGCCGCTACCGCCCGACGTCCAGCGCTGGGGTTCGGCGCAGTTCGCCGCCATCGGACGGCCCGATATCTGGTGGTGCAATGTCAGCGGCGGCACCGAGATCGCCGCCGCCTTCATGGCCGGAAATCCCGAATTGCCCGATACGCCGGGGCGGCTGCAGTGTCGCCACCTAGGCGCGGCGATCGAAGCGTGGGATGACCAGGGTTGGCCCGTGATCGGCGAGGTCGGCGAACTTGTCTGCACCCGTCCTTTCCCCAGCATGCCGCTCTATTTCTGGGGCGACGAAGGCGGCAGCCGCTATCGCGACTCCTATTTCGCCGAATGGCCCGGCATATGGCGTCACGGCGACTGGCTCACGATCGGGACCGACGGCAGTTGCACCATTTCCGGCCGTAGCGACGCAACGATCAACCGCCACGGCCTGCGCATGGGAACCGCCGAAATCTACGCTGCGGTCGAGCGCCTGCCTGAAATCGTCGACACGATGATCATCGACGTCGAGCGTGAAGACGGCGACAGCACGCTCATCATGTTCGTCGTGCCGGCGGAGGGGCGAGCCGTCGACCCTGCGATGGAGCAGGCGATTGCATCGGCCATACGCTCGAGTCTCTCGCCGCGCTTCGTTCCCGATCATCTGATCGAGGCACCCGGCATCCCGCACACGCTTTCTGGAAAGAAGCAGGAACTCCCGATCAAGCGGCTGTTCGCCGGATGGCCCGTCACCAAGGTCATCAGCGCCGACGCGACCGCGACGCCTGAGGTCTTGCCTTGGTACATCGATCGGGCACAGCGCTGGAACGGGGCGGGAGACAGGATGTGATAACGCAAGTGGTCTGGGAGAGGACGCGATATGGACAATAGGACATTTGCGGAGAGGTCTGACCTGGAACGATCGAAGCCGACCGGGCATCGCGGCCTTGTGCTCGGCATGCTGTGCTTCGTCTATGTGCTGAACTTCCTCGATCGCCAGCTTGTCTCGATCCTCGCCAAGCCGATTCAGGACGGCTTGCACATCACCGACAGCGAACTCGGCCGGATCACCGGTTTCTATTTTGCGCTCTTCTATTGTTTTATCGCGATTCCTGTTGGTTGGCTCGCCGACCGCACCAATCGCGTAAAGGTGCTTTCGATCGCTTGCGGTCTGTGGAGCGCCGCGACCGCGGCATGCGGCATGGCGGCGAACTATGGGCAACTTGTGGCGGCACGTATGGCGGTTGGTGTCGGCGAAGCCGGCGGCGTTCCGCCGTCCTACGCGATCATATCGGACACGTTTCCGCGCGAGCAGCGCGGCACCGCGATGGGCATCTTCAACCTCGGCCCGCCGATCGGTTCGGCGCTCGGGGTCGCGTTCGGCGCGTCGCTCGCGGCCGCCTATGACTGGCGCGCGCCTTTCCTCATCGTCGGCGCGATAGGCGTCGTTACCGCAGTCCTCGTCTATATCATCGTGCCCGAACCCGCGCGCGGCCGCTTCGACCCGCTTCCTGCGGCCGCGGCGGAACCGGCGCACAGCTTCGGGCAGGCGATCCGCGCCTTTTTCGGCAACAGGATATTGACTATCGCGGCGCTAGCCAGCGGTGCCGCCAATTTCATCACCTATGGCCTCAGCAATTTCGCCACGCTTTTTCTCATGCGCGAAAAGGGCATGACGCTTGAGGAGGTGGCAATATGGTACGCGCTGGCGGTCGGCCTCGGAATGGGGGCGGGCATTTTCGTCTCAGGGCGGCTGATCGACCGGTTCGGCGTTACCAACAAGGCGGCCTATGCGAGCATCCCGGCCTGGTCGCTCGTTCTCGCTTTGCCCTTCTTTCTCGGCTTCGCTGCTGCCGACAGCTGGCAGGTCGCGCTCCCCCTCTTGTTCGTGCCGCTCTTCCTCAATTCCTTTTTCCTCCCTGCCACGGTGACGTTCGTGCAGAGCGAGGTCGATCCGGGCGCGCGCGTGATATCGGGCGCGCTGCTGCTGCTGGTCATGAACCTGATCGGCCTCGGCCTCGGGCCAACTTTCGTCGGCATGGCCAGCGACTTTTTCCGGCCGCAATATGGCGAGCACGCACTCCGCATGGCCTTTTATGCGCTGGCGCCAATGTATCTCGTCGCCGCGCTGCTCTTCGCCTGGCTTGCGCGAATGATCAAACGGTCGTCGCCAGCATCGAGCGGTTCTCGGCAGGCCGGCGATTAGACGAAAAAGCGCTTGGCGCGCGGCGAGGTTGCGCGGCGGAACTGGGCACCGACAAGAAGACGGGAGACAGATATGACGCGGAAATATGGCGCCGCTTGCCTTACGGCCCTTGTGGCCGGATTGTTGGTTCCTACGGCGGTAGCCACGGCGGCGGAAACGCCGTCGTCCGTCGACGCCGCACGGCGCTGCACCAACCTCGCCCGATTGCGCCTTGCCGACACGACAATCGAAAGCGCGGCGCTTGTTCCGGCAAAGGCCGCGGAGCTCGGCATAGCGGGCGACAAGCCTGGCTATCGAAGCTTCTGCCGCGTGGTTGCGCGGGTGCGCTCGGCCGCGGATTCCGACATTGGCGTCGAGATATGGCTGCCGACCGAGCGATGGGCCGGCGTCTTCCATGGCAATGGCAACGGCGGCTTTGCCGGTGTCCTTGCCGGCGGTTATTCGGGAATGGTCGATGGCCTGCGCCGCGGATTCGCAACGGCGACCACCGATGCCGGAACCGCACCGGCGTCGCCGCTGGAAGGTGAAGCTCTCATCGATCACCCCCGCAAATGGAGGGACTGGGGTCGGCTTTCGACCCATGTGATGACGATCACCGGGAAGGCGATCACCAAGGCCTTCTACGGCCGCGATGCAAGGCGTTCCTATTACACCGGATGTTCAACGGGCGGGCAGCAGGGGCTCATCGAATCGCTCTACTATCCTGAAGACTATGACGGGATTCTGGTCGGGGCGCCGGTCATTAACCGCACATGGGGGCACGCCGCGGTGCTCTGGGACTATACCGCCGCGCACCGCACGCCGGACAGCCTGCTCTCCGATGCGAAGCTCAAGCTGCTCAACCGGGCGGCGGTCGCGGCGTGCTGGCGGCAGGGCCATGGCCTGGCGGGCGACCGGTTCGTTTCTGATCCGCTCAGCTGCAAGTTCGACCCAGCGGTTCTGCAATGCAAGGGCGCGGTGGGCGACGCCTGCCTGACCGAAGCCGAGGTCGCAACCGCGCGCGCCTTTTATTCGGGGCCGACGGACCGCGCGGGCAAGCCAAGCTATTTTGGCTGGTTGCCTGGAAGCGAAATGCCCGACACCTTCGGCTGGTCTTTTCTTCAAAAGCCGATCAAGGATCAGCCACCTTTCGGGGCACTGTTCAAATGGGTGTTCGGCGCCGATTGGGACTGGAAGGGTTTTGATTTCGACCGCGACATGCCCGCGGCCGATGCGCGGCTCGACCCGATTGTCAACGACGCGACGCGCGGGAGCCTTGCCGATTTTGCCGCGCGCGGCGGCAAGCTGATTATATTCCACGGCCTCGCCGACACGCTCGTGGCGCCTGGCCAGTCGATCGCCTTTTACGATCGTCAGGCGGCCGCCGTCGGCGGCGAAGCCAAGCTTGCCGAAAGCGCACGCCTGTTCCTGGCGCCCGGCGTGATGCATTGCGGTGGCGGAGCCGGCCCCGACAGCTTCAACGCCACGCTCGGTATTCCGGCGCAGCCGCCCTCTTATGATGCCAGGCATGATCTCTTCTCGGCGCTGATCGACTGGACCGACGGCGGCGATGCGCCCGAGCAGGTTATCGCGACCAAGTTCGCGAGCGATGAGCCCGGCAGGATCGATATGCAACGCCCGCTCTGCGCCTATCCGCAGAAGGCCGAATATCGCGGCTGGGGGTCGACCCTGTCGGCAAGCAGCTTTCGCTGCGTCGCGCCGGACGATCGCTGAGCTTTTCGTTTCCGGTGGAACCGTCGCCTGCCGATAGGAGATAGAGATGCTGAACCGCAGGGAGTTCGCCGGCCTCGCCGTCGCCGGGGCGACCACCTCGCTCTCCGCGACAACGGCAGTGGCAGCGGAAGCGGAAGCGGAAGCGGAAGGTACTATCGCTTATCATGTGCTCGCATCGTCGCATGTCCCCGGCGAGCCGGGCGTCGCCATCTACGCGCCGCCCGGCTATGATGCCGGACGCGCCGAGCCCTATCCGCTGCTGCTGTTACTTCACGGCGGCAACGGCACCGAGGAGGATCTCGCCTTTTTCAAGACCGTCTTCCTTCATCGGCGGATGGTCGATGGGCGGACTTGGCTCCCTGCGCATCGCCTTCAAACACCCCGAGCTTTTCGCTGCGGTGGCAGCATTGGAGCCTGCCGTCGAGCCCGCCGTGGAGTGGAAGGGGGTCGGACCGCATACGCGTTTCTGGAGGCCCGAAGAGGTTCTCCATCCTATATTCGGCAATCCCGTCGACGGCGAATATTGGATGCAAAACAATCCGGCATCGATCGCAAGCCGTGCGCCCGACCGATTGCTCGGTCTCGGCATTTATCTGGAGGTCGGCGACCAGGATATGCTCTATCTTTATGAGGGCGCGGAGTTACTGCACCGCGTCTTGTTCGACGCCCGGCTCGCGCACGAATATCGGCTGGTGCATGGCGCAGAGCATGTCGGTCCCTCGCTTTTGCCGCGCATGGCCGACGCGCTCGGCTTTATTGCGCGCCAGATTTCGCCGCCGGGCTGGATCGACCAAAATGTATTGAACGTCCGCGCCGTGCTCGATGGCAGCAAGCGATCGGCTGGGCTCCCCGTTGGTCCGGTCGATCCTGGACGCGTTGGCGGTCGGTGAGCGGACGAACGCTCCTGGCCGATTGAAGAAGTCGATATCGCCACTGCTTTTCGGCATGCCAGCGAACGTCCGATTGGGGACCATTTAGACATGACCATAGCCAGCCCGGGCAATCGCGGACCTTTGCACGGCGCGGCGATCGGATACCGAAGCCGCACATGTATCAATATCCGACGAATGCCTCGACCGCGCCAGTGACTGCGGCCACAGCGCGATCGGGGCTGGGCGGTTACGCTTTCCCAAGATATTGGGGGCTAAAGGGAATCGCATGATCGGGGCGCAGGAACATCGCGGACGGGGGCGGGCGTCGCGGGCGCTTGTGCTGCTGTGGCTCGTTGCGGCGGTCTGGGCTGTACCCGCCGCGGCGACGCCGCTGCACATCAATGCACCGCTCTCTCATGCGGTCGGACCGCTGGCCGCACCCGACGATGCGCTGTCCGCGCTGCGCTTTTCGTGCAGCGGCGAGCCGGCGGGGTATCGCGACGGCAGCCTCTGGTTGCGGGCCGATGTCGGCAATCGTTCCGAGGATCGCAACGGCGCCGCACTTATGGTGCATTTCTCGCGCTTCGACCGGCTTGCGGTGGGGTTCACCTATGCCGACGGAGAGACGCGCTGGCAGAGGGTGCGCCGCGGCGATTATGGCGCGCACTGGCGCGTCGGCGGCCAGATATTATTCGAGGCCCCGACGCGCGGCGCGCCGCTGACGGCGGTGACGATGCGCTTCGACCGCCTCGCCGGCCACAGCCTGCTGCGCGCGCGCTTTATCCCCAAGGAAAATGCGAGCCTGCAGGCGGCGGGGATGGCGGCGCTCGTCGGCGCCTCGCTCACCCTGCTGCTCGTCAGCGGCATCTACAGCCTGTCGCTCGCGGTCGCGGTGCGCCGCCAATATCTGCTGTGGCAGGCGGCATGGTCGGGCGTGATGATCGTCTGGGGCGCCTTATGGTCGCAGATTCATCTGGTGATCTTTCCCGCCATGGCGGGGACGGTGTCGGCGCAGGCGTCGACCTTGCTTGCCTGCCTTGCCATCGGCGTCGCGACCGCCAGCGCGGTGACCGCGATCGACGCCCGGCATCTTCCCCACGCTTTGCGCCGGGGAACCCTCGCGCTGGGGCTGGCGATCGCTGTCGCTGGCGTGCCGCTGGCGTTGCTTCGCACCGGCAATCTGCAGATGCTCGGCAATCTGCTGGGCATCGCGGTCATCGTCGATCTGGTCGCGGTTGCGCTGTGCATCGGCTGGAGCTGGCGCAAGGGATCGGTCGAGGCACGCGATTTCGCGCTCGCCTGGTGTCTGCCGATGGCGACGCTTGCGATCATCCATCTGGTCGATGTCGAGGACGGATTCTGGGGCGGCGGGTCGAAGCTGGCGGTGCTGGTCGCCGCAACTTGGCAGGCGCTGTGGCTGTCGGCGGCATCGACGCGGCGGCTCGCGCATCTGCGTGTCGAGCGCGACGATGCGCTGGCGGCCGAGGCGCAGGCGAACGAGCTTGCGCGCCGCGACCCGCTTACCGGATTGCTCAACCGGCGGGGCTTCGTCGATGCCGTTACCCCGCTGCTCGATCAGGCGCGCGAGGGGGCGCTGCCCGCGGCGCTGCTGCTTGTCGATGTCGACCGCTTCAAGTCGATCAACGATATTTACGGCCATGAAGCCGGCGATGCCGTCCTTTGCCGCATTGCCGAACGCATCGCCCGGTGGGAAGGGACGATGTGCAGCGTCGCGCGCCTGGGCGGCGAGGAGTTCGGCCTGCTGACCATCGGGATGGGACACGGCCGAGCTTCTTGTAGAGATGCTGGCGGCGCAGCGCGACGCTCTTGGTGCCGATCGGTCGCCGCCGTTCGCGCGAGCGTTCGATCGCGGCGTAGCCTATCCCGCCTGAGGCGGATCAGCCCGCGCCGGGCGTGTCGTCGGCTTCGAGACCCTGATATTTGAGCTGGAGATAGCGTTCCGCTGATAGCCCGCGACGAGTTCGGGCAGATCCTCGCCGACCAGCTTGCGGATATTCGCGGCCGCCGGTGTCGCGGCGTCGAGCGTCTGGAGCTGCGGGGCGAGCAGGTCGAGCTGGACGCCGATCCCGTCGACGAGCTGGCGCGCCGGGGCGGGAAGCGCCGGACGCTGCGCCTCGAGCCAGATTTCGGTGCGGCCGGCGAGCTGCTTGAGGTCGGCCTTGGGGAGATCGGCCTGGCGCGGTTCGGGAAAGGGCGGCCATTTGGGACACGGCCGAGCTTCTTGTAGAGATGCTGGCGGCGCAGCGCGACGCTCTTGGTGCCGATCGGTCGCCGCCGTTCGCGCGAGCGTTCGATCGCGGCGTTGCCGAGCGCGCTGATCTTGTCGACCTCGCTCATGCTCATCCTAGCCCTCGATCGCCGCCAGCGGGCTGTCGGCGCCGCCGACGCTTGCCTGCGCCTGGCTCGCGCCTTCGGCGCGCGCGATATAGCCCTTCGACTTGGCGACCTCGCCCTCGAGCGAGGTCACGGTCGTCTTCATCGTGTCGAGCGCCTTGAGCTTGAAGGTATCGATCGCGTCCATCGTGTCGTAGATATTCTGGAAGGCGCGGCTGAGCGTTTCCATCGGGATCGTGCTCGACGCCGCCTGTTCATGGATGCGCGCCGTATTGTCCTTCAGCATCTTCGAGGTGCCGTCGATGATGTTGGCGGTCGTCGTGTTGAGCGCGGTAATCTGTTCGAGCACGAGCTTCTGGTTGGTCATCGCCTGCGCGACGGTGATCGCGGTCTTGAGCGCGCCGACGGTGGTAGTCGACTTTCGCCTCGAGCCGCTGGTCGAGCGTGCCCGCGATGTGGATCATCTGTTCAAGCTTGCCCATCGATTCCCACATCTTGCGGCGCTCGACGTCAATAGCCGCATTGTCCATCAACAGCTCGTCCTTGCCGTTGGCAAGCGCGGTCAGGATGCCGCCGATGTGGGTCTGGGCGCTGCGGTATTGCGCGAAATAATTGTTGATCTTGCTGCCCAGGATCTTGTCCAGAAAGCCGCGTTTGGTCAGCAGCTTGCCGTTCGCCGAGGGATCGAGACGTTCGACCGTGGTACGCAGTTCGATCAGATTCTGGCCGATGTCGGTATCGCGATCCATCGCCTTGATCGGGCGGTCGAGGAAGCGGTTCGAATGATTCGCCGCCTCCAGCATTTCCTTGCGCCCCATATTGGTGATCTGGTCGATACGCTTGCCGAACTCGGGCGAATTTTCATCCTGCGCCACCAGATCGTCGATGAAGCTGTCGACGCGCTCCTCGAGCTTGGATTTCTGCTCGGTCGAGAGCGGGGCGAGGCCGGCGGCCTTTTCAGGCGCGACGGCGGGGACGGGTTCGGGCGGCGTCAGCTTCAGTTCGTCGGTTGCGGTCGCCGTCGCGGTCTCTTCGCTCATAACAATCCTTCCAGCCCCAGGTCGATAACGGGCCGCCTGCCTATATGGCATGCGGACCTGTGTTATTCAAGCACTACACCCCTTGGCGGCGCGCCAGCGCCGGCGCGATCCATGCCGAAAGGATCAGCTGCGCCATATGATAGACGAGGATCGGCAGCAGCACCATGCCGGCAATCGCCGAGGGAAAGAGCGTGGCGGCGAGCGGCGCGCCGACCGCAAGACTCTTTTGGGCACCCGAGAACAACAGGGTGATCCGGTCGGGGCGGCGGAGCGCGAGCAGCCCGCCGAGCAGCCAGGTACCGCCGAAGGCGCAGCCGAGCAGCAGCGCATCGACGCCGAGCACGATCGCGATCTCGCGCCCGTCGAGTTGCGTCCAGATGCCGCCGACCACGGCCGCGGAAAAGGCGACATAAACCGCGGTCGCAATCGCGGTGCGATCCATCAGCGTCGCGAGACCGCGGTGCCGCAGCACCAGCGGGCGAAGCCAGCGCTGCGCCGCTTGTCCGGCCAGAAAGGGAAGCAGCAGGATCGCAACGATGCGCAGCGCCGCGGCGCCGTGGATCGCGCCCGCCTTGCCCGCGAGCGCGGCAAAGAGGAGCGGCGACAGAAACACGCCGGCCAGATTGAGCAGCGCCGCCGCGACGACGCTCGCGGCGACATTGCCGCCCGCCATCGAACTGGCGGCGGTCGCCGACTGGACGGTCGATGGCAATATGCCAAGAAAGAGGAAGCCGAGCGCCAGCGTCGGCGGCAGCAGCGGCGCCGTCAACGCCTGCGCGCCGAGCCCGGCCAGCGCCATCGCGCCGAAACAGAAGGCGAAGGCACCGCCCTGCAATTTCCAGTTGCGGATGCCGTGCAGCACCTCGTGCCGCGGCAGGCGGACACCGTTGAGGAAGAAGAGCAGCACGATCGCCGCTGTCGAAATCCCTTGCGCGACCGGCACCGCGTCTCCGCGCACCGGCAGCAGGCTCGCGACGACGATGGTGGCGAGGAGGACGGGAACGAAGCGGTCGGGGAACAGGCGGGCGAGCATGGAGCGGAGCGATGGCCGGAAGGCGGCGCCTTGGCAAGTCCGCGTGCGTCCTTCACGGCGGCGACTTCGCTCGACATGGTGCGAAAGACGATTATGGAGCGCGCATGGCTTGCATCCTGATCCTCGCCGCGCTGCCCGAAGAGGCCGATGCTGTCTTTCCCGGCCAAGGCACGGTCGAAGCGGGAGCGTTCGCTCCCCGATCCCTGTCGGTGGATGGACATGCCGTAACCATTGCAACCTGCGGCCTTGGCAAGGTCAACGCTGCGCTGTGCGCCGGGATGCTTGGCGGCGCGGCCGATCTGCTGGTGATGAGCGGCACCTGCGGCTCACTCGGACCCGGACCCGGTGCCTATTGGATCGCCGAGGCGGTGCAGCACGATTATGGCGCGGCCCAGCCCGGTCTGTTCCGCCGCTATCGGGCCGGCGAATGGCCGATCGGCGAAGCGGGCGAGGCGCATTTTGTGGCAATGTCCGACCCCGGCCTGGGCTTGCCGCACGCGCGCATCGCAAGCGGCGACAGCTTCGTTGCCTGCCCCGAGGCTGCAGCCGCGCTGGCGCGCGATCTGGGCGCGACGCTGGTCGATATGGAGGTCGGCGCGGTGGCGCAGGCGGCGATGCGGCTCGGCAAGCCTTGGGCTGCGGTCAAGGCGGTGACCGACGACGCCAACGGCGACAGCGCCGGCGATTTTCACGCCAATCTCGTCCGCGCGGCGCGCGTCGCTGGCGTAGCGATCGAGCGTCTGGTCGCGCGGGTCAGCGGCTGAGCGCGGCGACACAGGCCCGCCGTGCGGCGGGCGGCGAAAGGTCGCCGAGCGCGAATTCGCGCACTGTCTCGCGGCCTCGCCCCTGCGGCATATAGCGCAGCGTGCGCTTGGTGCCACCGTCGTCGACATCATAGGCGATCTCGCTCTGGCTGTTACCGATCTCGCCGCCGCTGCGGCCGATCAGCGTCATGCCGTCGCGCATCCCGGCCTGCCACGCCGGGCCGCCTTCGACGACGCCGGCGATAATGCGGCCGTTCGCGAGCGTTGCATCGACATCGAAGCTGCGATCGAACACCGGTCGTTCGAATTGGCGCAGTGCCCCGCAGGCGGCGAGCATGTCGGCAGGCAGCGCAATCGGTTCGCCGCGATCGATGAAGCGGGCGATGCCTTCGCCGATCGCCGCGTCGCGGCGCTGCGCCTCCGCTCCGAACAAGGTGACCGCATCGCTGCGGGCGGCCGGAGCAGCCGCCTGCATTGCCAGCAGCAGGTCGCGCATCGACGACCCGCTCGGTGCGCGCCGCAGCCGATCGTCGGCCCAGTGCGCGAAGAGCATCCCGCGCAGATAGGCGAGCCGCTGTGCCTTTTCGTCGGGAAATATTGTTCGGGCGTCCACACCCCGGCGCGGACCAGCGCCCGCCATGAGGTGAAATCGGTAAAGCCCTCCGACAGCCAGAATTGCTCGGCCTCGGGCACCTTTTCGGAAAAGCCGCCGATCCGCACATTGACCCAGCTATGCGCCATTTCATGCGCCATCAGCCGGTCGAGCATCTCGGGCAGCGCGTTGGTCGTCGCAAAAAAGGCGAAGGCATCGCCGCGTCCGGTGCCGCCGATCGAGGTTGCGCCGGGTCCGGGCGGCGCGAAGGGAATGATGGTGACGAGATAGCGCCCGGCGTCGTTGCCCCAATAATCGGACATCGCCGCGGCGACGCGGCGGAAGCTTTGCGTCCAGCCGGCATCGTCGCGCGTCGCAAAGCTACCGCGCACGGCGAGCCGTGCGCCATGGCCCGCATCGATCAGGCGGAAATCGCCGCCGACGGCGATGCTTTCGATCAGGCCGTCGAGCGTCAGCCCCGGATGTTCGAGGTCGGACGCAAAGCGCGTCCCGGCCGGCATCCCGCGGACCGAAAAGCTTGCCGGGGTATCGCCATCCAGATGTTCTGGCCGCGCCACCACCGCGTCGCCGATCAGGTGGAACCATGTTGGCTGGATGAGCGGGCGATAATCGTTGACGACTTCGCCGTCCTGCAATTGCTCGGGCCGGTCGGCGCCACGAACCCGGTAGCGCAGGACGATCGGGGCGCCGGGCGCGTGGCGCAACGCGATCTTGGCGGGGTCGGCCGACGGGGCCAGCATCGCGTTCTCCGCGCGCATGTCGCCCAGATAGGTATACAACTTGTCGAAGCCGCCCCATTCGTTCGGCAGGTCGATGATGGTGACGCCGCTCGCGGCGCCGCGAAAGCGCAGCGTCACGTCGACAGCGCGGAAACTGCCGTCGGTCGCGACGACCGGCTGATAGGTGAGCGCGAGGCCCGCATCGGGCTCGGCCGCGCCCGACGGTGCTGCTGCGGCGAGGCTGGCTGAAATGGCGGCGACGATAAGGCGGCGGGCGAGGGAGAGACGCATCGATATTCCTTGAGCTGAACGCCCAGGGTGTATCGCTCGAACAATACAGTGTCAAATCGGACGCCCGCGCCTCTCTTGTTGCGCCGCAGCACCGCTTCTGTTAGGGGCGCGGCGTTTAGCGGCGCTCCGGGCGCTGCCCCCTTCCATCAAGGTTCCTACCGCATGTCTTTGCGCAATATTGCGATTATCGCACACGTCGACCATGGCAAGACGACCCTCGTCGACCAGCTTTTCCGCCAGTCGGGCACTTTCCGCGACAACCAGCGTGTCGAGGAAAGAGCCATGGATTCCAATGACTTGGAGAAAGAACGCGGGATCACGATTCTCGCCAAGTGCACCTCGGTCGAGTGGGGCGAAGGCGCCGATGCGACGCGCATCAACATCGTCGACACGCCGGGCCACGCCGACTTCGGCGGCGAGGTCGAGCGGATCCTGTCCGATCGTCGTCGTCAACAAGATCGACCGCAGCGACGCGCGCGCCGCCGAAGTGCTCGACGAGGTGTTCGAACTCTTCCTGACGCTCGACGCCAATGACGAACAGCTTGATTTCCCGATCCTTTATGCCTCGGGCCGCGGCGGCTATGCCTCGGAAAGCCCCGACGCGCGCGAAGGCACGCTGGAGCCGCTGTTCAAGACGATCGTGTCGCATGTTCCGACGCCCGGCCTCGACGAAGAGGCGCCCTTCACCTTCCTCGCGACGCTGCTCGACCGCGACAATTTCATCGGCCGCATCCTGACCGGCCGCGTCCAGTCGGGCACGGTCAAGGTCAACCAGCCGATCCACGCGCTCGACATGGACGGCAAGGTGATCGAAACCGGCCGCGCGTCGAAGCTGCTGGCGTTCCGATCGACCCGCCGACGCTGTCGATGCGCTTCGCCGTCAACGACAGCCCGATGGCGGGCCGCGAAGGCAGCAAGGTGACGAGCCGCATGATCCGCGACCGCCTGTACCGCGAAGCCGAAACCAATGTCGCGATCCGCATCACCGAAAGCGCCGACAAGGACAGCTTCGAAGTCGCGGGCCGCGGCGAGCTTCAGCTCGGCGTGCTGATCGAAACGATGCGCCGCGAAGGCTTCGAACTCGGGATCAGCCGCCCCAAGGTGCTGTACCAGACCGACGAGAACGGCCAGCGCACCGAACCCTATGAAACCGTCGTCATCGACGTCGACGACGAGCATAGCGGCACGGTTGTCGAGAAGATGCAGATCCGCAAGGCCGAGCTGACCGACATGCGCCCGTCGGGCGGCGGCAAGACGCGCATCAGCTTCAGCGGCCCGTCGCGCGGCCTGATCGGCTATCACGGCGAATTCCTGTCCGACACGCGCGGCACGGGGATCATGAACCGCCTGTTCGAAAAATACGGCCCGTACAAGGGCGCGATCGAAGGCCGCAAGAATGGCGTCCTCATCTCGAATGGCGCGGGCGAAGCCGTCGCCTATGCGCTCGGCCCCCTCGAAGAGCGCGGCATCCTGTTCGTCTCGCCCGGCGAGGCGCTGTACGAAGGGATGATCATCGGCGAGAATGCGAAGCCCGACGACCTTGAGGTCAACCCGATGAAGTCGAAGCAGCTCACGAACTTCCGTTCGACGGGCAAGGACGACGCGATCCGCCTGACCCCGCCGCGCCGCATGACGCTGGAACAGGCGATCGCCTATATCGACGACGACGAAATGGTCGAAGTGACCCCCGCGAACATTCGCATCCGCAAGGCGATCCTCGACCCGCACGAGCGGAAGAAGGCGTCGCGGAAAAAAGAAGCGGCGTAACGTCGCCGACGGAAAAGGATGCTGTTCCCCCGCGAAGGCGGGGGCCCATCTCCTGCCGGTGCTATTTCGAACCGACCGGTGATGGGTCCCCGCCTTCGCGGGGACACACGGGTTTTTGCGCGCTCGTAACAATACGGAGGATGCGCCGTTGTCCCGCCTGATCCTGTTCAACAAGCCGTATGGCGTGCTGTCGCAGTTCACCGACAAGGGCACGACCGCGCCCGCCGATGGCCCGCGCGCGACGCTGTCCGACTATATCGACGTACCCGGCGTCTATCCCGCCGGGCGGCTCGACCGCGACAGCGAGGGGCTGTTGATCCTGACCGACGATGGCGCGCTGCAGGCGCGGATTTCGTCGCCGAAGCACAAGATGCCCAAAACCTATCTCGCGCAGGTCGAGGGCGTGCCCGACGCCGCCGCGCTGGCAGCGCTCGCCCGCGGCGTCACGCTGAACGACGGCCCGACCCGCCCCGCGACCGTCCGCCGCATCGACCCGCCGATGCTGTGGGACCGCGACCCGCCGGTGCGCTACCGCAAGAGCGTGCCCGACAGCTGGATCGAACTGACGATCACCGAAGGCCGCAACCGCCAGGTCCGCCGCATGACCGCCGCGGTCGGCTATCCGACGCTGCGGCTGGTTCGCTGGCGGATCGGGAGGTGGGAGATTGGGGTTTTGGGGTTGGGGGAATGGAGGGAGATTGGACTGGGTTAGCTCGACGAACTTCGAGCTCCCTACTCTTTGCGATTCTTCTGCCAGCCTACACAATGACGCTCTACACGGGGAACGGTTCAAAGACGTTTAGCAGCAATGCTTCGATGTGGCTGGCAACCATGTTGGGGCCAACCTTCAAGCTATTGGGATGGCCGCACCCGTTCCTCAGTTTAAGGGCTGAAAGTAAGGTGTCTTTCTGATTTTTCCCCAGCACCCCTATGCTGGCGCATCTGATAAGAAAGGCTTCTTCATTCATACGGCCGAGGCCATCCTCATTTGCCGCATCCTTCCACCTAGGATCGACTTTCTTGGCTTCTACGTTGAAGGCTGAAAGATGTTTGGACGCTACAATTCTATGGAGAACATCGACTGCGGCAATCCAAGACATCACTATCGCCGAGCGATACAGTTCACCTTCGTAGCACTTGATCGCTTCCTCGACAAAGGCGCGTGTGTTCGCATCTTGGAGCTTGGTTAAATGGGCGCGAAGGTCGAAAGCCACTTGCACGGCTGCTGGGCTTAGAGAAGAAATACCCAGATTTCGGAGATGATTCCGGCCTGAATCGGTAATCTCCCATCCGTCCGGTACATTTATGGCAAGTCCTTTACTGCGGCTCATAGTCGCAGAAGGATTCCAACTCTTCCCCATTTTGAGTCCGGCTTCCGCCGCGCGCTCTCTTATTCCAGCCACTTTGACCGGCACGTCGAAGGTCGCAAGTATGAGAAGCAACTTGTCCAGCTGCCTAAGCTCTTTGTGGAGCCATTGCTTGAGGTCATCCTCAGTCAGCAAGCTTGCCACGTAGATCCTTAATTTCATCACCCTTCAAGGCGTAGGAATCATTGGCAAGTTGATTGAACTTAGAGCCAGTCAAAGTTTTGATTATAGCCGATAAATTTGAACTCATGTTTTGATTATAAACATTCGTCGCTGCTTTCATGCTATCGAGAAGTTCCTTTCGCGTGAAGCTTTGCTTTCCCTGAACAATTTGCAGGTAAGCTGCGGAAGCTACCGCAACTTCAGGCCCTGACGAGGCATTGAGTCTTTCTGCGACACTGTTCACATGAAGCTTGAGGGTGCTATCCTCCAGCAAGAGTTGACCATTTGCCGTATTACCGATGCTGGGACTTGACGGTGGCGCTGTAGGCGTAGGAGGGGTTATGGATTGAGCCAATTCCTGCACTTGCGCTAAAAAATCTCTGATATCAGACACAGCAATAGGCATGTCGCTCTCTAGCGTGAACTCCACCTCTCCTGC
>LULG01000674.1_pt1 | contig 17719 bp, 17 predicted proteins | sample 728211 | NCBI WGS metagenome assembly LULG01 (sample SAMN03860295, study PRJNA289734) | marine metagenome | biome: seawater column; feature: ocean; material: water; isolation source: Red Sea water column Station 169 - depth 200m | place: Saudi Arabia: Red Sea | collected 2011-10-15 | depth 200 m | reverse complement strand
CGGCGAAGCGGCTGGCGACCGATAACGGCAGCAAGATCGTCAACGACGCGCTGCAATTGTTCGGCGGTTACGGCTATCTGAAGGATTATCCGATCGAGCGTTTCTGGCGCGACCTGCGCGTCCATTCGATCCTCGAAGGGACGAACCAGGTGATGCGAATGATCGTGGGAAGGGATTTGCTACGCCAATGATGAATACGATGCTTCGAGACGCCGCTTCGACAGGCTCAGCGGCTCCTCAGCACAAACGGGTTTCCTTTGCCGCCGTTCGTCCTGAGGATGGACTGAGCCTGGCGAAGGCCCGTCTCGAAGGACCTCTTGTATGACCGACGACATCCTCATCTCGATCGACGGCCATGCCGGCCGCCTGTCGCTCAATCGTCCGAAGGCGATCCACGCGCTCAACCTGCCGATGTGCCGGGCGATGATCGACGCGCTGCTCGAATGGCGCGATGACGATGCCGTCGAGGCAGTGATCATCGACCATAGCGAGGGCCGCGGCTTCTGCGCCGGCGGCGACATTCGCATGCTCGCGGAAAGCGGCGCAAAGGACGGGACGGAGGCGCGGCAGTTCTTCCACACCGAATATCGCCTCAACCATCTGCTCTTCACCTATGCGAAGCCCGTCGTCGCCTTCATGGACGGCATCACCATGGGTGGCGGCGTCGGCATTTCGCAGCCGGCGAAATATCGCGTCGCGACCGAACATACGCGCTTCGCGATGCCCGAAACTGGAATCGGCCTGTTCCCCGACGTCGGCGGCGGCTGGTATCTGCCGCGGCTGGAAGGGCGCGTCGGCGCGTATCTCGCGCTCACCGGCGCGCGGCTTGACGGGGCCGAATGCCTCGCACTGGGCCTCGCCACCCACTATCTGCCCTCCGAAAAGCTCGCCGAGGCGAAGGCGCGCATCGCGCAGCACCCCGATCGCATCGGCGGCATATTGGGCGAGCTGTCGGTCACCGCGCCGCCCGCCGCGATCATTCAGCATATCGACCGGATCAACCGCCTGTTCGCCAGCGACAGCTATGAAGAGATTCTTGCCGCGCTCGAAGCCGATGGCGGCGAATGGGCCGAAAAGGAACTGGCGACGCTCCACGGCAAATCGCCGCAAACCTGCAAGGTCGCGCTCCGCCAGCTCAAGGAAGGCGGTGAGATGCACGACTTCGCCGCGCAGATGACGCAGGAATATGCGATCGGCAGCCGGGTGGTGCAGATGCACGATTTCATCGAGGGCGTCCGCGCGCTGATTGTCGACAAGGACAACAGCCCGAAATGGGACCCGCCGACCCCCGAAGCCGTCACCGACGACTGGATCGACGCGATCTTCGCGCCGTTGCCCGAGAATGAGACATGGACCCCGCTACCATAAACTCGTCACCCCGGACTTGATCCGGGGTCCATTCTGCCTTGGTGGGAGGAATGGATGCCGGATCAAGTCCGGCATGACGAAAATCCGGAGATACCGAATGACCTACGAATCCCTCCTCGTCGAACAGCGCGGCGCCGTCACGCTCGTCACGCTCAACCGCCCGCAGGCGCTCAATGCCCTGAACTCCGATGTGCTTGACGACCTGATCGCTGCCTTCGCGGCGTTCGAGGCCGATGACAGCCAGAGCTGCGCCGTCCTCACCGGATCGGGCGACAAGGCGTTTGCCGCGGGTGCCGACATCAAGGAAATGGCCGACAAGCCCGCCGCCGATTTCTATCTCGAGGACTTCTTCTCGAAATGGACGAGCGACTTCGTGAAGAAGGTGCGCAAGCCGTGGATCGCCGCCGTGAACGGTTTTGCCTTGGGCGGTGGCTGCGAACTGGCGATGATGGCCGACTTCATCATCGCCAGCGACAAGGCGAAATTCGGCCAGCCCGAAATCAAGCTCGGCGTCGCCCCCGGCATGGGCGGGTCGCAGCGTCTGACCCGCGCGGTCGGCAAGGCGAAGGCGATGGAAATGTGCTTGACCGGCCGGATGATGGATGCCGCCGAAGCCGAGCGTTCGGGCCTCGTTGCGCGCGTGGTCGCGCATGAAACGCTGGTCGACGAAGCGGTGAAGACCGCGAGCCTGATCGCAGGCATGCCGCCGATGGCCGCGATGGTGAACAAGGATATGGTCAATGCCGCGTTCGAAACGACGCTCGACCAGGGCCTTCTCTACGAACGCCGCCTGTTCCAGATCCTCGCCGCGACCGAGGACAAGGCCGAAGGCATGGCCGCCTTCATCGAAAAGCGCGAAGGCGTGTGGAAGGGGCGGTGATCGTCTCGAATGTAGTCCATTTTTTGAGTGAAAAGCTGTGTGCCCCCGCGAAGGCGGGGGCCCATCATCGGACGGCGCAATTTCAAACTGCCGGATGATGGATCCCCGCCTTCGCGGGGACACACAAGCCTTTGAGGTTTGTGGAGAGAGTTATGAAAATCGCCTTTATCGGACTCGGCAATATGGGCGGCGGGATGGCCGCGAACCTTGCGAAGGCGGGCCACGACGTCCGCGCCTTCGACCTCAGCGAAGAGGCGCTGACGCGGGCGGTCGAAGCCGGCTGCACGCGCGCCGCATCGGCGGCCGAGGCGGTGACCGGCGCCGAGGCCGTCGTCACCATGCTCCCCGCGGGCAAGCATGTTGCAGGGGTCTATGAGGCCGACGTCTTCCCCAACGCCGCGCCCGGCACCTTGCTGCTCGATTGCTCGACGATCGACGTCGCGACCGCGCGCGCGAATATCGAGGCGGCGACGGCGAAGGGCCTCGTCGCGGTCGATGCACCGGTTTCGGGCGGCATCGCCGCCGCCAACGCGGGCACGCTGACCTTCATGGTTGGCGGCACCGACGAGGGCTTCGCGCGCGCCGAACCGATCCTCGCGAAAATGGGCAAGGCGGTGATCCACGCCGGCGACGCGGGTGCGGGGCAGGGCGCGAAGATCTGCAACAACATGCTGCTCGGCGCCTCGATGATCGCGACGTGCGAAACGCTTGCGCTCGCGCAGAAGCTCGGGCTCGATCCGCAGAAATTCTTCGACATCGCCAGCGTGTCGTCGGGGCAATGCTGGTCGCTCACCAGCTATGCGCCGCTGGTGCCGATGGGGTCGAAGGCCCGCGAACTCTATGAAGCGTTCGTCGCCGCCGACGAAGGCGGGCACGATTTTTCCGCGATCATCAAGACATTGCAGGATTGAGCCGCAACGCCGCCCGTGACGGTTTGGGGTCGATTCCGGCCATGCAACCCGGATCGACGGCGAACGGCGGTTTTGGGGTGGAAGGCGGACGTTAGGTCAAAGGCTCGGTTCTATCGCCAATATGGAGCTCGCCTTCGCGAACGGTGAACCAGCGTTGCGGGCCGTTGCGACAGTCCACCAGATACCATCGCGGCTGACCCTCGGTGGTCGAGAAGGTTAGGCGGCGTGGACAAATTGCGGTCTCAAGGGCATCGGTGACCAAACACGCCGAATGCTTCCGTGATAGAGTTGGCTTCAGCTTTCCAGCGCACCGACCATATTGTCGTGCAGATCGTATTCCCCCGTTGGATATCAGCCGAGCGATAGCCATCGGGACCCAGCGGGCTGATCTCAAATCCGTTTTTCTGTAGCTCTGCGATAACGATTTTCTCGGCCGAGCCTACGGGATATGCGGATTTCACTCGCTGATCGAAGACCTTCTGGGCAACGCGAACGTCAGCAGGAAGTTTATCGGCAATAGGCGGCAGAGGCTGGCTCGAAGCACTACTGCAAGCGGTCGTGAGGCCAAATATCATTGTGAGGAAATAGTAGCGCATGCGGGCATGGTATTGACTGCGGCTTTGAGCCGCAGTCAAGCGATGCTGTTGACGCAGGCAATGAGCATTGATTCAAGGCTGCTTTTTGGGAGGCAGGCTTGAGCATGGGCGATCTCACAGAGGAAGAATGGCGCGTTCTGAAGGTCTTGTTACCATTGAGCCTGAGAACCGTGGCCGAGGTCGTCTGCTTTGGGGTGGTTAGCTGCCATCCCTTCTAAAGGGACGCTTCCGATTTATCTTCCGGGCTAGGGGCCAAGGTTGACGAAGCTCAAATCTGCCTAGTTCCTGCGCCGCGTCGTCATCACCTCTTCGTGCCGCACGTCGTAGCCAATGTCGGTAACCCGCAAGATCGCCGACATAGAATAGTGAGAGCGCAAGGTTCTGCGCAGCATTTGTCTCACGTCCAAGTTCCGCGCGTGTGCCCTCCTCTGTCATCCGGGCTGCTAAGCTCAACATGGAGGGGGCGTAGCGACGATGCGCGAGAGTATATAGGATCGGTATGCCAAAGCCGTTCGCTTTACCATCAAGGATTTTTTCAGCCCGGTCGAAGAGCTGTTCGTGTTTCTCGTTCATCTGTCGATACTAGCTCGACACCCAATGTCCGCAACTGGTCGTAACCGGACCCACCGCGGTCCGGCACCATTTCAATAAAAATCCGCCGTCTCGCCGCCATCGAGCCTTTTGGTGCGATGCACTTGCGTGGGCGCTTTGCGGTCGCCGGCGCGCACTTCCAGCCGGCCGTTCACCCGCCGCACCTCGGCCGGGGCCACTATGCGCGCGCGGGCGATGCCCACGGCGCTTGCCTGCGGCGGCGGGGCTTGCGCCGCCGTCGGTGCGCCCGCGGCGACGAGCAGGGCGAGGGCGAAGGACATGGCATTCATGCTCTGCCCTAACGGCCGATGCCGCCATGATCTTAACCCTGAATCGCTGCTGTTTTTGCGGGCGGTCGCCGTGATTTTGACAAAAGAAGGGCCGCCTGACCCAAGCGGGGACAGGCGGCCCTTGCTTCGTTTCGTGCTGGCTTAGAAGCCCGCTTTCGCCGCGGCCTTCTCGGCGAGCAGCGGTGCCACGGTAAAGCCGTGCTTTTCCAGCGCCGCGGCGATCTTGTCGGTGCCTTCAAGGCCCGCCCAGAACATCGGACCGCCGCGATAGACCGGCCAGCCATAGCCATAGATCCACACCACATCGATGTCGCTGGCGCGCTGTGCCTTGCCTTCGGCGAGGATCAGGGCGCCTTCGTTGACCATCGGATAGAGCGTGCGTTCGACGATTTCCTGATCGCTGATCTCGCGCTTCTGGATGCCCGCCTTCTGGCGGAACTCCTCGATGATCTCGGCAACGCGCGGGCTTTCCGACGGATTGCGCTTGTCGTCATAGTCATAGAAGCCCGCCTGCTTCTTCTGGCCCCAGCGGCCCTCGGCGCACAGCGCGTCGCGGATGCTTTCGATGCGGTTCGGGTCGCGGTGCCAGCCGATGTCGACGCCGGCAAGATCGCTCATCTGGAACGGTCCCATCGGCATGCCGAAATCGACATGCACCTTGTCGACCTGCGCCGGGGTCGCGCCTTCGAGCAACAGCTTCTGCGCCTCGATCTGGCGCGGTGCGAGCATGCGATTGCCGATGAAGCCGTGGCAGACGCCCGCGACGACGGCGACCTTGCCGATCTTCTTGCCGATCGCCATCGCGGTGGCCAGCACGTCGGGGGCGGTCTTGTCGCCGCGGACCACTTCGAGCAGCTTCATCACATTGGCGGGCGAGAAGAAGTGCATGCCGAGCACGTCGCCGGGGCGGCTCGTCGATGCCGCAATCTCGTTGACGTCGAGGTAGCTGGTGTTCGACGCCAGGATGGCGCCGGGCTTCGCGATCTTGTCGAGTTTGCCGAAGATGTCCTTCTTGACGTCCATATTCTCGTAGACCGCCTCGATGATGAGATCGCAGTCGGCGAGCGCGTCGAGTTCGAGAGCGGGGGTGATGAGCCCCATCATCTGATCGACCTGTTCGGGCTTGAAGCGGCCCTTCGCGGCGCTGGCGTCATAATTCTTGCGCACCACGCCCAGACCGCGGTCGAGTGCTTCCTGCTGCATCTCGACGATGGTGCAGGGAAAGCCCTTTTGCAGGAAATTCATCATGATGCCGCCGCCCATCGTGCCGGCGCCGATGATGCCGACCTTCTTGATGTCGCGCAGCTGCGTGTCCTTGGGCAGGCCGTCGATCTTCGCCGCCTGGCGTTCGGCGAAAAAGATGTGGCGCTGCGCCGCCGACTGGCTGCCCATCATCAGCTTCATGAATTCCTGGCGTTCGAAGGCGAGCCCTTCGTCGAAGGGCAGGCGCGTCGCCGCCTCGACGCAGGCGAGGTTCGCGTAAGGCGCCTCGAAACCGCGCCAGCGCTTCGCGTTCGCGGTTTTCAGCTTTTCGATGACGCCGACGTCGCCGAACACGGCGCGCTCGCGCGTCGGACGCGGGCCGTCGGCGATCTTGGCGCGGGCGAAGGCGATTGCGTCGGCGGCAAGGCTGTCCTCACCCGCCAGCGCATCGACGAGGCCCATCTCCTTCGCGCGCGGCGCGGGGACGGGGTCGCCGAGCGAGGTCATCGTCGCGGCGGCTTCGACCCCGACGACGCGCGGCAGGCGCTGCGTGCCGCCCGCGCCGGGCAGCAGGCCCAGCTTCACCTCGGGCACGCCGAGCTTCGCCGACGGGACCGCGACGCGATAATGACAGACGAGCGCGGTTTCGAGGCCGCCGCCGAGCGCGGTGCCGTGGATCGCGGCGACGACCGGCTTGGTCGCGGCTTCGATCATGTTGAGTACGGCGTTGAAGTCGGGACCGCGCGGCGGCTTGCCGAATTCGCTGATGTCGGCGCCGGCGATGAAGGTTGCGCCATCGCAGCGCAGCACGATCGCCTTGACGCTGTCATCGGCGAGCGCGGCTTCGAAATTATCCTTCAGCCCCTGCCGGACATGCCACGACAGGGCGTTGACCGGGGGATTGTTGACGATGACGACGGCGATCTCGCCATCCTTTTGCATCGTGACGGAAACGGGGGTTTCTTCGGACATGGGAAAGCTCCTCTCAATCTAAAGCCTGTCAGCAAAGCCTGTGCTCCCGCGAAGGCGGGGGTCCATCACCGGACGGCACGATCTGGCACCGGCGGGAGATGGGTCCCCGCCTTCGCGGGGACACGGCCTTTTTCATTCGAACATATACATCATTTCAGTCGTCGATCGCGGCGTGGACGAGCGTCTTGACCTCGCGCCGCACGGGATAGGTGGACGAGGGCATGAGCTGGGTCATGAACACCATGCAGATTTCTTCGACCGGATCGACGAAGAAGCCGGTCGAAAACATGCCGCCCCAATAAAAATCCCCCGCCGAGCCGGGGATGCCCGCCGCCGCCGGGTCGAGCGTGACCGCGAAGCCGAGCCCGAAGCCGACCCCAGCATTTTCGTCCTCGCTAAAGATGCCGACGCTGTGCTGCGTCAGGTCGCCACCGCCGACGAGGTGGTTCGCGGTCATCAGGGCGAGCGTCTTGCGGCTGATGATCCGCGTGCCGTCTAGCTTGCCGCCGCCGAGCAGCATCAGGCAGAAACGGTGATAGTCGGCGAGCGTCGAGACGAGCCCGCCGCCGCCCGAATGAAAGCTGCGGTCTTTCGCCCAGCGGCTGCGGTCGCCGCTGTCGAAGCCCTTCATCTTGTCCTTCGGGTCGAAGGCGTAGCAGTCGGTCAGCCGATGCTGTTTGTCCGCAGGCACCTTGAACCCGGTATCGACCATGCCGAGAGGGCCGAAGATGCGCTCTTGCAGCACCTGGGCAAAGGGCTTGCCCTCGATCCGCTCGATCACCGCGCCGAGGACGTCGGTCGCCATCGAATAATTCCAGTGCGCGCCGGGATCGAACTGCAGCGGGATTTTCGCGAGCCCCGCGATGAAGCTGTCCATCGTATAATCGGCGTCGAAATCGTCGATCTTGGTCTTGCGATAGGCGGCGTCGACCGGGGTGCGCTCCTGAAAGCTGTAGGTGAGGCCGGCGGTATGGCGCAGCAGGTCGACCATCAGGATCGGGCGCACCGGCGGCCGGGTCAGGAAGGGCACATTGCCGCCGCCCGCGACGAAGACGCCGGTGTCCTTGAACTCGGGGCAATATTTGATCAGCGGATCGGACAGCGCGACCTTGCCCTCCTCGACCAGCATCATGAAGGCGGTGCTGGTGATCGGCTTGGTCATGCTGGCGATGCGGAAGATCGCATCCTCTTTCAGCGCCTCGCCCGGACGCGCGTCGCCGATACACGACAGATGCGCGATCTCGCCGCGCCGCGACACCAGCGTCGCCGCATGCGGCAGGCGGCCGGCGCCGACATATTTGGCGTCGAGAAAGGCGGGAATGCGGTCCAGCCGCGCGGTATCGAATCCGTGGGTCATGAGATTAATTCCAAACTGAACAAGCTGTGTGCACCCGCGAAGGCGGGTGCCCATCACCGGATGGTGCAAGTTCGAACCGACCAGAGATGGGTCCCCGCCTTCGCGGGGACACACGGCCTATACCGGAGTCTGTCATTTACGAGCCACCTTCAATGCGATGTCTGGCCGAGAAGCTGGCGCGTCACGGGGTGCGAACTGGTGAGGCCCCCGTCGACCGCGATCGCCTGTCCGTTGACGTAGCTTGCCTGGTCGCTGAGCAGGAAGAGCGCGACATTGGCGAGCTCCTCGGGCTGGCCGGCGCGCTTCAGCGGGTTGAGCTGGCCAATCTTGTGGGTGACGCCCTTCTCCTTTGCATAGTCGAAGGTCGGTTTGGTCATCCCGGTTTCGGTGAGGCCGGGGCAGATCGCGTTGACGCGCACATTGGCCGAAGTCATCTGCTGCGCTGCCGTCTTGGCGAGGTTGATGACCCCCGCCTTCGACGCCGAATAGGCGGCCGGGCCGGCGCCCGAATTGATCCCCGCGACGCTCGCGGTCAGCAGGATCGCGCCGCCGCGGCCCTGATCGACCATCGCCTTGCCCGCATGTTTCACCATCAGCGCCGGGCCGATCAGGTTGACGCGCAGCGTTTCGGCCCAGGCATCGGGCGAGATGTCGAAGATGCCGCCCATGTCGCCGATGATCCCGGCGTTGGCGAAGGCGATGTCGATCCCGCCGTAATTTTCCTGTGCGGTCGCGACCAGCCGTGCAACATCAGCCTCGACCCCGGCATCGATTTCCAGCGCGACGACAGTGCCGCCCGCGTCCTTTACCGCCTGCGCCGTGTCATGCACCGCCGCGCTCTTGTCGCCGATGACGAGTTTCGCGCCTTCGGCGGCGAAGCGCAGCGCGCTTGCCCGGCCGATGCCGCTGCCCGCGCCGGTAATGATCGCGATCTTGCCGTCCAATGCGCCCATCATGCGCCTCCCGATATCGTGGCTCCGCCATCGCAGACGATGGTCTGGCCGGTTGTGAATGCCCCCGCCTTGCTGGCAAGAAAGACCGCCGCGCCGGCGATCTCGTGCGGTTCGCCGATGCGCTTCAGCGTCGAAGCCGCGGTGGAGCGCCGAAGATTTTCTTCATTTTCCCACAGCGCGCGCGCCATGTCGGTGCGGATCAGGCCGGGCGCGATGCAATTGACGCCCCGCCGATCGAACTGATGATCGTTATCGATCCTTCGCCGCGTTCCAGCATTTCGGGTGCGACCATCGAAATCAGCCAGTGGTTGGACAGGATATTATTGTCCATGATCTTGCGGAACTGGTCGTCGCTGATGCCGAGGCCGGGACCATAATAGGGGTTCGACGCCGCGTTGCAGACGAGCGCGGTGATCTTGCCGAAGGCGGCGCGCGTCGCGTCGACGAGATGCTGCAGATCCTCCTTCGACGAGATGTTCGCGGCAACCGCAATCGCGGTGCCTTCGCCAAAGCGCGCGTTGATCGCCGCCGCCGTCTGATCGCACGCATCCTGCTTGCGGCTCGAGATGACGACCTTGGCGCCCTGTTCGGCCATCGCTTCGGCGGTCGCCTTGCCGATGCCGCGCGACGATCCGGTGATCAGCGCGACCTGTCCGGTCATGTCGAACAGGCTCATGCGCCGGCCTTCTGCGCGAAGTGCCACGCCTTTTGCGCCAGCGGCAGGACGCGTTCGGACATCGCCTTGGCATGGGCGGACGATGCGGTGCCGTCGATGACGCGCTTCTTGATCCCCTGCATGATGCCGGCGAGGCGGAAGAAATTATAGGCGAAATACCAGTTCATGTCGGGAACGCTGTCGCGCCCTGTCGCGGCGCAATAGCGATCGACCACCTCGTCGAGCTCCGGAATGCCGAGCGCCGCGCGGTCGAGGTCCATCACCCCCGAACGGCCGCCGTTTTCGGTCACCCACGCCATTGCGACATAGGTGAAATCGGCGAGCGGATCGCCGAGTGTCGACAATTCCCAGTCGAGCACCGCCAGCACCTGCGGCCGGTCCTTGGCCCAGATCATATTGTCGATCCGATAGTCGCCGTGGACAACGCTGGTGCGCGTCTGTTCGGGCAAGGTCGCGGGCAGCCATTCGATCAGCCGTTCCATCTCGTCCATCGTCTCGGTCTCGGAGAGGCGATACTGTTTGGTCCAGCGATCGACCTGGCGGCCGAAATAATTGCCCGGCTTGCCGAAGTCCGAAAGCCCGGCGGCTTCGACATCGACGCTGTGCAGTGCGGCGAGCGCGTCGATCATCGCGAAATAGGTCGCGCGGCGATTTTCGGGGGTCGACCCCGGCATCGATCCATCCCAGATGGTATGGCCGTCGACCATCCCCATCACATAGAACCAGCTGCCGACCACGCTGTCGTCGGTGCACAGGCCATATTGGCGCGCGACCGGATAGCCCATCTTGTGAAGCCCCGCCTGAACCTTATATTCGCGGTCGACGGCGTGCGCCGACGGGAGCAGCGGACCGAAGGGTTTGCGCCGCAGCACATAATTGCCCGACGGCGCCGAAATCTTGTAGGTCGGGTTCGACTGGCCGCCGGCAAATTTGCTCTGCGTCAGCGGGCCTTCGAACCCTTCGACATTGGCTTCCATCCAGGCGGTCAGCTTCGCCTCGTCGAGGACGTCGGCCCCCTGGGGCGCGACGGTGCCGCTGAAGGCCTTTTGCGCGTCGATTGTTTCCGTCATTGGTCGAACACGATCACCGACCGCGCGGCATCGCCCTTTCGCATCTTGTCGAAGCCTTCGTTGACCCGGTCGAGCGGGATCGTCTCGGCAACGATGCTGTCGAGATCGAGCAGGCCGCGCAGGTAGAAATCGACGAGCCGCGGAATGTCGACCGGGAAGCGGTTGCCGCCCATGATCGCGCCCTGCAGCTTCTTGCCCGAAAGCAGGTCCATTGCGCCCAGCCCGACCTTTTCGGACAGCGGCATCATGCCCAGGATCGTCGCGGTGCCGCCGCGGCGCAGCGACGCAACCGCGAGGCTGGCGGAGGCGGGGCGCCCGACCGCTTCGACCGCATGGTCGACGCCGCCCTTGGTCATTTCGACGATCTGTTTGGCGGCATCGTCGGCGAGCGCATCGACGACATCGGTCGCGCCCAGCTTCATCGCCAGTTCGCGCTTTTCGGGAACCGGGTCGGCGGCGATGATGCGTCCGGCGCCTGCGATCTTGGCGGCGTTGATCGTCGCGAGCCCGACGCCGCCGCAACCGACGACCGCGACCGTTTCGCCCGGCGTCACCTTGCACGCGTTGAAGATGGTGCCCGCGCCGGTCGTGACCGCGCAGCCGATCACCGCCGCGCGGTCGAGCGGCATTTCGGGATCGATCGCGACGCACGCATGTTCGTGGACCAGCATCACCTCCGAAAAGGCGCTGAGGTTGAGCATCTGGTTCACCGGCGATCCGTCGGGGCGCGTGATGCGCGGGGCCGATCCGACCGGCCGGCGCGTCTCGCCGCCAAGGCACAGCGACATGCGGCCGGTAACGCAGAACTCGCAATGGCCGCAAAAGGCGCTGAGGCAGGTGACGACCGCGTCGCCCGGCTTCACCGTGCGGACTTCGCTGCCCACCGCCTCGACGATCCCGGCAGCTTCATGGCCGGGGATGGCGGGCAGGGGGTGCGGATAGGCGCCGTCGATGAAGTGCAGGTCCGAATGGCAAAGCCCGCAGGCGGCGGTGCGGATGCGTACCTCGTGCGGGCCGGGCTTGTCGACGACAACCTCCTCGATGACGAGGGGCTTGCCGGGTTCGATCAGGACGGCGGCTTTGGTCAATGTATCTTCTCCGTTCGGTTCGAGCGACATCGAGAACCGGTTGTGGCCGTTCGTGTCTCGACTTCGCGCGACACGAACGGACGTGGGACGGTTTAACGCGTAACGCCGATGTCGCCCGACGAGAAACGATCGTCCTGCGCGGCGGGCGAATGTTTTGCCAGCTCGATGCGCGCGATGGCGCGGGCGTGGACTTCGTCGGGACCGTCGGCGATGCGCAGCGTGCGCTGGCCGGCATACATTTTGGCGAGGCCGAAATCTTCGCTGACGCCGCCGCCGCCATGTGCCTGGATCGCATCGTCGATGATCTGCAGCGCCATGTTCGGCGCCTGCACCTTGATCATCGCGATCTCGGCCGCGGCCGACTTGTTGCCGACCTTGTCCATCATGTCGGCGGCCTTCAGGCACAGGAGGCGCGTCATTTCGATGTCGATGCGCGCGCGCGCGATGCGCTGTTCCCAGATGCTGTGTTCGGCCACCGTCTTGCCGAAGGCGACGCGCGACTGGAGCCGCTTGCACATCCGTTCGAGCGCTTCTTCGGCGACGCCGATCGTGCGCATGCAATGGTGGATACGCCCCGGCCCGAGGCGGCCCTGCGCAATCTCGAAGCCGCGGCCTTCGCCGAGCAGCATCGCATCCTCGGCCTTGACGCGAACGTCCTTGAGCTCGATTTCCATATGGCCGTGCGGCGCATCGTCATAGCCGAAGACGGGCAGGTGGCGCAGGATGTTGATGCCCGGCGCGTCCATCGGGACCGCCAGCATCGATTGCTGCGCGTGGCGCTTGGCGCCGAAGTCGGTCTTGCCCATGACGATCGCGACCTTGCAGCGCGGATCGCCCGCGCCCGACGACCACCATTTGACGCCGTTGATGACATAGTCGTCGCCGTCGCGTTCGATCCGCGTTTCGATGTTCGTCGCATCGGACGAGGCGACCGCGGGTTCGGTCATCAGGAAGGCCGAACGAATCTCGCCATTCATCAGTGGGGCGAGCCATCTGTCCTTCTGCGCGCGGGTGCCATAGCGGTGGAAGACTTCCATATTGCCCGTGTCGGGCGCCGAGCAGTTGAATACCTCGCTCGCGAAGCCGACGCGGCCCATTTCCTCGGCGCACAGCGCATATTCGAGGTTGGTGAGCCCCGGCCCTTCGAATTCGAACGTCTCGTCGACATGATGGTGCGCGCTGCTGCGCGGCGGCATGAACAGGTTCCAGATGCCGGCGGCCTTCGCCTCGGCCTTCAGATCCTCGACCACCTGGATGACTTTCCAGCGGTCGCCGCTCGCATCCTGCTGTTTGTAGGTCGCAACGGCGGGGCGGATCTTGCGGTCGATGAACTCGCGCACCCGGTCGCGCCAGTGCACCTGCCGGTCGGTGAAGTCGAAATCCATCGCTGCATCCTTTCCCTTTACGTTCACGTAAGCCTTTGGACCGATTCGCCCCCCTTTGCCAAGACCCGCGGCGCAGAAAATTGCCCCGGCATCGCTGCCCGCGCAATCTTCCGTTACGGCCGCGGCCCTTGGCTATCGGCCGCTGCGCCGCCCGTCGAGGCGAGGGCGGCGAGCCGTGCCTCGTGGCTGGCCCGGTCGATCGGATACCGCCGCAGCAACAGCGCCGACATGATCGAGATCAAAACCATCGCCCCGGCAAAGGTCCACGCCATCCCGGTCGCGGTGCCCGGTGCCAGATCCTCGGGCCGTACCCGCTCGCCGAGTCCCGACAGGGCGATGATCTGGCCGACGAGGAAGATGCCGAGCGCCTGCCCGAATTTCTGCGTCATCAGATAGCCCGAAAAAAACACGCCTTCGATGCGCGTGCCATGCTCGACCTCATGCGCCTCGACGATTTCGGCGACCATCGACGAGGCCGAAATCGTTGCCACGATCATGCCGAACAGCGACACGGTCATGAACGACAGCAGCAAGGCCATCGAGGGCCAGCTGCCGAGTTCGATCCACCACCCCAGATTGCGGGCGGCATAGGGCAGAAAGCCGACCACGGTGCCGAAGGCGATCGCCGCGACCGCCGTATCGCGCTTGCCGAGACGGCGATGCGCGGGCCCGACAGCCAGGAAGGCGGCAAAGACGGCAAGCGCCAGGCCCGCGGGATACCAGGCAAGCTGATCGTCGGTGAGCCGCCAGACATAGAGCATCATATAGTTGGTTGCCGCGATCGACGTCGCATAGCTGGTGACGAGGAACAGCGCGCCGCTGGTCAGTGCGAGAAAGGCGGGATTGCGGAAGGCAAGCAGGATATCGGCGAGCATCGCGATCCCGTGCCGCTGCACCGGCGGCCGCGGCGGCAGCGCGACGACGCGGCGATGCTGACCCAGTGCCGATCCCAGCGTCGAAACGAGGATCATCGCCGCGCCGAACAGGCCGAACGCCGAATAGCCAGAAGGATCGAGCAGCCCGTTCTGCGCCGGATCGTCGGATTTTAGGAAATAGCCATAAGCAAGCGCGGTGGCGACCAGCCCGCCGAGCCAGCCGAAGAGAAAGCGATAGCGCATCAGCGCAGTGCGCTCGTCATAGTCGCGCGTCAGTTCGGCGACGAGCGAGATCGACGGAATTTCGCACGCCGACACCAGGATGCGGACCGCGATCACATTGAGCGCGAGACCCAGCGTCGAATGGGCCGCGATGTCGGGCGACATCCACAATAGCGCCCAGGCGATCGCCATCGGCACGGCGGCGCCATAGAGCCAGGGCAGCCGCCGCCCGATCCGCGGGCGCGTCGCATCCGACAGGCGCCCGATCAACGGATCGACCATTGCATCGACGAGCATCGCGCCGATCAGGATCAGCGACACGATGCGCGGATCGAAACCGAGCACCTGATTGTAATAGATCATGAAGAAGGTGGTGAGACCCGCCTCCTTGATACCGAGCGCGACTGCCCCCGCGCCATGCGCAACCTTGATGCGCGTTGGCAGCGCGCCCGGAATGTCTCCCTGGGTCATCGCGGGTCGTCGATCGGCGCGACCGCGAGCGCGGCCACCCGCGCCTCATGATCTTCGCGATTGATCGGATAATGGCGGAAGATCAGCGACGACAGGATCGCGAACAGGATCACCAGCACGCCATAATAGAGCGAAAAATTGTCGATCACCGATTCAGGCACCTTGGCGGGGTCGGCCTTTTCGGGGATGGACCCGCCCGAAATCATCACCGCCACGCTGAACAGGTTGGCGAGGAAGAAAAAGGCGAACAGGCCGGCGGTCGATGCGGTGCTGCCCTCGACGGGCCAGAGATCGAAATGACGCAGCAGGAAAGGGGCCACCCAAAAGGCCATGCCGATCAGCCCGCCGCTGATTGCGGTCGCGCGCTTGCCGAAGCGCTGATGCGCCGGGCCGACGAGCAGGAAGGTGCCGACAACACTTGCGAACAGGACCCATGGATAGAGCATGAAGGCTTCGGGCGAAAAGCTCCAGATGAAGATATACAGATAGTTGGAGATCGAGAAGGTGACCCCCTGACTGGTATAGGCGATCGCGCCGGCGCCGAGCAGGACGAGGAAGGCCGGATGCGTCAGCGCTTCGCGGATTTCGCGGAAAGCGGTGCCGAGGCTGAGCGCGGAGGGCTTGCGATCGGGCCAGCGTGCCGCCCAGCGATGCTGGCCCGCTGCCGAGATCAGCACCGTCGCGGCCATCAGCAGGCCGCCGACCAGTCCATATTGATAATAGCCCTCGACCTGCACATCAGCGTCGTCCGCTCGTCATAGTCGCGCGTCAGTTCGGGGAGCAGCGCGACCGAAGGCACTTCGCAGCAGGACACCAGGCTGCGCACGATCACCGCGACGATCACCAGATGCCAGAAGCCGGGGGTCCCGTCGGTGCCCGGGGTCCATAGCGCGAACCAGGCGAAGGCGAGCGGGATAGGCGCGAGATAAAGCCAGGGCAGGCGCCGGCCCCAGCGCGTGTGGGTCTGGTCCGACAGATAGCCGATGACCGGATCGACGAAGGCGTCGAGAACCAGCGCCAGCATCAACGCGAAGCTGACAAGCTTCGCATCCATGCCGAGAACCTGATTGTAGAACAGCAGCAGAAAGGTCGAAAAGCCGTTGTCCTTCACGCCATAGGCGATGCTGCCCAGGCCGTGATACATTTTGAGGCGGAGCGGCAGCGGAGCCGCGGGCGCAGGCTGCGCCGCCGCCGTCGCGGTCACGCGGCGGCTCCGGCCTTGGCCGCATCCTCCATGGCTATCAGGGCGTCGAACAGGCCGGGCGCTTCGGGATCCCAGGCGTGGCGCTGGCCGATCGTCAGGCCGCCGTCGACCAGCATATGCGTGCCGGTCATGAAGCTCGCCTCCTCGCTCGCCAGATAGGCGACGGCGTTCGCGATGTCGTCGGGCTGGCCGCCGCGCGCGACCGGCTGCGCGTGCGCGCTCATTTCGGCGATCACCGCCTTGGCCGCATCCTTGCTTTCGTCGGGCACCTCGAGCGAGGTGGTGAAGATATTGGTGTTGATGAAGCCGGGGCAGATCGCGTTCACGCGGATGCCATATTGGGCAAGATCGGTCGCCGCGACCTTGGTCAGATGCAGCACGCCCGCCTTGGCGACGGCATAGGCGGTCGGCGAATAGCCGGCGCCGAGCGCCGCGACGCTCGCAGTGTTGACGATCGCGGCGCCTTTGCGGCCCTTCATATGGGGCGCGGCATAGCGGATGCCCATCGCGACCGATTTGAGGACGAGGTTCATCGTCCAGTCCCATCCGTCGGGCGTGATTTCGTCGATCGGGGCGCGGTCGCCGCCTGCGGCGGCATTGTTGAACACGATGTCGATGCCGCCGCCGCGCTTCGCAGCTTCGTCCATCAGCGCTTCGATGTCCGACGCGACGGTGACGTCGCACCGGATGAATTCGATCCGGCCGTTCGACGCCGCGGCAAGCGCCTGACCGCCCGCCTCGTCGATGTCGGCGGCGAAAACATGGGCGCCTTCGCCCGCGAGTTTCAGAACGGCCGCCTTGCCGATACCCGATGCTGCGCCGGTGACGACGGCGACCTTGCCTGCGAATCGCATTTCCTGCTCTCCCGTTTTCTTTTGCCACTCAGCTTAGGCGCATGGGAGGGCGCGTCAACGGCCCGCAATCGGACGCTACGGCGCCGTAACGGCAGCGCGGCGCAGCCAAGTTGACGCTTGCGTAAAGCGGGCGACTCCCCTTAGTTTGCGCGCCAGAAGAGGAGCCCGAAAGATGAGCGATCAGGACGCTTTTCGCGCCGAAGTGCGCGCCTGGCTGGAAGCCAATTGTCCCCCCGAAATGCGCGAACCCGTCCGCGACGAAGGCGATGTGTGCTGGGGCGGCCGCAAATGGGTTTTCAAGAATGACGCCCAGAAACAATGGCTCGAAGCCTGCGCCGCAAAGGGCTACACCGTTCCCGATTGGCCGAAGGAATATGGCGGCGCCGGGCTGACCCCCGAACAGACCAAGATCCTGAAACAGGAAATGAAGCGGATCAACGCGCGCTCGCCGCTCGACAGCTTCGGCATCTGGATGCTTGGCCCGGCGCTGCTCCATTTCGGGACCGAAGGGCAGAAGCGGCGCTTCCTCAACGAAATCGCGCGGGGCGAAATCCGCTGGTGCCAGGGCTATTCCGAGCCGGGCAGCGGGTCGGACCTCGTCTCGATGCAGACCTATGGCGAAGACAAGGGCGATCATTGGATCGTCAACGGCCAGAAGATCTGGACCAGCTATGCCGACAAGGCCGACTGGATCTTCTGCCTCGTCCGCACCGACAAGGCGAACAAATATCAGGGCATCACCTTCATGCTCTT
>LULG01000123.1_pt1 | contig 17876 bp, 16 predicted proteins | sample 728211 | NCBI WGS metagenome assembly LULG01 (sample SAMN03860295, study PRJNA289734) | marine metagenome | biome: seawater column; feature: ocean; material: water; isolation source: Red Sea water column Station 169 - depth 200m | place: Saudi Arabia: Red Sea | collected 2011-10-15 | depth 200 m | reverse complement strand
GGGTTGGCCCGCGCTGGGCCGTTGCCGGGTGGTCTCGATACGCGGCCACGGCGCTCCTTCGTCGCGCGTGGCCGCTACTCGACCAGCGGAGTGTCTCGCTGGACAAGTCGCCAGATACCTTCACGGCGCGGCGACGACGGGAGCAGCGTCCGCATGACGTCGCCCACACCGGGAACAACACGCCGAGGGGCGGTGCTTGGCTCTTCACGTGACTTCTTCCGTGGACCTGGCAGCGCCCGAGACGAGCACCCCGCGCGCCGCGCACGTGGGGCTGGCCATCATCTCCCTCGCGCTCGGCGGCTTCGCGATCGGCACGACCGAGTTCGTCACGATGGGTCTGCTCAAGGAGATCGCCGCCGGCATCGACGAGTCGATCCCCACCACCGGGCACGTGATCACCGCGTACGCGTTCGGCGTCGTGGTCGGTGCGCCCGTCATCGTGGCCCTCGGGGCGCGGCTCCCGCGCCGTGAGCTGGCGGTCGGCCTGATCCTCGCCCTGGGCGTCGGCAACGCGGTCACGGCGCTGGCGAGCGGCTACGTGCCCGTGCTCGCCGCACGCTTCCTCGCCGGCCTGCCCCACGGCGCGTACTTCGGCGTCGCCTCGCTCCTCGCCGCCTCGCTGGTGCCGCCACACCGCCGCGGTCGCGCGGTCAGCCGCGTCATGCTCGGTCTGTCCGTCGCCACCGTGGCCGGCGTGCCGGCCGCCACCTGGCTGGGCCAGGAGCTCGGCTGGCGGGCCGCCTACTGGGCGGTGGTCGTGCTGGCGGTGCTGGCTGCGGCGATGATGCTGCTCTTCGTGCCGCACCAGGCGGCCGACCGCACGGCCAGCATCCGCGGCGAGCTGTCGGCGCTCAAGCGTCCGCAGGTGCTGTTCGCCGTGTCCGCCGGCATGGTCGGCTTCGGGGGACTGTTCGCCATGTACAGCTACGTGGCGCCGATCGTCACCGACGTCACCGGCCTCGCGGACTCCTCGATCCCCTGGTTCCTCCTGGCCTTCGGCATCGGGTCGGTGCTCGGCTCGTGGCTGGCCGGACCGCTCGCCGACTGGGACGTCCCGCGGCTCGTGATCTGGGGCTTCGTGGCGACGATCGCCGTGCTCGTCGTCTTCCACCAGACGGCAGGGCTCGTCGTACCGGCCGCTCTCGGCATCTTCGCGATCGGTGCCCTCGGCAGCCTCGTGGCCATCGGCCTGCAGATCCGGCTCATGGACGCCGCAGGCGACGCGCAGATGCTCGGTGCAGCGCTCAACCACTCGGCGCTGAACATCGCCAACGGGCTGGGTGCCTGGCTGGGCGGCGTCGTCATCGCCGCCGGCTACGGGTACCGCGCCCCGAGCCTGGTCGGCGCCGCGCTGGCGGTCGCCGGGCTCCTGATCTTCCTGGCGGGCCTGCTGGCCCAGCGCCGCACCGTCTGACGCGACGGCGAGGGCCGCGGTCGGCTCAGGCCGCGCGCACGAGGGTGGCGGCGACGGCACGGGCGACGTCGGTGCTCCGTCCGGGGGTGCGCAGACGCATCGCGAGGTCGCCGGTGACCACCAGGAGGAGCTGCTCACCGAGCTGCTCCCCGCGACCAGGCGCGACCTCCTCGGCGAGCTCCGCCAGCCGGTCGCGCAGGTGCTCGGTCTCGAGCCGGAGTGCCGCGGCGAGCTCCGGCGGTGGCGACACGTGCTCCGCTGCGGTCCCGAGGAACGCGCACCACCGGGAGCCGAGCGGCCCGTGGCGGAACGTCTCGAGCGCATCGAAGACGGCGAGGAGCCTGGCCTGCGGCGTGGTCTGTCGCTCGACCGCGTCGTCCCAGGTCTGGGTCCACGCCCGGTGGCGACGTTCGAGTGCTGCCGCGAGCAGGGCCTCCTTGCTCGCGAAGCCTCGGTAGAGCGTGGCCGCGGAGACGCCGGCCCGGGCGAGGACTGCGTCGACCGGCGTCGCCGCCACGCCGCCCGTGAAGAACAGCTCGTCGGCGGCGTCGAGCAGCCGGGTCTCCGTCGAGGTGCGCAGGGCCATAGAGCCAGCCTAGACTCACGAAAGTGAAACGTACGTTTTCGTTATCCGTCCTGCTCGTGCCCGGCGGTCTCGCCCTCGTGGCCGCGACCTACGGTCTCGTCCGGCTCGCGACCGGGCTCTACCTGCCCGACGTCCAGGACGAGCTCGGACTGGGCACCGCGGCCGCGGGACTGGTGTCGAGCGGCGCCTCGCTGGCCTACTGCCTCGGCGCGCTCCTGGGGCTGGTGCTCGCCACGCGGCGGGCCCGCACGCTCGTCGTCGTCGCCGCGCTGACGGCCGGGGGAGGGGCCCTCGGGCTCTCGGTCGCCCCGGACGCCCCGACGTTCGCCGTCCTCGCGGTCTCCGCCTCGGTGGGCGCCGGGGTGGTGTCGCCGGCGCTCGTGGAGGTCCTGCGACGCGACCCGGTCGTGGCGGGCGACCCGTCCGCGCAGTCGACGGTCAACGCCGGCACCGGGCCGGGGCTCGTCGTGGCCGGCGCGCTGGCCCTCACGCTGCTCCCGGACTGGCGCGCGGCGTGGGCGTGGTCGGGTCTGCTCACGTTCGCCGTCGCGGCGCTCGTGCTCCTGGCCGCGCGGGGTGGAGGGACGGGGGAGCAGGCCCCGAGCGTGACGTTGCCGCGCTCCTGGTGGTCGGCGCACCGGCGCGTGGTGGCCGCCAGCCTGCTCCTCGGTGCCGGTTCCGCTGCGGTGTGGAGCTACGGTCGCGTGGTGGTCCTCGAGGCGGGTGGAGGGACCACCACGTCGGTCGTCGCCTGGATCGCGCTGGGCGTGGGCGGGACCGCCGTCGTCGCCACCGCAGGCCGGCTGGGCCGGCGCTCTCCACGCACCGCGTGGGCACTCACCTGCGGCGTCACCGCGGCCGCGACGCTCGCGCTCGGGCTGGGGTCCGGCTCGGCGGTCGTCGCCGTCGTCGCGTGCGCGGTGTTCGGGTGGGGCTTCGTCGCCGCCACGGGCGCACTCATCGCCTGGACGCTCGACGTCGACCAGGGGCGCGGGGCGTCGGGGACGGCGCTGCTGTTCGTCGTGCTCGTGCTCGGTCAGGCCCTCGGCTCGGCCCTCGCGGGCGCCCTCGTGGGCGGCGTCGGGCACGAGGCGGCGTTCGCGGCTGCCGCCTGCCTGACCGCGGTCGGCGCGGTCGTGGCGGTGCCGGTGCGGGTCAGGAGGCCCCGGGCCGCAGGCGCAGCCACACCCGGTCGCCCTCGTGCAGCCCGAGGGCCGTCGCGTCCGTGCGGGTGAGGCTGACGAGCACCGGGCCCGGCTGGCGGGCGTCCTCGGGCGTGACCTCCAGGCGCACCTCGAACCCGATCCGCGTCCAGCGGGTGATCGTGCCCACCGTGACCGCCGCCTGCTCGTAGCGCGAGATCTCGATGTCGTGCGGGCGCACCAGGTGGTCGCCGAGCCTGGTCACGGGACCGAGGAAGGACAGCACGAAGTCGCTCGCCGGCTTGTCGTAGAGGTCGTCGGGCGTGCCGACCTGCTCGATGCGGCCGTCGTTGATCACCACGATCGAGTCGGCCACCTCGAGCGCCTCCTCCTGGTCGTGCGTGACGAACACCGTGGTCACGTGCATCTCGTCGTGCAGGCGGCGCAGCCAGTCCCGCAGCTCCTTGCGGACCTTCGCGTCGAGCGCGCCGAACGGCTCGTCGAGCAGCAGCACCGACGGCTCGATGGCGAGGGCGCGAGCCAGTGCCATGCGCTGACGTTGTCCGCCCGAGAGCTGCGTCGGGCGACGGTCCGCGAACTGCTCGAGGTGCACGAGCCGCAGCAGCTCATCGACCTTGGCCTCGACCTCGGCCTTCGGGCGCTTGCGGATCTCCAGGCCGAACGACACGTTGCGTCGCACGCTGAGGTGCTTGAACGCGGCGTAGTGCTGGAAGACGAACCCGACGTTGCGCTTCTGCACGGGCACGCCGGTGGTGTCGACGCCCTCGATGACGACCGAGCCGGAGTCGGCGCTCTCCAGGCCGGCGATGATCCGCAGCAGCGTGGTCTTGCCGCCACCGCTCGGTCCGAGCAGGGCGGTGAGCTGGCCGGTGGGGATCGACAGGTCGACGTCGTCGAGCGCGACGAAGTCGCCGAACCGCTTGCTGACGCCTGCGACCTCGATGCTCATGGGGCCTTCCCTCTCAGTGGCGGTCCGCGCGGGAGCGCAGGACCTGGACGACGACGATGCAGACGACGGAGACGCTGGCGAGCAGGAACGCGATCGCGTAGGCGCCCTCGACGTCGAAGTTGAGGTACTTCTCCTCCACGGCCAGCGTGGCGGTCCGGGTCTCGCCGAGGACGTTGCCCGACACGACCTTGACGGCGCCGAACTCACCGAGCGAACGGGCGAGGGTCAGCACGACGCCGTAGACGACCGCCCAGCGGATGCCCGGCAGGGTGATCCGCCAGAAGGTCTGCCAGGGGTTGGCGCCGAGCGAGCGGGCGGCCTGCTCCTGCTCGGTGCCGATCTCGCGCAGCACCGGCACGACCTCGCGGATGACGAGTGGCAGGGAGACGAACGCCGTCGCCATGACGATGCCGGGCGTGGAGAAGATGACCTGGAAGCCCCAGCCCTCGAGCGTGGGGCCGAACCACCCGCCGCGCCCGCCGTAGACGAGCACGAGGGCCAGACCGATGACGATCGGCGAGACGGAGAGCGGCAGGTCGAGCGCGGCGCTGAGCAGACGCTTGCCCGGGAACTCGGTGCGCACCAGCAGCAGCGACATGCTGACGCCGAACACGAGGTTGATGGCCGTCGCGCAGAGGGCGGCGACGGCGGTGAGCTGCAGTGCCGCCACCATGTCGGGGTCCTCGAACAGGCCGCGCAACGACGTCAGGCCGTCGGCGAACGTGTTGGTCACGACGAGCGCGACCGGCCAGACCACGAGCAGTGCGAGGTACACGACCGCGACGACGCGCAGCAGGTAGGTGACCGGGCCACGGGGGTGGCGGGTCGTCCGAGCGTCAGCCACGGTCGCTGATCCTCCTCTGCAGCAGGTCGAGCACGACGATGGTCGCCAGCGAGACGAGCAGCAGCAGGGTCGCGATGGACGCGGCGGCCTCGGGGTTGTCGTTCTCGATCGCGCTCAGGATGCGCACGGACGCCACCTCGGAGGTGAAGGGCAGGTTGCCCGACAGCAGCACGAGCGACCCGTACTCGCCCACGGCCCGCGCGAACGACAGCGCCGCGCCTGCGGTGATGGCCGGCGCGAGGCTGGGCAGGATGACGCGGCGGAACGTGGTGAACCGGCTCGCGCCGAGCGACGCGGCGGCTTCCTCGACCTCGAGGTCGAGCTCCTCCAGCACGGGCTGGACCATGCGGACCACGAACGGCAGCGTCACGAACAGGAACGCCAGGTACACCGACGCTCCGGAGTTCGCGACGTTGATGCCGAGCGGGCTGTCGTCCTTGCCGTAGAGCGACAGGAGCACGAGCCCGGCCACGATCGTCGGCAGGGCGAACGGGATGTCGATGACCACCTCGAGCACCCCCTTGCCGGGGAACCGGTCGCGGACGAGCACCCAGGCGATGACGGTGCCGACGACGACGTTCACGGCGGTCACGGCGACGGCGGCCTCGAGCGTCAGCACGATGGCCGAGCGGGTCTGCGCGTTGGTGATCGCCCGCCAGAAGTTCGCCCAGCCGCCCTCGGACGCGGTGATGACGACCGCGCAGAGGGGGATGAGGACGAGCAGGCTGAACCACAGCATCGAGATGCCGAGGCCGAGCCCGGACGTGCGGGTGAGGGTGCTCGGCAGCGCCGGCCGGAAGCGTGCCGGCCGGCGCTGCGCCGGTGCGGTGGAGGTCATGCCGTCCTGAGGGTCGTCGGTGCGGTCGGGCCGGGCGTTACTGCGAGGCCTTGCCGGACTTCGCGATGGCCTCGGTGACGATGCCGACGGGCGCGCCGTCCTTGCCGTCGCCGAAGAGCTTGTCCTTCACGCCGCTCCAGTCGTGCCCGCCGAAGTCGTCGGCGAGGGTCAGGAGGTTCTTGACCTTCGGGAACGGGTCGGAAGCGTCGGCGGCACCCTTGATGTCGGAGGCCTTCAGGCCCACGGCGGACAGGTCGGCGACGCCGGGCTGCTCCTCGTTGAGGGGGCGGAAGCCCTTGAGCGCGAACTCGCGCTGGCCGGTCTTGCCGAGCACGAAGTCGAGCCACGGCTCGGTCGCCGGGACGTGCTTCTTCAGCACGGCGCCGGGGTTCTCGATCAGCACGGTGGTGTCGGGGATGACGTAGTCGAAGCCCTGGCCGTTCTGGTTCGCCAGGATGGCCTCGTTCTCGTAGGCCAGGAGCACGTCGCCCGTGCCGCCCAGGAAGCTCTGGGTGGCGTCGCGACCGCTGTTGGTCAGCGACACCACGTTCTTGAAGAGCTTGTCGACGTACGCGGTGGCCTCGGCGTCGCTGCCGCCCTGGCTGGTCACGCTGCCCCACGCGGCGAGCGCGTTCCAGCGGGCCGCGCCGGAGGAGGCGGGGTTGGCCGTGACGATCTTCACGCCGGGCTTGACCAGGTCGTCCCAGCCCTGGATGTTCTTGGGGTTGCCCTTGCGGACGCCGAGCACGACCACCGAGGTCGAGACGATGCCCTGGTTGGGGCCGTCGTCCCAGGTCTTGTCGACGAGGCCCGCGTCGACCAGGCGGTCGACGTCGGTCGCGACGGACAGGTGGACGTAGTCGGCGGGCAGGCCATCGGCCACCGCGCGGCTCTGGTCGCCGGACGCGCCGTAGGAGGTCTTGAACGAGACGCCCTTGCCCTCGGGCGTCTCCTCGAACTTCTCGGCGATCGCCTTGTTGGCCGCCTCGGGGACCGCGAAGCCGACGATCTTGATCGTGTCGGCGCTGCTGGAGCCACCCGACCCGCAGGCGCTGAGCACCAGGGCGGAGGCGGCCGCGAGCGCGGCGGCGGTCGTCAGTCGGCGGCGGAGCGTCGTCATGGAGTCGTCCTCGGGTCTCGGGCGCACCCTCGGGGGTGGTGCGTCGAGGTACGACGGTAGGCGTCCGGGACCGCGCTGCACGCAGGTCTCATCATGTGGACCCCGAGGTCGGGGAGTGAGACGGACGGCCAGAGCCGCGCGCTGGGCGCGGCCCGGCCCTTGCGGCGGGTCAGGCGAAGACGACGGTGCGTGGTCCGTTCATCAGCACGCGCGACTCGGCGTGCAGGCGCACCGCGCGCGAGAGCGTCTGGGCCTCGACGTCGCGGCCCACGCGGGCCAGGTCGGCGGGCGCCATGCGGTGGTCGACGCGCTGGACGCCCTGCTCGATGATCGGGCCCTCATCGAGGTCGGCGGTGACGTAGTGGGCCGTCGCGCCGATCAGCTTGACGCCGCGGGCGTGGGCCTGGTGGTAGGGGCGCGCGCCCTTGAAGCTGGGCAGGAAGCTGTGGTGGATGTTGATGGCTCGCCCCGCCAGCGAGCGGCAGAGGTCGTCGCTGAGGATCTGCATGTACCGCGCGAGCACCACGAGGTCGACCTCCAGGTCCTCGACGAGAGAGAGCACCTGCGCCTCCACGTCGGCCTTCGTCTCCCGGGTGACCGGCAGGTGGTGGAACGGCACGTCGTACGCGTCGGCGAGCCGCTCGAGGTCGCGGTGGTTCGACACCACGGCGGGCACCTCGATGTTGAGGGAGCCGGAGCTCTGCCGGTAGAGCAGGTCGTTCAGGCAGTGGCCCTCCTTGGAGACCATCACGAGGGTGCGCGCCGGCCGCTCGGCCTCGACGAGCCGGAACTGCATGTCCAGCTCGGCGGCGACCTGCCCGAAGCCGTCCGCGAGCGCCGCGGTCTGTGCGTCCGAGCCGAAGTCGACGTGCAGGCGCAGGAAGAACTCGCCCGACCCGTCGTCGGCCGGCTGCTCCGTGTACTGCTGGGAGTCGAGGATGTTGCCGCCGGCCTCGTGGATCCACCGGGTCACGGCGTACACGAGCCCCGGCCGGTCCGGGCAGGACAGCGTCAGGACGTGGGTGCTGGTCACCCGCCGCAGTCTAGGCAGCGGGTGCGGCCTGCGCGGGGGCGGTGGCCGGGGCGGTGCCCTGGTGGCGCGGGCGCTCGAACAGCAGCACGACGACCAGTCCGACGACGAACGCGGCGGCCGGCAGCCAGAAGGCCTCCGACATCGCCCGCGAGAAGGCCTCGGCCACCGGCGCGGGCATGCTCGCGGAGCCACCGGTCGCGGACTGGAACGCGCTCGCGTCGCCCTGCAGGCCGTTGGCGGCCAGGCGCGATCCGATGAGCGCGGCGACGGCGGCGCTGCCGAGGGCCGCGGCCACCTGGCGCGTCGTGTTGTAGACGCCGGCACCGGCGCCGGCCGACGACATCGGCAGGTTCCGCGTGGCCGTGGCGCTCAGCGGGGCCCAGAGGAACGCGTTGGACACACCGAAGAGCGCCATGGGCAGCAGCAGCTGCCACGCGGGCGTCGTCGGGTCGACGAGGCTGCCGAGCCAGCGCATGGCCACCGCGGCGGTGCCGAAGCCCACGAGCGTCAGCAGACGCGGGTGGACGCGGTCGGACAGCTTGCCCACCACGGGCGAGAGGAGCAGCAGCACCACGGCCATGGGCGTCATGAAGAGCGCCGACTCGGTCGGGCTCCAGCCGCGGGCGCCCTGCGCGTAGAACATGAACGGCAGGCTCATGGCGGTGATGGCGAGCGAGACCATGGCGATGGCGACGTTGCCGACCGAGAAGTTGCGGTCGCGGAACAGCCCGAGCGGCACGAGCGGCTCGCGGCGCACGCGCGCCTGCCAGGCGACGAACAGGCCGAGCACGACGACCCCGAGCGCGATGAGCAGCGGGACGCTGATCGGCCCGGTGATGGTGCCCCAGTCGTACCGCTCGCCCTCTTGGATGCCGAAGACGAGCAGGAACATGCCGGCGGCGCTGAGCGCGACGCCGAGCCAGTCGATGGTGTGGGCGTGCGTCTCGAGCACGGGCACCAGACGGACGGCGAGGACGAAGCCGACGAGACCGACCGGGATGTTGACGAAGAAGATCCACTCCCAGCCGGCGGCGTCGACGAGCACGCCGCCGAGGATCGGGCCGACGAGCGTCGCGACGCCCGCGGTGGCGCCCCAGAGCGCCATGGCGCTGCCGCGCTTGGCGGCCGGGAACGTGCGGGTGATGACCGCCATGGTCTGCGGCGTGAGGAGCGACGCGCCGATCCCCTGCACCACGCGGGCGGCGATGAGCCCGCCGATCGAGTCCGTCAGCCCGCACCACAGGGAAGCCAGGGTGAAGATGGTCAGGCCGAGCAGGTAGACGTTCTTCGGCCCGAAGCGGTCGCCGAGACGTCCGGTGACCAGCAGCGGCACGGCGTAGGCGAGCAGGTAGGCGCTCGTGACCCAGATGCCGCTGTTGTAGTCGGTGCGCAGGTCCTCGATGATCGCCGGCGTCGCCACCGACACGATCGTGTTGTCGACGAGGATCATGAAGAACCCGATGACCATCGCCCAGAGGGCGGGCCAGGGGGACGGCGTCGTCGAGGAGGTGGCGCCGGGCTGCTGCGGCTCGCTCAGTTGGGTCACGCAACCAGTGTGCCGTCGTGTGCCGACAGAAGCAGCGCCAGTGGCCGACGTCTCACTCGCACTGACGGAGCACGCCGACGCAGCAGCGGGCCGCGACGCCTGCGTCCAGCCAGCCCAGTCCAGGCCGGTCCAACCCAGGCCGCAGGTCGGCTACCGCAGGTCGTCGGCGAGCAGGTCGTAGGAGACGAGGTCGTCGAGCGTGTCGTCGCCCAGCATCTCGGCCTGGCGCTCCACCCCGAGCCGACGGAACCCGGACCGCTCGGCCACGCGGTTGCTGGCCACGTTGCCCGCGGCGGCCAGCAGGCTGAGTCGGTGCAGCCCGGGGCCGTCGGGCGAGAACGCCCAGTGCGTGACCGCCTCCACAGCCTCGCCCACGAGTCCGCGACCGCGCGCATCGGGGTGCGCCCAGTAGCCCACCTCGGCCGTGCCGGGGTTCACGCCGCCGAGGTGCATGAGCGTCACGAGAGCGACGAGGTCGTCGGAGACGGGGTCGGCCACGGCCCAGGTGATCTTCTCCCCGGTCGCGGAGCGCCACGTGCAGTCGGCCACGAAGGCGCGGGCCACCTCGGGCGTGTAGGGGTGCGGCAGCGTCCGCAGCCAGTGCCGCGTGGTCGGGTCGGAGCACGCCTGCGCCACGCGGTGCGCGTCGGTCTCCACGAGCGGTCGCAGCTGCAGGCGGTCGGTCCTGAGCCTCGGCGCGTCCTGCCACGGCCGGCGGGCGTAGGGCGCGTCGCCGAAGCGCAGCACGGCCGTCCAGGCGTCGAGCGTACGGCCGCGCTCGTGCAGCAGGGCGGGTGCGGTGCCCACCAGCTCGAAGCCGCAGGCGTGCGCGACCCGCAGGGACGCCTCGTTGCCCACGTGGGCCCGCCAGTGCACCGCCTCGATCCCGGCCTCGGTGAAGCCGTGGTCGACGGCGAGCCGCACGGCGGCGGTCATGATGCCGCGACCTCGCGCCCACGGGTGGAGCGTGAAGCCGATGTCGGCGACGGGGCCGCCGCGCACGTCGACGTTCCCGGCGAAGCGCGGACGTCCGTCGTCGTCCTCGGCCTCCACGACCCACATGCGGGCGGTGCCCTCGTCCCAGGCGCGGGCGCCGACGTGCAGGGCGAACTGCTCGCTCATCTCCCGCGTGTTCGGGATCGGCACGGCGGTCCAGCGCTGCATGGCGGGGTCCTGCGTCATCTCCCACATCGGCTCGACGTCGGCCGGGGTGGCCGCGCGCAGCGTGACGACGCCGTCGGTCAGCACCGGGACCGACAGCGGGAACGGCAGCCCGTTCACCGCGCGCGCAGGATGTCGAGGATCTCGTCGAGCTTGGCGCCGTGCTCGTCCAGGGTCCGGGTGTGGTCGGCGAGGGTCCGGGTGTGGTCGGCGAGGGTCCGGGTGTGCTCGGCGAGGGTGCCCGTGTGACCGTCGACCGTCGAACGGATCTCCGAGACGATCTCGTACAGGTCGTCGACGTCGTTGCGCAGCTGGCTCACGCGGTCCGGCGGGGTCATGCGGCCACGCTACTGCGCGTGCACGCCCACGACCAAGGCCTTCGTGGCCGACCTGTGGACGGGCGCGACCTCAGCGCTGCTCGGCGCGGAACGGGTCGGCCGCGTACACGCCGAGCACGCGCGTCTCGGTGGTGAAGAAGCCGAGCTCCTCCAGGGCCCGAGCCACGTGCGGGTCGTCGGGGTGCCCGTCGACCTCGGCGAGGAACTGGGTGGCCGTGAACTCCCCGCCGACCATGTAGCTCTCGAGCTTCGTCATGTTGACGCCGTTCGTGGCGAACCCGCCGAGTGCCTTGTAGAGGGCGGCGGGGAGGTTGCGGACGTTGAAGATGAAGGTGGTGACGACGGGGCCCGCCCCCTGGGGTGCGCGCACCGGCTCGCGGGACAGCTCCACGAAGCGCGTGGTGTTGTGGTCCTCGTCCTCGACGTCTGCGGCGAGGATGTCGAGGCCGTAGATCTCGGCCGCGAGCGGCGGCGCGATGGCGGCGGAGGTGACGTCGGCGGCCTCGGCGATCTCGCGCGCGGCCCCGGCGGTGTCACCGGAGACGATCGGGGTCCATCCGTGCTGGCCGATGATCTTGCGGCACTGCCCGAGCGCGTGCACGTGGCTGTGCACGGTGCGCACGGTCTCCAGCGTCGTGCCCGGGACGCCCATGACCATGAACTGGATGCGCAGGAAGTGCTCGCCGACGATGTGCAGCCCCGACGTCGGCAGGAAGTGGTGGATGTCGGCGACCCGGCCGGCGATCGAGTTGTCGATCGGGATCATGGCGAGGTCGGCGTCGCCGCCCGTGACCGCCGCGAACACGTCCTCGAACGACGCGCAGGCCACGGCCTCGGCGTCGGGGTGGTGCTGCTGGCAGACGATGTGGGAGTTCGCGCCGGGCTCTCCCTGGTACGCGATGCGGCGGACGGTCACGCGCCCAGTGTGGCACCGCCGCGTCAGGCGGTGCGGTGGGCTCCTGCTGCGGCCCGGACGGCGAAGACCTCCGGTGCCCTCCACCCCAGCGCGTCGTAGCGCTGCTCCACCAGCTCGCGCACGGCGCGCGCCTTGGTCTGGGGGACGAGCGCGATGGCCGACCCGCCGAACCCGCCTCCGGTCATGCGCGCCCCCAGGGCCCCGCCCTCGACGGCCGCCTCGACCGCGACGTCGAGCTCGGTGCAGCTGACCTCGAAGTCGTCGCGCAGCGAGACGTGCGAGGCGGTGAGGATGGTGCCGAGCTGCTCGAAGTCGTTCTCGCCGAGCGTCCGCAACGCCGCCTTGACCCGCGCGGTCTCGGTGAAGACGTGCTGGGTGCGGCGGCGCAGCACCGGGTCCTCCAGGCGGACGAGGGCGTCGAGCCCGGCCTTCGCGAGGTGCTCGAGGCCGAGCTCGGTGGCAGCCCGCTCGCACTCCTCGCGCCGCTCGCCGTACCCGCCGCCGACGTTCGAGTGGTCGACGCCGGTCGCGACGACGAGGAGCGCGAGGTCGGCGGTGGCGAGGTCGAACGGCACCCGCGTCGGATCGTCGTCGGACAGCGGGTCGGTGACCACCGCCTCGCCTGCTCGCCCGAACGTGACGGCGAGCTGGTCCATGAGTCCGGTGGGCGCCCCCACGAAGTCGTTCTCGGCGCGCTGCGCGAGGCGCGCCACCTCCAGCGGCGCGACGTCGAGGTCGGCGACGTCGGCCAGCGCCGAGACGACCCCCACGGTGAGTGCCGCCGACGAGGAGAGTCCGGAGCCCAGCGGCAGGGTCGACTCGAGCACCAGGTCGACGCCCGGCAGCGGGCCCGCGGTCCCGAGCGCCCAGACGGCGCCCGCCGGGTAGGCGGCCCAGTCGTCGGCCGACACCGTGCCGTCGTCGGGTGCGACGTCGGTGCGGAAGGTCGCGCGCTCGCGGGTGCCGTCGGGCAGCGTGCTCCAGACGTTGACCGCGTCGTCGTCGCGGCGGCGGACCTTCACCGTGAGGAAGCGGTCGATCGCGAACGGCACCGAGGGACCGCCGTTGTAGTCGAGGTGCTCCCCGATGAGGTTGACCCGACCCGGAACCTGCCACGTGCGTACGTCGCTCACGGCCCCGAGCCTAGGACCTGTCCCGCGAGGAGCCACTGGCACAATGCACAGCATGTCCAGCAGCACCCGTCCACGCTCGCTGTCCGGCATCCAGCCGACGGCCGAGTCGTTCCACCTCGGGAACTACCTGGGAGCGGTGCGGCAGTGGGTCGGCCTGCAGGAGGACCACGACGCGTTCTACTTCATCGCCGACCTGCACGCCCTGACGGTGCAGCCCGACCCGGCGCAGCTGCGCGCGCGGGTGCACCGCTCGGCCGCCCAGCTGCTGGCCGCCGGCGTCGACCCCGAGCGGTCGGCCCTGTTCTGCCAGAGCCACGTGCCGGAGCACACCCAGCTGGCGTGGGTCTTCAACTGCCTCACGGGCTTCGGCGAGGCGGGCCGCATGACCCAGTTCAAGGACAAGAGCGCGAAGGCGGGCGCCGACAAGGCGAGCGTCGGGCTGTTCACGTACCCGATCCTGCAGGCCGCCGACATCCTGCTCTACAACCCGCACCACGTGCCGGTGGGCGAGGACCAGCGCCAGCACCTCGAGCTGTCGCGCAACCTCGCGCAGCGCTTCAACCACCACTACGGCGAGACGTTCCGCCAGCCCGAGGCCTACATCGTCAAGGGCACCGCCAAGATCGCCGACCTGCAGGACCCGACCGCGAAGATGAGCAAGTCGGCGTCGTCGCCGAACGGCATCGTCGACCTGCTGGACGACCCGAAGAAGGCGGCCAAGAAGATCCGCTCGGCGGTCACGGACTCCGGCGACACGATCCGCTACGACCCGGAGGGCCAGCCGGGGATCGCGAACCTGCTCACGCTGTTCGCGACGGTGGCGGGCACGACCGTCGACGACGTGGTCGCGCAGTTCGAGGGCCAGCAGTACGGGCACCTGAAGGTCGCCCTCGCCGACCTCGTGGCCGACCTCGTGAGCGGTTTCGGCGAGCGCACCCGCGCCTACCTCGACGACCCCGCCGAGCTCGACCGCGTGCTCGCCGCGGGGGCGGCCCGCGCCCGCGAGGTTGCGGCGCCGGTGGTGGTGGACGTGTACGACAAGGTCGGGCTCGTCCGCGGTGTCTGACCCCTGCCTGGAGGGCGTGACGTCGCAGGACGGCGCGCTGACCTTCGGTGTCGCGATCGCCGTCCCGGAGCCGTTCGGCGAGCGGCTGCGCGCCCATAGGGCGTCGTTCGGCGACCCTGCGGCCGCGCAGATCCCCAGCCACATCACGCTGCTGCCCCCCGACCAGGTCACCGAGGACGGGCTCGACGACCTCGCGGCGCGGCTCGAGCACGTGGCCGCCCGGACGGCTCCGTTCGAGGTGACGCTGCAGGGCACCGGCACGTTCCGGCCCGTCTCGCCCGTGGTCTTCGTGGCGGTCAGCCGCGGCATCGCGGAGGCGGGGGTCCTCGCGGCCGACCTGCGGGCCGCGCTCGACGCGCCGGAGCCGCTGTTCCCCTTCCACCCCCACGTGACGGTGGCGCACCACCTCGACGACGCCGCCCTCGACCACGCCTACGCGACGCTCGAGGACTTCGGCTGCGACTTCGACGTCACCGAGGTCGCGCTCTACCTGCACCGCGAGGGCGAGGGGTGGTCGACCCACCGCACGTTCGCGCTCGAGGGACCGCGCCCCGGCTGAGCCCGACGGTCCGGCGTCTCAGCGCAGGATGCGGTCGACCAGCTCCTCGATCGCGGTCTCGAGCGGCACGCCGGTGTCGAGCGGCACGGTCAGCTGGTCCAGCACCAGGCCGTCGACGGCGTGGTGGAGCAGGGCGAGCTCCGTGCGTCCGCCGGGCAGGCCGGCCTCGGCGTTGAAGACGACGTCGTCCTCGAAGGCGCGCTGTCGCCAGGCGCCGAGGGTCGCGGCGACGTGGGGTCGCCGCGCGGCCTCCAGGCGCAGCTCGAAGAGCGCCAGCGCCACGTGCGGGTCGGCGCGGAGTCGTCGCACGACGTCGCGCACGTAGGCGGTGAACAGGGCGCGGTCGGCCGGGGCGTCTCCTCGCACGGCCTCGGCGTCGGGCGTGAGGCGCTCGCCGATGCGCTCGACCAGGGCCGCGACGAGGTCGTCGCGGCGGGGGAAGTAGTTCGACGCCGTCCCGACCGGAAGGCCGGCGGCCCTGTCGACGGCACGGTGGGTGAGTCCCCGCGCGCCCTCCTGTGCGAGCACGCGGATCCCGGCGTCGGCGAGCGCGGCACGGCGGTGGTCGTTGCGGGGCACGGGACCACCCTAGCGACACCACGACACCTGTCGTACTCTGACCACGACAGGTGTCGTGATAGGAGGACAGGTGCGAGAGCTCGTCTACTACGTGGCCGTCAGTGTCGACGGCTTCATCGCCGATGTCGACGGCGGCTTCGATGCGTTCATGGTCGAGGGCGACCACGAGTCCGTCGTGCTGCAGGAGTACGCCGACGCCCTCCCCGCCCACGCGCACGCCGCTCTGGGCACCGAGCCGCCGGGGACGCGGTTCGACACCGTCGTCATGGGGTGGAACACCCTGCGGCCCGCGCTCGACGTGGGGATCGCGAGCCCCTACCCGCACCTGCACCAGGTCGTGGCGAGCCGCGGTGGACGGACGGTCGACCCGACGCTCGCGCTCGTGCGCGACCCCGTGGCCTGCGTGCGCGAGCTCAAGGCCGGCGACGGGCTCGACGTCTGGCTGTGCGGCGGGGGCCGGCTGGCGGGCGCACTGCTCCCCGAGATCGATCGCCTCGTCCTGAAGCGTCACCCTGTCGTGCTCGGAGCCGGGATCCCGTTGTTCGGCGGGGTCACCGCCGGCGCCGCGCGCTTCACCCCGACCCGGCTGCGCCCGTTCGAGTCGGGCGTCGTGGTGGAGGAGTATGCACGCCGCTGAGGCCCGTGAGGCCGGTCAAGGCTGCACGCCCTCCTGCAGCGAGAGCAACAGCTCGTCGTGGAAGGCGAGTGCCGCGAGCTGCAGGGTGTCGCGGCGGTGCGCCAGGGCGATGTGCCGGTCGAGCGAGGGGTTGCGCAGGGCCACCGGTCGCAGCCCCGGCCGGTTCGCCAGCACCATCTCCGGCACCACCGCGTACCCGAGCCCTGCCTCGACGAAGCGGAGCACGGACAGCATCTCCCCGCCCTCGACCGACACCTGCGGCGTGAACCCGGCGGCGGCGCAGGCGGCGAGCGTCGTCTCGCGCAGGTCGTAGCCGGTGCGGAACATCACGAGCGGCAGGTCGCGCAGGGCACCCACGTCGACGGCGTCCGGCAGGGCGTCGTCGACGGGCGCCGCGAGCACCAGCCGGTCGCGCCGCAGCAGCACGGTCTCGAGGTCGGGCCGCTCCTCCGACAGCGGCGTGATGAGCAGGGCGACGTCGAGCCGACCCTGGGCGAGCTCGTGGGTGAGCACCCGCGACCCGCTCTCGTGCACCTCCAGCTCGATCAAGGGGTGCGACTCGTGGAACCGGGTCAGGACCTCGGGGAGCAGGCCGTCGCAGATCGACGGGGTGGCGCCGAGGCGCACCCGCCCGCGCCGCAGGCCGGCCACCTCGTGGACGGCCCGTCGGGCCGACTCGACGTCGATGAGGATGCGCTCGGCGTGGGGGAGGAGCGCCTCGCCGGCGCTGGTCAGCTCGATGCCGCCGGGCTGCCGCACGAACAGCGGGGTGCCGAGGGAGTTCTCCAGCACGCGGACCTGCTTGGACAGGCTGGGCTGGGCGACGCCGACCTCGGCTGCCGCGCGGGTGAAGTTGCGCGTACGCGCCACCGCGACGAAGTAGGAGAGCTGCTGGAACTGCACGATCCCCAGCCTACTCCTCGATAGCCGCAGGCTATGAAGGTTGGCCTCATCATGACTTAGCGCTTAGGTAAGAATCGCGTTAACGTCGGATCGTGGCCACTACTCTGACTCGCGCGTCGGCGCGCAGGTCGACCGTCGTGCTCAAGTACACGATGGCCGTGTCCGGGCTGATCATGCTCGGCTACCTGCTCGTCCACATGTACGGCAACCTCAAGTTCTTCCAGGGGCAGGAGTACTTCGACTCCTACCTCGAGGGCCTGGAGGACATCTTCTACCCCTACCTGCCGCACGGCGGGGCCCTGTGGATCCTCCGCGTGGTGCTCCTCGCGTCGCTCGTCGCGCACGTCTACTGCGCGATCACGCTCTGGCGGCGCAACAAGGTGGCGGCGGGCTACACCGGTGGCAAGCGCTACCACTCCAAGCAGAACCGCACGGGCATCCAGCGCTCCTACGCGTCGTTCACGATGCGCTGGGGCGGCGTGATCCTGCTGCTGTTCATCATCGGCCACCTCGCCCAGATGCTGCCGAACTGGCTCGCCCCCGGCGGACCGTCGGACAGCAAGTACGAGCGCGTCGTCAACGGGTTCGAGATCTGGTGGGTCGTCCTGCTGTACACGATCGGCCTCGTCGCGGTCGGCCCACTCCAGCAGCGGCGTGATGTCCCAGCCGCTCTCGTCGATGCGCTCGTGCAGGTCGCCCAGCTCGGCGAAACGCTGCGGCACGGTGAAGATCGTGAAGTCGCGCGGGTCCGCATCGTCGACCTCGTCCCAGCGGATGGGGGTGGAGACCCGGGCGTCGGGGAGGCCGCGGACCGAGTACGCCGCGGCGATGGTGTGGTCGCGGGCGTTCTGGTTGTAGTCGACGAAGACCTGCGAGGGGTCGCGGTCCTTCGTCCACCACGTGGTGGTGACGTCGTCGCTGCGGCGCTCGACCTCGCGCGCGAAGGCCAGCGCCGCCCGGCGTACGTCCTTGAAACCGTGGTCGGGACGGATGCGGACGTAGACGTGCAGTCCCTTGGAGCCGCTGGTCTTCGGGAATCCCTCGACGCCGAGCTGGTCGAGGACCTCGTGCACGACGTGGGCGACCCGCTG
>LULG01000692.1_pt1 | contig 17980 bp, 15 predicted proteins | sample 728211 | NCBI WGS metagenome assembly LULG01 (sample SAMN03860295, study PRJNA289734) | marine metagenome | biome: seawater column; feature: ocean; material: water; isolation source: Red Sea water column Station 169 - depth 200m | place: Saudi Arabia: Red Sea | collected 2011-10-15 | depth 200 m | reverse complement strand
AAATTTGTGTAGAGATATTTTTTGGATTTGGAATATAAAATTCATCTCTAGCTTCTGAATATCTCAGGCTATATTCATTAATATTAGCAGTTCTATGTCTTACCCATTGCCTAGCAACAAAAATAGGCATTTTACAATGAAATTTAAATTCAACCATTTCAAATGGAGTAGTATGTCTATGTCTCATTAGATATCTAATTAAACCAGTATCTTGGGAAACTTTTTTTGTTCCTTTTCCATAACTAACTCTAGCCGCTTGAACAATTGAATCATCACCGCCCATTGAATCTACAAGGCGAACAAACCCTTGATCTAAACATTTAATTACGTTTTTTGAAGAATTAGCCATATCCTAATATAATAAATCTGATACCATATCAAATAATTTAAAATTTGTAGCAATTATTGGGTCTGTCACAAGAGTTTTCTTTTGATTATAATCAATATTTTCACCATTAATTGTCTTCATAGTACCGCCAGCTTCACGCACTATACAATCTCCAGCACAAATATCCCATTCATTTTTTGGTGCAACAGTTGCTGTAATATCATAAACATTTGCTGCAGCTAAACCCAATTTATACGCTATACTTCCAATCGATTTAATTGAAGAAAAACTTGATTTGTAATTATTCCATAAATTATTACCATACTCAGATCTACTGACTATTAATGATGCATCTTTTATATCTTTTTTATTAGAGATTTGTATTTTCATTCCATTTAAAAATGCTCCCTTATTTCTCTCTGCATAAAACATTTCTTCTGAAATGGGATTATAAATAACTCCTACAACTGGTATATTATTTTCAACTAGAGCAATACTAATAGAAAATTCAGGAAGTTTTTTAATATATTCTTTGGTACCATCCAGTGGATCAACAATCCAGGTTCTTTTTTTCTCCAATCTCTCTTCAGTATCAACAGTTTCCTCTGATAACCATCCATCATGAGGAAATTCTCCTCCTATAAAATCAAAAAGATATCTATCTGTTTCATGGTCAGCAATAGTAACAGGACTATCTTCGCTTTTATATTCAATGTTTTTGTCATCAACATTTAAATGTTTGATTAAAATCTTACCAGCATTTCTTGCTGCAACCTTAGCAGTTATTAGTTCTTCATTAAACATAATTGTTCAGATTATATGTATTTTAAACTTAAAAATCGTTAAATTACTTACGAAATTGAGGGCAGAATTTAAAAGTTATTATTTTTTGTTTTTTAAATTTAGAATTGGTAAAGATTTTTTATTCCTAATTATTCTCTCCTCATTTCACTAAAAGTTAAATAGTTGCTCTACGTTTAGAGTAAAGATAGAGGCTATAAAAATGAAAAAAGAAATTTACATTAGTGAAGGCATCGGGGAGACCCGAATAGCCGTTAAAGAAAATGGAAAACTTGCTGAAATACATGTTGATAAACAATCACGAGAAAGAACTGTAGGCAATATCTATAAAGGGGTAGTAGAGAATGTTATCCCTGGTATGCAAGCTGCGTTTGTCAATATTGGAAAAGGAAATAATGCATTCTTACCTTTTTCAGAAATATCAGATTCAGAATTGATTGCAAATTCTAAAGATTCTAAAGATTCTAAAGAGATTAGTGTCCTTCTAAATCCAGGTCAAGAAATTGTTGTTCAAGTAATTAAAGAACCATTTGATAAGAAAGGGGCTCGTATTACTACAGATCTTTCGATTGCTGGGCGTTTTATTGTACTTGTACCAAATTCAAAATATGTTGGAGTATCAAAAAAAATGCGGGACAAATATGAAAGAAGAAGATTAAAGAAAATAGCTTTCGATATTAAAAAACATGGATTAGGAATCATTATCCGAACTGTAGCAGAGGGGAAAACTGAAAAACAAATACAAAATGATTACAATAATTTAGAGAAGAAATATAATCAACTAATGAATTTGGCCAAAGAAAGTAAGGCTCCTACATTAATTCACAACGATCTGGAAATGACATCAAGTGTTCTGCGAGATTTAATAAGTGACAAAGTAGAAAAAATTGTTGTTGATTCTAAAGAAAACTTTAAAAAAGTACAAAAAATTATTAAGGAAGACTCTCTAGAAATATCAGATTCTATTGAACATTATAAAAAAAGAGTTCCCTTATTCAAACAAGAAGGGATTGATGACGAATTAGTTAAACTACTGAGAAATAAAGTTTGGCTTAAAAGTGGAGCATATTTAATTATTGAAAGAACTGAAGCAATGGTGGTGGTTGATGTTAATAGTGGGAAATTTGTTGGTAAGAAAAAACATGAAGATAATTCTCTAAAGATTAACCTAGAGGCAGCAAAAGAAATCGCAAAACAACTTAGATTGAGACATTTATCTGGTTTAATTTTGATTGATTTTATTGATATGACTTCTGCTCAAAATAGAAAGAAAATATACCTTGAAATGAAGAAAGAGCTAAAAAAAGGTCGCGCTAAAGTAGCAGTATCGGAAATTTCTGAATTTGGTGTTCTTGAGATGACTAGAGAAAGAACGGGTTTAAGCATTGTAGATAATTTAACGGAGTCTTGTGATAGTTGCCGAGGTATAGGAAGAATCATATCAAAAGACGGCGTATATTAGTCTTATGTGGCAAAATTTCGTTTATCTAAAAGTTATAGAAGATGCACAAATCCCAAAAAATCAGTTTAAATTCACAAAAATAAACGATACGCAGGATATTACAACTGAAATAGGTACTTGAAAGGGAATAAATTAGCTATTAAGTTCGCACGCTATGATTGCAATTGTAGAAATATATGGAAAACAATATAAGGTTTCTAAGGGTGATACTGTTATGGTTGATTCCAAAATTGACTTAGAAACAGGTAAGATTGTAAAATTTGATAATATTAAAGCAGTATTAGACAAAAATACTAATATCTTTAATCCGAAAGAATTAAGCAGCTATAAAGTCAGCGCTAAAGTTCTTGATCATACAAGAGCTGATAAAGTTCTTGTAATCAAGAAAAAAAGAAGAAAAGGTTACCAAAGAAAAAATGGTCATAGGCAAGATTTAACTATGATTCAAATTCAATCAATTACCGGTACAAAGAAAAAAGCTGCAAGCACTAAAAAGAAGAAAGCTGCAAGCACTAAAAAGAAGAAATAAAGAGGTAGATATATGGCTCATAAAAAGGGACAAGGAAGTTCAAGAAATGGAAGAGATTCTGTATCAAAAAGACTCGGTATTAAAACTACTGATGGTCAAACCATTCTATCTGGAGGTATCATTGTTAAACAAAGAGGTACAAAATATCATCCTGGACGTAATGTAAAAAAATCAAGTGATGACTCTCTATTTGCAACATCTAATGGAATTGTAAAGTTTAGTAAAAAAGGTAAAAATACTTTTGTAAGCGTAGTTGACAAAAATTAAAAATGCCAAGAAAAAAAATAGCACTAATCGGGGGTGGGCAAGTTGGTGGTAATATTGCCCTTCTAGCAGCTCAAAAAGAATTGGGAGATATCGTTATTATTGATATTCCTGAAGCTGAAAATTTTGTAAAGGGAAAAGCATTAGATATATCTCAACTTCTCCCTCATGATGGATTTGACTGTCAATTAAGTGGATCATCAGATTTTAAAGCAATAAAAAATTCCGATGTTGTTGTTATTACTGCAGGATTTCCTAGACAACCTGGTATGAATCGAGATGAAATAATTATTTTAAAAAATATTAGATTAGAGTCTCATTGTGAACATCATATGGTTCCTTTCATTGGTACTGCGCATGTAGGATACTTGCCAAAGAACAAAGTTGTTGGTATGGCGGGAGCACTTGATAGTGCAAGATTTAGATCTTTTATCGCAAAAGAAACAAATCTTTCTTCTCAGGATGTTACTTGTATGGTTCTTGGTGGACACGGAGATACAATGGTACCAATAAGTCGATTAGCCAACGTTGGAGGAGTACCGTTAACTTCATTATTAAATGAAGAAAAAATTAATGAAATTGAAGAACGAACAAGATTTGGTGGTGGTGAAATAGTCAAACTTCTTGGCAAGGGATCTGCATTTTATGCTCCTGCACAATCTGCAGTAGAAATGATTGAAAGTTTTATTAGAGATAAAAAACGTGTTATTTCTTGTGCTTCACTATGTGAAGGAGAATTTGGAATCAATGGATATTTTATTGGTGTACCAACCGTTATTGGTTGTGATGGCGTAGAAAGAATTCTTACATTTGAACTAAATAGTGAAGAAAAAAATGCTCTGGACAACACACTTACCGAAGTTAAGAAAACAGTCCAAGAAACTGGTCTATAATAATTTGAAAAAAATAATTTTCTTATTATTCTTGTGCTTCTCATATAATCTGAATGGACAATCTAATCTCCTGATTAAGGAAGAAATCAATGGATCGTTCTCACAAGGCACAATGAGTGGAGAAATCGATAGATACTTTTCTGACGATATTTATTATTTAAGAAGTAATTTTAATATTAAAATATTCCGCTTGATTAATATCAAAAGAGAAGAAGGATATATTGTATCACTGAAAGACTCTACAATTACAAGAATAAATCATAGAAAAAAGAAATTTGTAACATATACAGTTGATAAATTTTTAGAAGACATAGGAGATGAAAACCGCGGAGGACCACCAGATAATGATGGAGAAGAAACCGATAATTCTGATGTGGTATTTAGCGTTGCAGAACAGATTGAAATAATAAATAATTTTGAAACAAAAAAAGCTACCATAACAGTAAAAGATGAAGAAGAGGAAATAGAACTATTCTTATGGTTTACAGAAGAAACTTTAACTTCTCCAATCGTTAATTTAACTCTTAAAAAATTAGAGAATCTTTTTGGAGGGAAAATCCCACCGAGTCTAGGTTTCGAACAAATACCGGTTCCATTTGAGAAAGGTGGAGTTAATAAAGATGCTCTTATTGTTAAATATCAAACTACCACAGAAAATGGAACCTTTAATTACATTCTATATAAATATTCTAAGAATGATTTATTGCCAGATATATTTCAAATTCCAAAAAAATACAAAAAGGTAAAAAAACTATAAAGATTTAATATTCCTTTTTAACCCATTATACTTTGTTCTTTTGACAGCAGAATTAGAAAAACTAGATTTGAAGTTATCTTGATTTAGATTTTTCCAATCTTTTTTAAAAAATTGTACCAGTGATTCTCTTGGTTCAAACTTTTGGTCTTTTTTCACCTGTTCAAATTTGATATTCCATGGACAAACTTCTTGACAAATATCACATCCATAAATCCATTGATGTAAGTTAACATCTTCAAAATCTCCTCTATATTCTATTGTGAGGTAAGATATGCATTTATTGGAATCTATTTGATATTCTGTTAAAGCATTTGTTGGACATGCATCAATGCATGCCGTACATGTACCACACAAATCTTCACTAAAAGGAATATCATATTTTATTTCTTGATCAATAAGTATTTCTGACAAAAATATCCAACTCCCTAAATCTTTGGTAAGAAGATTTGTATTTTTCCCTTGCCATCCAATACCTGCTTTTTCTGCCCACTTTTTCTCCATAATGGGTGCAGTGTCTACACAAACCAAGGTTTTAATAGATGAATCATAATCAGAAATTGTATCTTTGATAAGATGGAGTTTATCTTTAATGACTTTGTGATAATCATCTCCCCATGCATAATTACTAAATTTGATATCTGAATTATAATTTTGTGAAAATTCAGAACTTCTCTTTGTAAAATAATTAAATGCTAATGAAATCACAGTTTTTACTTCAGGAAAATAATTAAATATATTTGTTCGTTCCTCTTGTCTTGATTCCATCCACTGCATAGTACCATGATAATTGGATTTGATCCATTCATCAAAATAATTATTAGGATCAATCTTATGAGAAGGATTAGCAAAGCCAATTTTATCGAATCCTAACTGAAGTGCTTTTTTTGTAATAATATCTTTAAGATTTTTTTCTGTCATTCTTTTCAAGAATTTTAATCATTTCTTTATACATTGCTTCTTCTCTTTTAAATGGAGGTAATAATTTAATGCCTTTTTTAAATATCAATAGAGCATCATCAGATTTACCTAGCTTTTGATATGTTTTTCCGAGCCAATAATAAGTACCTATATATTCTGGTTCTAATGCAATGCTTGTCTTAAAATAAGACTCTGCTATTTCAAATGATCCTTCTGGTGGTTCTTCAAAAATGATTTGTGCTAATCTTCGTGACACTTTTCCTAAATCTGCTAAACGATAATGCCATTGCCCCATTACATTATAACAATATGAATCATCAGGCAATTTTTTAATTGCTTCAGTAGAATGAAAAGAAATTATTTTAGAACCTTCAATTTGAGTTCTAATACTAGCATTCTCGATTTTTTTTCCATATGCAAGTGCATACCATTTATGAATTTCTCCATGTGTTGAATCAATTTGTATAGCTTCTGTAATATAATGAAGTGATTTATCTAGGTGATATGCATCCATTGCTTTGTCATACACTTTTTCTGATAATAAATGATGTGCCGCTGATAGCCTAATTAGCACTTCTAAATTTTTTGGATATTCTGTATTTAATTTATTGAGAGGAATAATAGTATCTTCAAAATTTAGATCTAAAAGATTAGAATCAATTTCTTCAAAATCTTGAGAAAAAATTGCACTTATTAGTAAAAAAAATAGTGCAAAAAAAGAAAAATGATTCACTTTATGGATAAAATCTAAAATAAGATGGTTTATGATCTGAAAGTTTATCATCAATATCATATGCTGACATACCAGTTTCAGTAAGCATATCAATTATTCCAGAATCAGAAACAGATTCAAACTGAAAGAGTGGTTGACTAATTATCACATGATCAAGATGGGAAGGAGCAAATGAACTTCTCCACCCTTGCCATGACCAAGTAGAATTACTTTGGTAGAAAACATGTTCGTCTGCCATTTTGAAATAATTAGAATTAATATCAGGATCTGTTAATGGAGCAATTGAAGGATTTGATATAGTTTGTTCACCAATATTGTTAAAATCTCCTGCGATCATTACATAATCACTCGCTCTCTGATTAATGACATAATCTCTAAGAAGCGTACTTGCATAATGTCTTCTTGTTGTTTCAGAACTTTTATTGGAAAGATCTAAAGTATAATCACCACAGCATTTGTAATGAATATCAATAAGATAGAGATCAACTGACTTAGTACCATTCGTCCAAGTGACAAAATTTTCCATGGGAGGTCTGCTTGCAAATTGATATTTGGCATTATTAGTAGGATCATCATCATTATCATTATAGTTTGCCGTATCAGACCACAATTCATTGCTATAATTGAAGTTCACTATGCCACAAGCAGAACAATCTGAATTTGCACTTTTATATACTAATGCAAAATGCATACTACTTGTCTCACCAGAAATAACATATGAATACTCTGGCATTGAGTTGACCATATTGATTAATGTATTTTTATCAATAATTTCTTGAAATAAATAAATATCAGCATTCCAAGTTTCAAGTAAGCTTTTAACATAACTACCATCAGATCCATCATCAGGACCCGTAGAAGAACCTCCACCTCCTGAGCAACTCATTAAAAAAATAGTAATAAACAAAAATTTATTTGTGATCTGAAACATAAATATAATTTAATAATAAAGTACCAACCTGCTCTAAACTTTTTGGAGAACAATTTGAAGGTATATCTTGTTGTGTATGCCAATAATTGTAAAACAAATTAGGATATTTAAAATCAATAATATCAATAGCAGGAATTTGAGCATTTTCCCATAATGGAACATGATCGTCATAAATTTCTTCAACAATCCTCTTCTCAAAAGCATTTAGGGAAAGATCTTCTGCCATATCCCAAATTTCTTTTACTTTTTTTGGAGCAATATTATAAGAAAATCTTTCAATCGGCAGATTTAATTGTTTATCTCCAACCATATCAACAATAATAGCAAAATCAGGTTTTTGAATAGGAAGGTTTTTAGAAAAAAATTCTGAACCGACAGCAAAAGTAGTGCCTTCAAATGATCTTCCAACATCTTCGGCATCAAAAAATACTAAATCAATCCCAATTGGAGGTTCCTCAGCTGTAAACAAATCATATAGGGTCATCAATATTGCTGTACCGCTTGCACCATCATTTGCTCCAAGCACTGGAAGTGTTTTGTTTGCCATATTTTTATCTTGTTCAGAAACAGCTCGAGTATCCCAATGTGCTCCAATTAATAATCGATACTTTGCAGATTGATTAAATTGAACAATAAAATTTTTTCCTTTTCTTAAGCTTTCTGTCACCGGTTCAACATATTCAAAATCTTGAATTAAAATATTATCAGAACGTTCTTTAAGAAAATTTTCTAAATAATTTGCAAATTCATTATGACCGGTTGAACCAGGATTTCTTGGTCCAAATTCACATTGCTTTTCTAAATATTGAAATGCCTTTACCCCACTAAAATGTGGTACCTCTACTGATTGTTGTTTACTACAACCAAATATGATAATTGCTATTAATATAAATCTCATTCTAGCCCCTAATTGCAACATTTATATTTATTCCAAAATCTCTATCAGTTCTTCTACCTGTTAATCGAGTATCATTTACTCTATATTCATAAAAAAGACTACCCGAAACATTGTCTGTTAAAGCATAAGTTACTCTTAAAATTGTTTTCCATGAATCAACAAAATTTTGCTCGGCAAAATTAATTTTATCTTTTGAGCCTTCTTCCTTCTTTTCACTAACATCTATATTTAAAGTAAGGTTAATATTATTTTTCAAATAAATATTACGCTCAGTAAATGGAAGAGGTACACGAATACCTTTTGTAAAGTTATATGTTAGGCTTGCAAGCACACTATTTTCTGATATATAAGTTAATCCATTAGGAACTTCGTCAAGTGTATGGACTATATTTGTTCTAATATTAGTAGATATTCCATTTTTAAAAGAAGTTGTAATTCCGATTAAAGGAGTAAAATTTCTTGATACTCTAGAAAATTGAATATAATCATCATTATCACTAACAAAAGATGATATTTGTAATAAATCAATAGCACCGATTCCAGTTTCATTAAATTTCCATGAAACAGTTTGTTTCCCATTGAATGCATGTTCAATTGATAATGAATTTACATAAGGACTAATAAATTTTATTCTCTCAAGACCTCCAATTCTGAAAGACCAGTTTGAAAATGGTAAACCATCAGAAAGATGTTCTCCATAAGCAAAATAGTCTCTATTAATTGAACGAATATCAATACCATAACCATTTAAATTAGATGATATACTTTCAGAAAAAGATATATTCATTGAAGTATTGGAATCAAATTTAATTCCACTTCTGATGGATAATGATTTTTTGATATCATCAACACCAGTATCTAAACCAACTTCCGATGCATGATCTAAACCGTGTGTGTCAGACAAACCAAATCTGTATTTTAATGGCACCTTGCCTTGAATAGCATTAGAACTCAAATTAGTAGTGTTATTTATACTAATAGACAAGGGTTCTATTTTTTTTGACCATCCATATATGCGTTCCATTGCCAAACTATTGTTGATTTTTCTTTCCTTTTTGTTTTTAGGTTTTTTGTTATTAGTCGAATCTTCAATTATTTCGGATTCGTTTTCATCGTTTTCTAATGAAACAGCACCAAGATCTTCTCGAGATCTTGTTCTTGGATTGGGAACATTTCTTTTTGAAGCAGGAGTATAAAATAATTCAAGAATTTCAGTAGCAGAAAGACTAAAATTAACCCCATTATTCCTTACAGAAACAATATTTGCTCCATTTATAACGCTAGATCTTGGTTTATTCCATGAATAATTAGTATTGTATACAAAATTTGGTTTAAACCAAGAAAACCATTTTGGAGAAAAATTTGAAGCAAAGGACTCATTATTTCTAGTAGTATTACCTATTTTTAATTCTTTTAATGCATCAAAAATTTTAGACCGATATTCTGCCATATCAGTTTCTACATTTCTATTATAATTAAATTGGAAATTATCAAAAACTTTATAGCTCAAGTTGAAAGTTCGATTTAATCCTAAATTAAAATCATCGACTATCGTATCTGTAGCTCGTGATTGTTTTTCTACTTGGCTCTGATTTAATTTTATACTAGTACTAAAAGCACTAGGAGTATAGAAAAACTTTGTTTCGCTCATATTTTCCCCAACAATTGGAACTTTTTTTAACCATTTAAATGCTTCAATATAATTATCACTTGGAAATTTTAAATTGTAATCTACGCTAGATGTAAATCTGTCAGTATCAACACTTTTCATAATCTCGTCAGACCTATTTTGTGTAGACACATTAAAAGAAGTACTTAGATTATCTATTGTATACCTAATAAAAGGATTTTCTGATTTAATTCTCTTTGAAATTTTACCATTTAAACTAATTGTGGACGATTGAGTAATAACCGAATCTGGGGCACTATCACTAGTTCTTATATCTGTTCCTGGTAAAAATTTAGGAGTATTGTTTTGCATATTATATGTCATATTTAATGGAAATGTAATACCCAAGGCTTGCGGAAAAAGTTTTCCCAATTGCATTTGATTTGTGAAAATGAAGCTCTCAGTGGTAATATTGGTCCCAAGCCTCTCTTGCAATATGTGGAAATCAGCATCTTTTCTTATATAGGAAAATGAACTTTGATTAAGATCAGATAAGTTAAACTCCGATTTGAGCCTTACAGCTGTTCCTTTTTCTTTCTTAACTCCACTTAACCTTAATTCATCTAACCATAATTCACCACTAATAGGATGATTTGAATTATTTTCAACACCTACGACAAAATATTGTAGTCGAGATAAAGAAGGGTTTCCTATAATTTCTACTTTTTTATATTCTTCATCATTCTCATTGATAAATGAATATCTCTTATAATCGGTAGAATCAACAAAGGTATCATTATCGTTTAATTTTTCAATAGAGGTGGAATCAACATTTTTTAATTTAGTAAGCCAATCCAAATTTAAATCAATTGAATTGCGATTTTCATCTTCATCCCACCCATCATAGACTGGTTGACTTAATCTGTAATATTCTTCTCCATTACCAAATTCTATAAATAAATCAATATCGGATTCATTTTCTCCGATATCAGAACTATTTCCATAGACATACATTTTCATTTTGTCATAAATCAAAAAGCTTTGTCCTTTCTTGGCATCCATAGAAGAAAGTATTTTTTTTGCACCTCCTTTAATATTTGGATTCATATTGTCAAATCTTAAAACAAGGGACTGTTCTTTTGACCTAATCTGATTAATCTCATCATACTCCCCATACACCCCCTTTGGAGGAATATAATCAGGGTTATCTTCATCATTGACAACCGTCACTAGAAAAGTACTATCTTGAATAGTATATTCATTTTCTGATACCAATGAAGTACCCAATTCTTCCCAAGCATTTCCAACTAGTTCCATTTTTGCTATTTCCAAAGTGGATGATTGATTAACGCCGGATACGACGAGTCGTATATATTTTATTTCACTTAAAGTAATATCTTGTATTTTTGAAAAATGACTTATTGGAATTCTAACAAGCTTCCAACCGGTTGGAATATCATCGATAACTGTTGAGCCAGCAACATAGGTGGTATCATTCAATGAGATTGTTTTAGTAAAATAATCATTGGTTCTATCTAGAAATCCTGACTCATCTAGGTCTTCGCTATCAGGATATTTACCACCTGGTTGAATTCTATCTCCAGTACCATTTCCTTCTGTACCATTAACAAATTGATATTCTGAACTTCCTTCAACGTAATTCCAATTATCAGCATTAGGATCATTTGGATCGATGTCTGAAGAAGCATTAATAAGAACCGACTCTCCTGCGGATAAATAATCTTGGTAATTAGATCCACTACTATCTAAACAACTTCCCCATCCATCTTCAAATGCATCAAAACATCCATCTAGCCCTGTGTCTTCATTATCTTCCAAAAATCCATTTCCAAGTGCCAAACCTGCATCTGGAATATCTTCGTTATTCAAAACACCATTACCGTCATAGTCTTCACTAATTTTTCCTAAATCAATTGTTAATTTTCCTGAATCACCACGTAACCAAATTTCAAAAAATTTTGTTCTAGTCTGGTCATATTCACCAATAAACATTGGTGCAGTAATTCCTGCCCATAATGAATCTGGATTAGTAATTGTTTGATATTCTTGTGGTTCAAAATTGAGCACTAATATATCAGTTGTTAGATTTTGTGCTCTTTGTGAAGTAGATACGTTTGGCCAAATATTATTTGTAAGAACCTGTGAGAATGGATTATACCAATGCATTCTTAATCGATCTCGTTGATTAAATGACTGATTAGTATCAACATTGATTGGCGCAGAAGATATATGCCAAAATCTTCTTAAAATTGATGGATTTGTAATACGTTTTGACCCTTCAAAGTCATCAATATATGCTACACCATCTCCATCGCCAGTTGAAGAATTTGAAATTGAATTTGGATTAGGTAAGACTTGTGCTATTTCGCCTTCCAATTGAAATCGTGACAATTTTTCAGCATCAAACATATTTAATTTATTTAATGATGCAGATAAATTTTCTAAATCTCTTTCATAACGTCCATTAATATCCCATATAAAATTTTGAATTGGTTCATATCCTACTTCTACTTTTTTATTAACAATATCTTGGTTATAGTAAAGGGCTGTCATGCCTAAAAATGAATTTTCGTCAAAATCAACTTGTGCCCTAGACCCAACCATTATTTTTCTATCAAAGGTTACCAAATCATGTTTATCGTAAACAATTTCTATATTACCATTAGGATCAATATTAGTATTTAATACAATTATGCCTGAGAAATAATCAATCTGATAGTCAGATCCTCTTTCTAATTTTTCATTATTGAAATAAATTTCTTCACTACCTTCAACTAAAGTAAACCCTAAATTAATGGAAGATTTTGGACTGGTATAATTAGCCTCAATTGTAAATCGTGAATCTCCAGTATATTCTGTACGATTACTTGTTGTATACATTTTCCCTTCCTGCAACAAAGAATTAAGGCTAGCATTAGCATTCCCTCCAACAATCGTTTCTTCTGAAACAAATGGTAAAAGAGCTGGAAAATGAACCTCACCAGATACAAGATTGACAATATTAGGGTTACTTAAATCGATAATTTCATCAGGGGAAGAAGCTCCATTTTGACTCAAACTATCTAAACCAAATAAATTTAGAAATGTTGCTCCAGGATCAATATTAATTCCTCCTAATGAATAAACATTTTTAAACATTAAATCCCATGTTGGATGATTTGGGTGAGATGATTGTGGTTTAATCATTTTTAGTATTAAACCATCGTTCCCATTTTCTCCAACATCAGAACCTACACTTAAGACCACATTACCAGTAAATCGATCCGTTAAATCAAATCGTGCACCAATAATTTCGTTCTGTAAGCTACTCTGCATTCTTATGAATCCTAAATCTTCATTAATACGATAATCAGTCCCTCTTTCAAGTCGAATAAAGGCACCTTCTTTACTACTATCGCTATAATAATCAGTATCATTAGGATCAATATATGCTATACCTGGATCTGCTGCAGGATTATTAGATGCATCAATTTTATATAGTTCGAAATTTCTTACTACTACGTTACCAATAGGATGTAATCCATTACTAAGCGGATAATAAGACGGAACATCTAATTGGAAACCATTATCTGGTATTATATCTGTTGCACCGTTACGAAACCAATCATGAATAAAGAAATATAAATTTTTTCTATAATCATAATCTTGAATTCGTTCTGTTTTTAGTTCAGATGTTCCTTTATATTTCTGGGATTCTTTTTTTGTACGTTCTAGTGAAGCAATACTAGTTATACTCATTGGACCAAGCTTTGTAAAAGCTTTAACTCCAAACAATCCTTGGTTTTGACCTGAAAAAGTAACGAATTCAGTAGCAGGCAATGATAAAGAAATATTACCAGCTTCCAACTTTTGAAGGATATCATCTTCTTGTCCTTGATAATCAATACGAACTGTATTTTCCCAATCAAAATCCCTTTCAGAATTTTGATCTAGTGATATGGTTACTTGGTCACCAATTTTTCCTTGCACATTAAGTTGTTGCTTTTGATCAAAGCGAAAATTTGTTTGTTCTCTTTCTTTATAGGATGATCTAACCAATTCTTGATCTTGGTTTACTAATTTCCCTTGTAAATTAATGTTCCCCTGTACTTTTAATGATGCTCTACCAAGTCTTCCAATATCAAAATCAGCTATTTCTACATATTGGTCTTTTCCAGCTTTAGCTTGAGTTGTATCTGATGGAGAAAAATTGAATGGTTTACTAAGATTATATTTTTGATTCAACGCATAAAGGCTATCAAAATAATCATCCATAGAAGACGTATATGGTAATAGATTTTTATTATCTAAAAAAGATTCACTAATTGAAATAATATTAGAATTGATATTAAAATCAACTTGATATTTTGTGAAAGAATTCTTGACGTTAAAAATTCCAATCGGATAATTCGAAATATCATTTAAACAAAAATTAATTTTTTTGGTTTTGTAAAAAGGATTAGTAATAAGATTATCAGCACCAAATAATAAACTTGGAAAAAATATTAAACAACATAGTAAAAATAGTCTATACATTGAATATCTGAGTAATCTTATTCTTGAATTTATCAATTGCAATTCCACGATGACTAATTTTATTCTTGATATCAGAAGACATTTCTGCCAAAGACATATCTAGTTCTGGAACAAAAAAAATGGGATCATATCCAAAACCAGATTCACCTTGTTTGTCATGCAGAATATATCCTTCTACACATCCTTCTACAAAAAAATCATTTTTGCCACCATCTACATAAGTTATTATAGTTCTGAATCGTGCTGTTCTCATTTTTGTTAGAACTCCATCCATAGCTTTTAAAAGTTTATTTATATTATCATCATATGTTGCACTTTCTCCTGCATATCTTGCAGTATAAAGTCCAGGGTCTCCATTTAAACAATCAACTTCCAAGGCTGTATCGTCAGCAAGAGAGGGAATATTGGTATAATCAAATGTAACCCTTGATTTTATAAACGAATTTTCACGAATTGAGTTTCCATCTTCTTTTATCTCTCCAATTTCAGGTGGTAGAGCAGAGGACTGAAAATCCTTGTGTCGGCGGTTCGATTCCGCCCCGAGCCACTCTTACAATTTGGGTTTGTTAAACAATGATCAAATTTATCTTAGAACATAAAGATGCCGTAGTAAATTATTTTGGTTTTTCAATAGTATGGATTTGCTGTGCATCAACCCCATCATTGGAAATGCCACTTTTGGCTCCAATAGCAACTTTGATATTTCTTTTTTTTCATTTCTCTATTATTGCCTATAAACGATATCAAGAATTACAATTAATTATATTTTCAATATTCCTTGGTATGATTGTTGATTCGGGATTTGCAATCTATAATATTGTGCAATACAATGGTGCTATCAATCAATTTCCTAATTTTTCTCCTATTTGGATCTTATGTATGTGGGCTGGATTTGCATCTCAAGTAAATTACGCAATGCGATATTTAAGAGGAAAATATCCATTAATATCTTTTTATGGGTTATTGGCACCATTGGCGTATATAGGTGGTGAAAAAATTAATGCGGTTTCTATTGGATCAGAAAACATAAATTATGTTATTATTGCAATTACATGGTCTATAAGCTTTGTATTGTTATTTAGGGTATCTCAATATTTGATGGATGAATAAATGATAAAAAATATTATTCGATTATTATGTCTTATTTTAGTGACTGGATGTGCTAGTCAAAAGGCAATCGAACCAGATTCAATCATTTCTGAACAAATCCCAAATCAATGGCAATCAGATTTGCCAATGCAATTAAATGTATCAGAAATCTGGTGGAATGAATTTCAAGATGAAAATTTGAATCAATTTTTATCAACATTTTTAGAAGAAAATATAAATTTAGAACAGGCAATGATCAATACTCGTATTGCAAAACAAAGAGCTGTATTATCTACTTCCAATTTAGCGCCATCTATAGCAATTGCTGCTAGTGGAACTGAGGCGGAACAAAATACTGCAGGGTTTCCACCTATTTTTACTAGTTTTTTTGGTAACAATGATGAAATCACAACATTTACTCAAGAAAACTATAATATATCTTTGAATGCTCAATGGGAAATAGATTTATGGGGGAAATTAAGACAAGGAAGACTAGCTGGAAAAAGACAATATTTATCTAGCAAATATAACTATACTTATATTCAATTTTCTCTTACCGCTGAAGCAACAAAATTATATTTCTCTATTATCGAATCCAAACAATTAGTAGAAAATGCAAAACAAAAATATAATAATGCAAAAATTATTCACGATTTATATAGTGAACGTTATAAAACAGGAATTATAAAAAGTAATTTTTTTCAACAATCAGAAATGATACTTAATAATGCACAAAGTGATTTAGATAATAAAACAAGTGTCTTGAATGGATTGATTAGACAAGGCAAAGTTTTAATTAGAGAATATCCAGATTTGACATTAGTAATTTCCAATGATTTTCCAGAATATCTTCCAAGCATTCCAATTGTTTTGCCAGCAGATATAATAAAAAGAAGGCCTGATTTGATTGCATCCCAATATGATATGCTTGCCGCAAAAGCTTTAAATAAACAGGCGATGAGAGCTATGTATCCTACATTTAGTTTAACTTCTGGATCTCCAGCTAGCTCCTCAAATGACTTAGAAGATTTGTTAGAAGAAGACTTTAAGGTTTGGAATCAAGGCCTTACAATTTTTGCTCCGATATTTAGTGCAGGAAAATTAATCGCAAGTAAAAGAATCGCTAAAAACCAAAAAGAAATTGCGATGCTTCAATTTATCAATGATTTGCTGAATGCATATAAAGAAGTAGAATCTAATTTGCAATTTGATAATACTGCTCTTTCTTCACTAGCTCTTGTTAACAAAAATGTCAAAATTGCAGAATCAATTTATAACACAACTTTAAATGAATTCTATGAAGGAATTGCAAGTGCAGAAGATGTAATCAATGCAAATAATATGCTTTTTGATACAAAAAATATTTTAGCCACTACAGAAAAAATTCGCATTGAACAAAGAATAAACTTAATATTGTCTCTTGGAGGAGGATTTGCTTACAAATAAAGCAAAATAAAATGATAAGATATATCAGACCTGTAATTATTATACTGTTTTCATTAGCAATAGCTTACATGTTATATTGGCTTGGTCAAATAAAACCTCAACCAGTAGAAGAAAGCATTCCAGTTGAGGTTGAAGTAGAAATTGTCACACCAACAAATCATCAAATTTTAATTAGTTCCATGGGGACAACTCAGCCTATTACCCAAACTATTCTTACAAGTGAAGTTGGGGGAGAAATTATATATCGTTCAAAGAAATTTTCAGAAGGTTCGTCGGTGATAGAAGGAGAAATATTAGCAAAAATAGATGATACAGATCTTCAACTTCAATACAATAATGCACTACTTCAACTACGTAGTGCTGAAGTACAACTTGCCATGCAAGAAGCAGAAGCTAAAATCGCAGAACAGACATGGGATAAACTTGGTGAGGGAGCTGCAAAAGATTTAACACTGAAAAAACCTCAACTGAAACAAGCAAATGCAGCGCTGAACGTTGCAAAAGCTCAAGTAGAATCAGCTAAGAAAAAGCTAGATAAAACAGATATTACTGCTCCTTATACAGGACGTATCCAAAGTATTAATATTGATATAGGATCAACCGTGTTACCAGGCCAACCTTTGGGAATAATTTATACATCAAATCAAATTGAAATCACACTACCTGTTAAAGATAGTGATTTGGCATTTTTAGATATTCCAATGGATGGAAGAAAATTAAACGACAATCAAAAATCGCTTGTGACTATTAGTGCTCCCTATAAAGGAAAAGTACAAACCTGGAAAG
>LULG01000273.1_pt1 | contig 18226 bp, 8 predicted proteins | sample 728211 | NCBI WGS metagenome assembly LULG01 (sample SAMN03860295, study PRJNA289734) | marine metagenome | biome: seawater column; feature: ocean; material: water; isolation source: Red Sea water column Station 169 - depth 200m | place: Saudi Arabia: Red Sea | collected 2011-10-15 | depth 200 m | reverse complement strand
CGATTATACTGTATGCTGTGCAGCGATAGACAAGAAAGGAAACTTTTATTATCACGAAAAATATTTTGAACATTTAGGTAATAAAGAAATTCACTATATTGGAAATCACCCAAACATAAATTTTAAAAACAAAAGCAGAAGGCTGCAAAAATATTTAAATAAAGGATACCTTATAAGAAAAAAGAATTTAAACCTTTGGTTAACTAAATTAATACAAGATCAAAATCGAGCAAGAAACAAAAAAAGCGTTATTATTACCGAGTTTAAAATAATCAAACAAAAGTTAACAAAGTCTAATTGAAAACGCTCTTATGGTGTAAATATAAGCGTATGAAGGTTGTAGATATTGCCGACGATATTTTTAGAGAAGTAGGACGTCCATCCGACACGTCTATTCCAGTAATTTCTTACTGGATTAGAGCTAACGTGGGCGCACTTAATAATTATATCAATAGAGAATTTGAAGTTGACTCTACCACGCTAGAAATTCTTGATAAAAATAGTCACGAAATTCTTGCGGATGAAGCTGTTATCCTTAAAAAGATGTATATGGTGCACCATTATGACGTCCAAGTCAGGAAGAATATAGGCACCATTGAAAAAGAATCGATTATTTCCGTATCTGATGGAGAACAGAGTGTTACAAAAATAAACAGAAACCAAGTGCTACTCACGCTCACGTCGTTAAAGAGGGCAGAAGAATACGAATTGCAAAAGCTTATAACAGCTTATAAAACCGATAAATCTAGCCCAAAACAAGTTGTTGGAGACGATACTGAAGCTGGGGAACATGGTAAAAGTAAATATAATACGGAGTTCAATAGAATAAACTAAAATGGCGAGCTTAATAAACAGTGGCGATAAAGCGGTGGTTTCAGGAATATTCAATGATATTTTTGACACCTTCAAAAGAGATATCGTCATCTGGAAAGAGCCCGTCAAAACAGTAACGACTATAAACGAAAGTTATCTTTACGGTTATGGTGATATGTCTAATTTAGTAAATTATGCAAACGCTCCAGTATCAGGTGTATTCCCGGCGGTTGTAAAATATAACGACTCTATGGATACGGACTACGATTCAAACGTAAACGCGTACTTCCCTGATGGTTATGTTAGAATAAAAGTACAACAACCAACTAAATTATTCTTGGAAAGCGGAATAACAGAAAGAGTCGATATTGACGGTAAGTCTTTCAACGTGGTTTCTGAGGTGACCCCAAAGAAGTTTTTATCTAGTGAGTTTTATGTTTATCATTTGAAGGAGGTTAATTAATGTCTCGGGTTAATATAAAATTAATAGCTCGAAAGATTTCAAGATCTAAAGCTCTTGAAACTAAAATGGAAAGAAGAGCTAAAGAAAAGTTAGAAACAGCCAAAAACACAATGATTAAAGAGTTTATTGATCATCCAGTTTCTCAGGAAATTTCTGCTGGCGCGGGCGCAACAAACCTTAGCGGAACTCTGAGTGCTGGAAGCGGGAACTTATTTACTTTTATAGGTTTTCCTGCGGGAGCTAGGCCGATACAGTCTATAATCTCTTTGATTCAAAGGAAAACCTTTCTGCTTGGTCGCGGTCGACGAATTAAAAGCTCTAAGCCTGAAGTCGTAACAAAATTATATACAATAAATTATTTAGATGAAACAGAATTAAACTCTTCCGATGAAGCAAAAATGCCATGGGAAAGCGGAAGTTGGATAAGCGGTATAGAGCGCGGCATATCTTCATTTAGTTCTTATATGTACAAAGCTTTTGAATCGGGAAGATCTAAAAAGGGTGTTCAAGCTAAAAAGGGAGGAAAAAAGGGTGGAGAAGAGCAAAAGGTACATCAAGGAACATTTTCTCCAGTAAAATATGTTTCGAAAATAATAGAAAATTTTAAAAAAAATATTAGGAAAATATAAATGAAAGTCCAATACGACAATAAAGTAATGACCAGCTTGATGCTTTATGTAGACCATAAAATGTGTCACGTCGGAGAGGCTTTCATAAACCATAGCGGATATCTTTACGATAATCAACCTAGTCATTTATACAAAGATGGGTCTTATAATTATTATGTTTATACTGCTCCACATAAACAGCTTGTTGCTGATTATTCAATAACTGGTGCTCAAGTACCCAGTGGAATATTCGTAGATGGAATTCATTATGGCGTAGGTTTAACCGGGCCAAGATTACAGTCTATAAATCACGCACAAGGACATTTTTATACAAGAACGGCTGTAGCTCAGACCTCTTCGACCCCAAGGCAAAGCGCATATTACTCTGTTAAAGAATTTAATACTTATTTAACAAGTATGCCTGAGGAAAGTTTATTATTCGAAACTAAGATAAACCTCAGACCCAAAGTAACCAACCCGGTTACGGGGTTACAATTCCACGATCAAACTTATCCGGCTATCTTCTTAAAAAATATGGGAGGCTCGAATGTCCCATTCGAATTTGGCGGAACAAATACCACAAGTACAAATGTCCGAGCCGTGGTTTTGGCTGATAATGCCTTTAGCTTAGATGCGGTTTGTAGTATATTTAAAGATTGTGCTACTGATTTAGTTCCTTTTGTCGGTTCCGACGACCTACCCTTTGATGCGTTAGGAGGGTCTCCTTCTGGATATCATTATGCTAATATTGCCACCTCAAAAGTGGCTGCGGGTCAATATCTATATATAGACGATATAGTAATTTCAAGAAACATAACTAGAGGATATACAGAAGGTGTAAATCCCCAAATTCAGGCAAGTTTTATTGATTTTGTATTACATAATCAAAGGCAGCCTTCTCAGGCGGCGGGTAGGATGACCGACGTTACTGGAACTGTAACTCCGGGTTATTAAAGTTATTGTTTTTTTAAATTTTTTGTGTAATACAATATGGCAGGGTTAATCAAAAGAAAGGGTTTCACAAGAGCTTAATTCTGCTGTAATTGATTACATAGAAACTACAAATATATATATTATAGGAGAATAAATTTATGGCAAGAAAAAGAGTTATTTATCAGTCAGAGGCTCTGTTTGTAAGTAACACGGGGACCAGCCAAACTGCTGTTCAGCTTCACCGTGTTCAAAGCGCGAACTATAGCTTCGACATTTCACGTACAGATGTTAACGAATTCGGTCAATTGGCCAGAATTGATTCATTGATCATTGAACAGCCAACAGTTTCGCTTGATTTTACTTACTATCCATTTAGTGGTCAGCAAGAGAAGTTAATTGGTTTTGATATCGGTCATACGAACAGCTGTATTTCAAACATTTTGAGCGGTAAGGGCGATGCACTGAATTATTTCATTGCGACCTCCGCTGAGGGTGGCGATATCAATGCTGGCGACACTGGAAACTGGAAGTCGGTTATCGGTCTCGGTAACATGAGTCTGACTTCTTATTCCGTTGATGGCTCTGTTGGTGATTTCGTTTCCGCTTCCGTTTCGGCTGAAGGCCTGAACATGATCGTGGATACCTCTGGGCATGCTACGCTTGGTTTAACCAAGGTTACCAATCCAGCTGTGACCGTGTATGATGGCGCAGCGGTTGGTGGTGATACCACGCTTCCGGCAGCTGTCAAAGTTCTTGGTACAACCACGAACGTTGCTACCGCTTTGCAGCCTCACCACGTTGTTGTTGATGTTACCGCGCTTGGTAAAGCTACGCTCGGTCTTGACACCGCAGACCTTAAGGTTCAAAGCTTTTCGGTAGGCGTTGATCTCGGTAGAACTCCTCTCGAGAAACTGGGAAGCCGCTTCGCGTTCTCTCGGGAAATCGACTTCCCCGTGACAGCTACATTGGATTTCTCTGCTAACATCGGTGAGATGAAGGCGAACATGGATGATCCAAAAGCTAGAGCGAGTATTGAGGATATGTTCGTGGGTAGCGTAAACTCCAGTGAGCCCGCGGGCGAGCAAGGCGGTGACGCTGACACGTTCGACATTAACGTTTGTGTTAAGCCGCCCTCCGACTACGGTATGGACTGGCGTCTCAAGGGTTGTAAGCTCGACTCTCAGTCGTTCTCATCGAGCATCGGTGACAACAAGAGCGTTGACTTCTCCTTCAGTACGCAGATCGGTGGACCGCAGGATACATCCAATGGCCTTATCATCGCGAAGGTGACTGGCGCAGGATCCTCTTGCAACAACACTAACTATACTGCTGCTGTTGAAGCCGGCCAGTACGCTTAATACTTAATTAAGATTCACTCCCCCGAATTAATTTTCGGGGGATTTTTTTTTGTTTTGGGTGTAAAAAACAATAAGGTAAAAGGAGTTACTATGGCAGGAAATAATGAGGATTTAGATGTAAAGGAATACGTCCTATTCCACCTTCAAAGAAATATAACTAGTTTATTCAAGCGTTATATCGTGACTACCGAAGACCTACTACGTGAACATAGAGCTATGCTCAAGAAAGTAGAAAAACAAACTTCTAAAGATTTTGTAGAAAATATAGACTATTTTGACGAAGATAAATATATTTATTTGAGAAAAAAAATATTAGACTCAGGAAACGAAACTCTTAGAGATTTAGAAAGGCATATGGATATGATAACTATAGAACTTAATCTAGAAAAAATTAAAAACATGAAAAAGGAACAACGGGAAAGGCTACAAGGAACTTTGACAAAAGTTATGTCGCATACTAAAAAGCTTGTCGTTGAGGGTAAAATAAACCCCGACGCAAAACATTCAGCAAAAATTAAAGGGAAATTAATATGAGTAAAAAATGGTTATTTGATTTTGAAGTAATTCGCGAGGTCGTAGAAAAAGAAGAAACCACCTCCAAAAACGACAAAGGTGAAGAAGTCACCGTTAAAAAAGACGTGGTTAGTAAAAAGCCCGTAACGTTTCGCATGCAAAAACCGAACAGGAAAATGTATGAAAACGGCGAGTTATTTTACGCTGTCAAACTGTCCGAGGGAATTAAGGCGGGGCTGTTGACAAAACCTCTTCTTGCCAAGAGGTATAAAGACGACGGCGGACCTTTAAGTGATGATGAAAAGTCTCACTACGCAGAGCTTTTTTATGAGATGGCGAAGAAGCAAGACGATTTAGAAAAGCTAAAATTAAATCTAGAAAACAAAGACAAGGAAACCCGCGAAAGAGCAGCTGGAGAATTGATGGCGGATATTTTGCAGCTTCGAGAAGAGCTACAAGAATACGAATTAGCTCAATCGAGCTTGTTCGACCAGACTGCTGAAAACAGAGCGAAAAACCAAACTATCATGTGGTGGGTTTTGAATTTAGCCTATGAAAAAACTGGAGAAACGAGGCATGCTCCTGTTTTTGGTGAGGGTTCATACGAAGAAAAACTAGATAAGTATGACGAATTAGAAGAGTCTGATGATCCTTTTTGGACTGAGGTTGTAAAAAAATTCGCTTACTTCGTTACCTTTTGGTATCTAAATGGTATTTCAAACCAGAAAGAATTCGAAGAGGTAGAGAAACTCTACGCTGCTGAAGCGGCTGGTGGATTTTTCGAAGAGGAGGCTGAAGAAGAAGTAGCTGAAGAAGAAGTGGCTGAAGAAGAAGTAGCTGAAGAAGAAGTAGCTGAAGCTAAAAAACCCAAAAAGAAACCAGCTAAGAAAAAGGCCGCTAAGAAAAAACCAGAAAAAAAAGAAGCGAAGGCAGAAGAAGCTCCTAAAGAAGAAGCCGTAACTGAAGAGGCTGTCGAGGAGGAAAGTGTCGAAAAGAAAGAGATAGTTGCGAAACAAAACGAAGAAACCCCCGAAGTTAGTTGAACAAGGATGACACAAGAAAATATAGAAAGCTGTATAGAGATGTTCTGAGGGGATATTCGGAGTTTAATTACAGGGATGATGTAATATATATTAAGCATTTTGCTGAATCTGAGCTTGGAGACATAGAGGCTTATGACGAGCAGCTTTATGAAAAAGCTAAAGCTGAAGGAGTCCTCACTGAAAAAGAAAAAATCGATCTATTAGTTCGTGACGGGCTATGGAGTCAAGAGAAAGAAGACTTTATAGCTTCAAAAAAAGAAGAAATTCTAAACTTAAGACAAACTGTAAAAAAACTATTAATTAAGCGGCAGATAGAATTCCAATCTAAACAAATAGAGAAAAAAGAACAAGAACTAAATGAAATAGTATTCGAAAGAAACGAATTGATTGGATTCACGGTAGAATCTTACGTAGAGAAAAAATGCAGCACGGAATATCTAAGACACTCTCTTTATAAAAACGCAGACCTAAAAGAAAAGTATTGGACTGAAGAGGAGTTTTACGACGCCTCAGAAGCAGAGTTGGCTGAAATAGCAGTTTCTAACAACTACATAATGTTGAACCTAAACCCTGCCGACCTTAGAGCTTTGGCAGCTTGCACTTTTTTTATCAATGCTCTCGCCGTCTCGAAGAAAAACCCACAAATATTTTATGGAAAAGCGGTGAAGGATTTATCTAACTATCAGTTAGATTTATTTTCAAATGGGCTAAGGTATTTAAGCGTTCTTGAAGAAGGTAAAAATCCAACTGAAGAGGCTCTACAAAACCCTAAAATTTTAGTTGATTGGTATGAAGCTATGCTTGAATCAAGAAATAATAAATCACTTAGAAAGCATGACCTTCAAAAAGATACAGTAGGAGGCACCGTAATGGGTGCAGACAAGCAAGAGATACAAAATTTAGTTGCTTCCCAAGCTCAAGATGGTGAAGAAGTAGTGGACTTACACGAAGAAATGAAACGTCGCGGGAAAGAGGGAGGAGTCTTGTCGTTCGGAGATATGCTAGAAATCCATGGTCATGGCAAAAAGGGGGAGAACATAAAAATAGATTAATTTTGTGTTAAGTTTTTTATAAAAAGGTAAATCAGATAGTGTAAATATAGTTACTGATTTGTACAAAGTGTAAGGTAAAAGGCAATGGCAAGAGACGTAACCCTTAGTATTGGTGGAGATTTATCGCCACTTATTAAGGACATTGATAGATTAACCAAGAAAAAATACTCCTTAGATTTTAGGACTAAAGGTAACCTCGCAAGACCTTTAGGAAAAATTTCGGGTCAACTTGGAGAATTCGAAAAATCGCTGGAAGCATCCAACGCGCGTGTGCTTGCGTTTAGTGCTTCTGCTGGTGCTTTATACGCTTTTCAAAGAGGTATCGAAGCGGTATTTAATTCCGCTGTTGATTTAGAAAAGCAACTCGCAGACATTAATGTCATTCTAAATATCTCCAGTAAAAATCTTAACAAATTTGGAAATGAACTTTTTGGTGTTGCAAAAAATACTGCTCAAAGCTTTAAAGCCGTTGCTGGTGCAGCTACAGAATTAGCTCGACAAGGTCTTAGCGTCGAAGAGACTTTAAAACGAACTAGTGATGCACTTATTCTAACGCGTCTTTCAGGAATGGACGCTGTCTCTGCGGTTGAAGCTCTTACAGCCGCACTAAACTCTTTTTCAAGAGCAGCTATGGATTCTACTGTATTCGTTAGCAAGCTCGCCGCGGTCGATGCAGCTTTCGCTGTTAGCTCTGCTGATTTAGCAGAAGCGGTTAAGCGCGTAGGAAGTAGCGCTCAAGAAGCGGGATTAGACATTAATGAATTGATTGCTGCGGTTACATCAGCGCAACAAATCACCGCTCGTGGTGGTGCGGTTATTGGTAACTCATTTAAAACCATATTTACTCGTATCCAACGACCCAGAGTTTTAAAGCAGCTTGAAGAATTGGGGATTAGAACTACTGATCTTGCTGGTAAAGTAAGACCAGCTATGAGAGTTTTAGAAGATCTAGCCAAAACCTTTGATACTTTGTCAGACGCTCAAAAATCTCAGATCACGCAATCAGTTGGTGGCGTTTTTCAAGTTAACGTATTAAAAGCTTCTTTAAGAGACTTGGGTAAGGAGTTTTCTCTTTATAAGAACGCCTTAGATATTTCAAATAAGGCCACTGATGAAGCTACTAGAAGAAATGAAGAATTAAACAAAACCGTTGCAGCGACCCTGAATAAAACAGTTGCAAATCTTCAAAAGACTGCTGCCGAAATGGGCGGCTTAGCCTTTAGTCCCGTGGTTAAAAAGTTAACCGGCGCTCTTAACAAAGCGATGGAATCCATCGATATTGGAGAAGGCATTGGTGGTAAAATGGCCCAAGGAATTTTAGGCGGATTAGGAAAGTTCTTCGAGGGCGGTGGATTAGCTTTGGCTGGCGTAACCTTGTTTAGAGTTTTTCAAAGGCTAGTCGTGCAAGTTCAGGACGCTTTTAAAACTTTAACAGGCATGGGTAAAATATCAGAAAACGAACTTCTTCTACAAAGACAAATAAATGACGTGCTTGGTTCCAACCCGGCCATTATTCAAAAAATTAAAAACGGAGAATTAGCAGTTAGTCAAGTACACAAAACCCTTTTACATCAAATCGAATTAGAAAATAAAGCGCTGCATCTACAAAAAAGAATAGCCGATCGTTCAAGAAAGGGGCATATACCGAAAAAGTCTAAGGGTCATATTCCAAATTACAGCAAAAAAGAAAAAGCAGCAAAAAGACAAGAACTTAGAGAAGCTTCCTATGCAAAACCCAGCACTAGAGCAGTTGTGGATAGAATGCCGGGGCTCGGTAAATATGTCAGAAATACAGCTGAGAAAAAGATTTCTGGTAAGGTCACGGGCCATAAACAAGATTGGATTAATCCTCCGAAAAGCAGTCCCGAAGGTAAAGCCCATAGAAAAAAAGCCATCAAACAAACAGGTATTGATCCTTACGGCTTAAGAAAAGGCATGATTCCTAATTTTGCAAAAATCATAGATTGGGACAAGTTAGGACAAAAACAATATACGATGATGATGAACCACGCTCTCGGAGGTGGCCATAGAGGACGCATAATCAATGTTGCTGGTCCCGGAGGAAGTGGAAAGAACTACTTCGCAGAAAACCTAGTCTCTAAAATGAGAGTCAAGGGTGAACCGGATTCGAGTGTTAAAGGTCGAGCCAAAGGGGTTTATCACAGGGGAAAAGAAGGCGTTGGAAAAATACTAGGTAAAATACCCCTCGTCGGAAAATATGCAGAAAAACAATTAAGAGGTCATCACGCCCACAAAGCAAAGGGGGGGAGCTACGCAATGACTCCGGAAGACGTAGCTACCAACGAAGCTATGATTTTCCTTCACGCCACAGCAGGATCGATTGGTAAAAGAAAAAACCTGTTTTTGTCTCCCCGCACACAAAGAAATTATCTTATTGCCCGAAGCAAAGAACAAGTCCAAGAACTTAGAAATAAGCGAACAGCAACCGGGGCTGGAGCTATGGGCAGAAAGAACTCAGCTAACGTTGGTAGTAGAGATTACACACCTCTCCAAGAAAAACTAAACGAAATAGGTGCAACAATTTCGTATGTTAAAAGTCAAGGGTTCGTACCCAACTTTGCCAAGGGGGACGTCATTGCAACTGGCGGATTTAGAGGAGTTCCGGGTCCTAACGCTAAACCCACAATAACAACTGGGGCGGGCGCTTCGGGTAGACAAAGTTACAAATTTGGTACTTATAAAACTAAAGTGGATCAAGGAAAAGGAAAAAAGGTTGATTTTATGACTATGACTGCGGACGCAGTCAAAGATCCACTCGCGGGTGGATTTGCTATACAGGGCGCAAGCGTTTATACCACTCCCGCAAACCATCCTTTGCGTGGGCAAGGGTTTGGAACTAAGAGCTATATCAAAATAAAAGACAAAGCTAAGTCTGCTGGATTTAAAGGAATTTATTCTGCTAATCAATTATCTCCTGATTCAGGAAGAGTTTGGCAAAGCTTACTTGCAAATCATGGAGCATCCAACAGTGGATTATCCGCTCCTTATGGTAGATACGTATTTCGAAGAGGGGGGAATGTTCCAAATTTCGCACTGCCAGAGCCGCTTGACCACATCGCTGGGTACATACCGGGGCCCTCGCCGTTAGACAGTCTCAAAGTTGCCGATTTAATTCGCATGGGCGCGCCACGACCTAATTGGCATCCCAAAAGCAAACTTGGGCGAGGCCCAATGAATGATTATCAGAGTCTTTTTAATCGTCTGGCGGACGGCAGCGGATGGAGATACGAGCCAACGGGCAAAATATATAGTGAAAACGCCGCCAAGGAGCACGCAAAAAGCCTTGGTATCATGGTGAAGGGCTTCATTCCTAACTTCTATAGTGACGAAGCTGCAAAAGCCATGGGTCATGATCCCGACCACGGTAGACAAATGATACTCCGTATATTCAAGGATAAAAAATCTTTCAAGGGAGGTCGGGGAAATGAGGTGGCTCGCTATAGAGGGACTTCTATGCAGCTTCACTCGAAAGTAGATTCCACAAGTAAAAATTATTTAAAACAACACAAAGGTAAAGCATGGCAAATCGTTGATGGTCCGACCTTGGCTCACTCATCTCCAAACCCACCGCCGGGTACAGTTTCCAGAGGCTCTATTCCAAATTTTGCAGCGCAAGGAATTGGATCGGCCGTGACGATTGGGAAAAAGAAATATCCTGCACAAAAATTAATTCCAAATTCAAATTTAAAAGCGGCGGATCCAGTTTTAAGTGCAAACGAACCTAATATACTAACAAGTATCGTACGACACGCCCGTCATCCTAATCCAAATTTTAATCCAAAACTTTCCCCCGGGGCAGCCAATCCATTGGTAGCTCTTTGGCCCAATCCAAAAAAATTAAATAACATAAGAATAATTCAAGAAGAGCTACAACCCGGCGGACTCGCTTGGCAGGCAAATGGAGACCCAACAAATATTACTGCTTTTGCTAAAACGGTAAGTCAAAAACATGGCTTCGGTAGCAGAAGATATTATGACAGATTAGCTGGGTCACAACATTCTGCTGGAACTTCTATGGAATGGTTTCAAAATTTAGCTATGTTTGATAAGGAAACTTCTTTATTTTATTCTGATTTTCTTGATTGGTATAAGAGAGCTAAAGTGGGCGGTAATACAGCGGGGTTAGCCGGACAAAACTTTGAAAATCAAGCCGAAGCTGTTTTACGAGGGGTAGGAAAGGGGTGGTCGAAAGGAGGCCCCAACGTTTTACCGGGGGGTGCATCGTCAGGTCCAGCGCCTATAGATTTTCCGAATATCAAGATGGCAAATGATACAAGTGGAACTTTAAGCACTAAACTACAGCCTTCAATTGGCGGAAAGATGTTGAAGATGGGGCTTCAAGATACTGCCACTTATAGACACGGGGAACTTCATTTGAGTCAGGGGCATGGTGATGCCTATATGATGGGAAAAGCTTTAAGATTTACGATGGGAAGTCAATCACCAACATCTCAAGCGCAAGGCATCCCTATAGATTTAGCAGCACCAAGAAAAGTTGAATCCACCGTCGCACAAATGAATAGGCTATCCAATGCAGGAGTTTTTAAATTTCATGGTAACCCAACGGCAGAGCAAATTAAAAATATATTTATATCTGGAGCTTCCGCAAAGAAAACTATCAAACCCACTGACATAGGAAGAGATGTGTACCTCGACAGGAAGACAAAGGTTACCGTAACTAAACATGACGTGGGTAATAAGATGTACGATCCGGACGACCCAACGAGCATGATACCCGGCGAAGAATTTCTTGGTGCCGGACAAAGAACTCAAGCGCAAAAGCCGGGCGGTGGCGGATATCTGAAAGAAATAGATTTAAATCAATTAGGGATTAAGTACGCATTTGCAGACGTGCTCGGAGGAGTAGGAAAAGATAAACAACAGCCGGGTGTGGCTCACCTAGGGCGAGTTATTAATGAAGGAGGGACTACTGAACTTGGTTTGCTTTCAGCTTTAATTAAGGGTGATGCAAATGTTGGTATTCCTAAAAATTTTGCGTCAACAAACACACCGGTTAAATTAGATTATTGGAAAGATTATATCGAGAAAGGAGTAGTAGAAACAGGGAGCCGAGGCTTCATCCCTAACTTTGCCAATCCACTACAAGATGCGATAAAGAGAGAGGCGTCGGCAGGAGTTCCCAAGAGTAGGATTCGCGTTGATCAAAGCCCTAAGTTAAGAAGCCCGCAAAACCCAGCTGGCTTAGCCGTAACCAATACGCGTGACGAACCGATGGGCGTTAATCAGGGTATTCGCCGCGCGCAAGGAATGGGTATCGATCCCAAAATGCATGGAGTAGCCAATTGGATGGGCTTAATTCCCAACTTTAGAAAAAGGTCAACAAAAGCTCCTAAATTTAAAGGCTCCGACATTGCAAAAACTTTAGCGGCGGGCACAGACGAGCAAAAGAAACTGGCGAGCGAGTTAGGCCAAAAATACAAAGACCTAGTTGCAGCAGCGGCAGCTGGCTCAGACGATCAACATAAGTTAGCAGAGGAAATTGGGCTGGCGGTGAAGGAGGCGAAAAAAGCAGGAGATATTTCTAAGGATCAAGCCAAAGAACTTAAAGGCATAAGCACTAAAACAATTGCTCATCATAAAGATAAAGAAAAATCGGCCGCAAAAGCGGCAGACGCCACAGATGAAGCGGCTAAGAAAGCTGAAAAAGAAGCAAAAGGCGGGTTTAGCAAATTCGCTGATAAAATAGAAGAAAACGCTCTTACTCTTTCATTTGTTATACCTCAAGTTACCGAAACTATGTCAGCGTTTGGCCTAGGTATGAGCGAAAAAGGAGACGCGTTAGTAAGTGAAATTGGCGGAGCAATTAGTACTGCAACTGGTATAGCTGGAGCACTCGCTTCGTTTGGTGCGGGGCCTTGGGGGGTAGCGGCGGGAGCAGCTATTGGACTCGTTCAAGTCATAAAAGGCATCAGCAAAGGCATGGGTTCTTTCGGTTCTAAATTCATCAAGAAATCCGAAGAAGTAAAAGAAGAATTTACAAAATTACAAGGAGCTATACAACAATATACTTCTACATTCAGTGATTTACAAGCCGCCGCAGAAAGCACAGAGACGGCACCTAAAACTCTAATAAGATTACAAAGAAAATTAAATAAATTATTATTAGATATTCCTTCTGAATTTAGAGGAGAGATTATGGGTATTAGTGACCCGAAAGAACTCCAATCTAGAATAGCTGAAATATTAGAAAAACAAACCAAGATACAAGTACAAGCAGAAATTACAGGAAGCTTATCTAAAGCTTTCGATGAGACAATTGGAACCTTTGGAAGAAACTCTGCTTTATTTGGTTTGGCTGGATCAGAGGCAGGTGGAATATTCAGAGATGAAGAAGGTGCAAAATTATTAAGAAGAACTTCTGACGATTTAAGAAAAGCTCTAAATATTGAAAGACTAGCAAAAGACACCCGAACTTTGGCTGCTAGAAACAATATGGCCGCCATGAGCCAAGAAGAGTTTGCTAATTCGTTGGTAAACTCTTATGGGGCAAGTCAAGATTTTGCAACAGTAATAAGAAAGCTTAGTAAATCAGAATTAAAAATTCTTCAAACAGAAATACTTAATTCCGCCATGGCGTTTCGAATTGCTCAAGATCAGCTAACAAAACTAAGAACGGGTAGAGCAGAGCAAGCAGAACGCTCAGGAATTAGCTTGGCGAAAAGACAAATGGAAATTGCCAAGGAGCGGGTTGAATTGGAAAAAACAATACTTAAAGAGTTGGGTGGAGCATGGGCTAGTTTTGAAAAACCAGAAGGAATGGATGAGTTCTGGGGTAAATTCAGAGAAAGTTTATTAGTGGCTAGTAACGTTCCTGCGGGAGGCACTGGAGCTATTATGGGGGCGAGGCACGCGACGACAAGAGCTCAATCTTTAAGGATGGGAGGAGTGACTCCTGAAATAGATTTCGATACAGGTAAAGTTAGCGGGGTATGGGGAGATTTATTGCAAGAAGCTACCGAAGGAAAACTCAGAGACATGGTAAATAAAGCTGAAGCTTCGATAAGGCAAATATCTGCAGCAAGAGACGATGCTATGCGAAAAGGAAATTTTGTAAGAGCGGGTCAACTTAGTAGAGAAATTAGAGAGAGACAAACCGCGCTTCAAGACCCAAGTGTAATGCACAGAGCGGCTAGCGAACAGGCTCGCGAGGCGCTAGGATTACCAGATTTAGATAAGTTCCAAAGAGGAATAAAAATTCCAACGGGCAGCTTAATAAACGTTGGTCAAGGTGTTGAACAACAAAGTAGTGTAAGACTTCAAGATCTGTTTAATAGATTTAATTATAGCTCTAATCAACAGCAAGTGGTTCTTAAAGATATCGCTAAAACCGTAGGAACCGACGTAGACTACAGCGCAACCGCAGCCAAATTACAAGCTGCAGGAGTAGCAGAATTTGCATCAATTACTGACGCAGAAAGGCAGGTAACGCAGTTTTTAGCAGATGGAAATAATTTGTCCAACCTTACTTTAGAACAACTAAAAAGTTTTGTTGGTAAAAGCGGAGAAATCTTGGCTGAGTCGAGAGAATTTAGAGCCCCCGCTAAAGATGAAACGCCAGCACAAAGAGCTTTAAGAGAATCCCAAGGAAGACTTGAGTCTGCCACAAATCTGCTCAGAGAATCCATGATTCGACTTAACGAAACCCTTGAGAGAGAAAGATTAGAACAAACTGCACAAGGCGCTATTCTCGATCCGGGCGTATTAGCAGACGCAATGAAAGCGGGTAATAGCGAATTAATAGGAGCGTTAACGGATAAAGAAGGGGAAACCGTGAGAAACTGGTTGCGGCGAAATTCCCCATGGGGCCGTGGTGACATCGGAGACACATCGCAGGAGATACTGGCTAGCCGTGGAATGACCTTTGAACAGGCCGCTCCACAATTAAAGGATATGGCCATGGCCCTTGGAAGAAATGGAAAAACGTTAGAAGAGGGTACAAGATTACAAGGTCCAGCGATGCGTAATGCATTAAATGGCAGCACTCTTGCACACGCATCAGAAGAACAAATTAGACTTTTACAAGCTATGTTAAAAGTTCTTCTCAGTGGTGGGGCGGGCGGAAGCGATCAGATTGCGGGAATTCTTCAGTCTGCTAATCAATCTACTCTAACTCGACGGCGTGGAGGAAGCATTCCTAACTTTAGTCCGTTGGGTGATGCTGTTGGAAGAGAAATGGCGGCTGGTTATGCTCGTTCGCAAGTAAAAATTGGTTCAGATTCTAGACTTCGCAACGTACAAAACCCATCGGGTTTTGGCGTTTACAATAACACAGAAGGTTCACTTTCTAATGCGATTAGCATGCATCGTAGCACAGGGAAAAGCATGAAGAATCTTCAGATGCAAGGAGTTCCAAATTTGAGTATGGCGCGTGTCTTAGCTGCGAAAGATATGATGGCTATGATATTTGGGGCTGGTGCGGCGATAATGGGTGGAAAATGGTTAGTAGATAGGCATCAAAAAAGTCAAGGTAAAGCGTATGATGCATTAGAAGAAGCTGAAAAGAAAAATTGGAATCGGAGACAATACAAAGATCTTGACATCCAAAGTTATCAAGATATGCGAGATTCTTCTATTCATGGTTTAGATAGAAGAGCACTACGCGGTGGCAACAAGTTAGGAATGACGCCTCTGCCACCCGGCGCACTCAGAGCAGTACTCGAAGAATACGAACATACATACCCCTTAAAACCCGCTATGTCTAAAGATATACATGATATGGGTGATGCGGGGGTGGGGGGACCGGGCGGTAGACGTCGGCGCAGAGAACGACAAAGCGACATAGAAAGCGCGAGAAAGAAGGGTAATACTTTAGGACAGTGGGTATCGAGTGTTAGTCGGCATGGTGTTAAAGGTGAAAGATTTGCTTGGCCAAGTGATTTAAGTCAATCTGCCATTAACACAGGAGAATACGGAAAAGGAATGGGAGCATTCGGAAGTCAAGCGGACTTTAGAGAAACCTTATTACATGAAGGGGTTCATGCGGCTTCGACTCATTTTGGACATGACAAGATGCTTATGGACAACGTGCATAAAATACCAGACGATGCATTTCATAGATTGTTTGTAAACACGCCCGGACTTCAGAAAGCGTTAGGCACGGGGAATTCATACGAAAAAGCTTTTGATGATTTGAAACGACAAGGGATAGCTAAAAAACAAGCGAAAGTAATGATCGCTAATGAAGCACTTGCCTTTTGGACCATGAGCAACTTAGGTAAAGACGCAAGAACAGAATTAAGAAACGTCTTTGACATGAAAAATGAAAGTGGAAAAGTAATTTCCCGAGGGAAACCTCCGTCTCAGCTACTAGAAGACTTAGCTTTAGTATATGGACTTGGAAACAAAGAGTCTGGACTACACACTTTATCAGGATATGCGGATTTATGGAAAGATTCTACTTCGAGCGGTTGGGACCCCTTGTCTGTAATTAGACCAGAAAAAGGTTTTCGTCGCGGAGGTACGATTCCTAATTTTAAATATGAGGCACTAAGCAAAATTTTTAAATCTCTCAGAGGAGGATATAGATCAAGAGGCCTAAGTAAGACTTTATCTAAGAGCGATGACGTAACCGTAAGCACCGCTGGAAAAGCTTTATCAAGTCGTGGCCTTTCTGGAGGAATTGGTCAACGAGCTAGGGTAAGCGCTGGAGTTGAAAAATTCATAAATAAGTTAAAAAGCGGAGATAGCGTAGAGGACGCATTGAAAGCTTTCGATGGTATAACTCTAGGAAGAGGAAAGAAAACCGCTAGTCTTGCTGACGCCTTAAAGAATTCTTCTCATGGAGATGATGTTCTCGCGCTCGTTTTAAGAAATCACGGCGGAATGTCAGATGATGCAGTTAAAGCGATTTTAAAAGATAAAACTACAAAGAATTTATTTACTGCTTCTGGAGATAAATTAAAAGTAAGGGGAAGCGGGGCCGAATTTGGCGTAGATTTAATGACCGATACGACTCGAGTTGGTTCGATTGTGGGACGTTCTCAAGCTCTTGCACAGAAAGTTGGGCGAAAAGCGATACCCTTGGGCGTTGGAGCCGTGGCGGCTGGTGCTGCAGGGGCGGTGGGTGTCGACGCGCTTATGGGAGGTGTTCAACCTGTCGGTGGTGATGGTGAAGGCGAAGTAACAGTAATAGAAGACCCCAACAATAATACTATTCAAGTTAGTGATCCATCAGCTGTCTCTCCTATAAAAGTACCGAGTCCTCGAACACCGAATAGATTACCGCAAACAGACTTAAGTCTTGGCGCAGGACAATTTTTTGGTCGTAGACGAGGCCCACAAATATCTTCTTTCGGAGCATTGAATGCACGCGGCACGGTTGCTGGTGGCGCGTATAATCCATATGCTGATCCATATAGTGTGCATGGAAGACGGCGAAACATGATGATGAACCAGTCTAGAGGAGTCGGTTGGGCCCCTTGGATTCAAGCCGCTTGGGCTCAACAAAGGATGAGATTTGGCGCGCGGCGAGGCGGTCAAGTTCCTAATTTTCGTTTCGGCGCGATAGCTAAATTGTTTGGGAAATCACAAGCAGCGAAAGGTGCTGCTCAACTTGGTAAAAGCTCAAAAGTATCCAGCGTTGCGACAAAGGGGCGTCTTGGTGGAGCGGCAACCGGAAGATTTACCCCCGTGAAAGAGGTTCCGGGCGGTGCGCTTGTAAAAACTCCTTTTGGAGAAAGGTGGATTGCTACTGGAGCAAATGCACCACAAGTAATGCGCGCGCCTGATGGTGCTTTACGTTTTGTTTCGCCGGGAACTAAAGGCGCAATGACACAGGCGCAAGCACTTGTGAAGTACGAAAAATCTGCAATTGATTTATTTTCTAAAAACACACAAAAGAGTGTTGGAACATCAATAACGCAAAGACCAAGCATCGCTGATTTTCTTAAGAGAGGTGGTATGGTTCCGAATTTTGCGCAAAAAATACCCCTGCCCACCGGCCCGAGCAATCTCCTTTCGGATCCGCGCGCGCTAAATATTCTTAACACTCATTGGGACGGTATAATGAGGACAATGCCCAACCAAGCTCCGTTTTTGGAAAAAGCATGGGGTCCAAAAATGCAGAATCATCCAATAGTTCGGCGTGCAATGATGTCTGGAATTGCACCGCCTTTACCACAGATGAGACCTTCACCAGTGGCAGCACCGCCTGTACCACAGAACAGACCAGCGTCATCACCGCCTGTACCACAGAACAGACCAGCGTCAGCACCGCCTACTAGAGTGGCACCGACGGCTGCCGGTCCGCGTCACGTGCTGGAGAACGGTGTTTGGAAAATAATAGACCCAAAGACTGGTAAACCGATGGCGCCGAGGAGCGCAGCCGGTCCGCGTCACGTGCTGGAGAACGGTGTTTGGAAAATAATAGACCCAAAGACTGGTAAACCGATGGCGCCGAGGA
>LULG01000328.1_pt1 | contig 18737 bp, 21 predicted proteins | sample 728211 | NCBI WGS metagenome assembly LULG01 (sample SAMN03860295, study PRJNA289734) | marine metagenome | biome: seawater column; feature: ocean; material: water; isolation source: Red Sea water column Station 169 - depth 200m | place: Saudi Arabia: Red Sea | collected 2011-10-15 | depth 200 m | reverse complement strand
TATATAATTTTTAAATAAACAATTCAAAAAGCATGTTGGACATTTTTTAGTCACATTTTCGGTAGGCTTTAGCCATTCTAGTTCGTTAATTTCATTTTAGTGAGGTGATAGAAGATATGAGCTCCGGTTTATGGTGGACACTAGGAATTGTGGTAGTAATTGCTATCGGGTTTGTAATATTTGCGAGTTAATCTACTACAATAAAATATAATAATGGTTTTATAGGTTTCATTATTCATGATGAAGCGCGAGTGGAGAAATATATTTTTTTTAACCATCATAAAGAGAAAGCGTAAGTTCATTTTTAGCAATATAAATTTTACATTTAGGATTTTATCATTAAAATCAAAATGGAATCAAACAGTAACAAAAGGAGGCTAAATGAGTGGATGGGAAATTCTCATAATTGTAGCAATTATCTATGCAATTGCTCAGTGAAGATACATAACTAAAAATCAAATTAATTTATTGTAAACTTTGAAAAAAAAGCAACGGGTCTGTTGCAAACTTTTTTAGTTTTTAATTTTTCAAAAAAAAATATTTTTTGTTAAAAACAAATATGAATCATGGTAAAATAAGTATTATGAGCAATACTTTTGCCATTACTTCCAATTCCTTTGAGGACGGAGCGGTAATAAAAAACATTTATGCCTGTCCTGAAAATCGACAACCCCATTTTGCATGGAAGGGTTATCCCGAGACCACCCAGTGCTTTGTTATTATTATGGACGATGCGGATGCCATCCCTGTGGTAGGACACGTTTTTGTTCATTGGAATCTTTTTAATATTCCAAAAACCATCACTTCAATTAAAGAAGGACAGAAATCTGTAGAGGGTAGCACCATCGGCACGAACCACTTCAAAAGAAAAGATTATTCAGGGCCTTGCCCTCCTAAAGGACCACCCCACACCTACAATACAAGCATTTATGCCCTTAACCGAAGTTTGGAAAATATTGACGCTGAAATGCCTTGGACTCGAATGAAATTTGAAAGTCTGTTTAAGACGGATATTTTAAATGTTGCCGGGATAACAGGTATCTACAGCAGTCCATAACTTATTAGGAATAGGAGGTGCATATTATCTTGTGGCCAAACACGACATAGAAATAAGACGCTACCTAGCTTGGAGGAAGAAAGTTAGAGGAAAAACGATTCCAGTTAGACTGTACGAAATCATCTATGTGGGATTGCTCATGCTTTGGTCTAAGATGGATAAACCACCTCTGGATAGAGTGATTCATGAATATATAGATCGTACAATTTATAAAAAAGAATTAATGTCGGGAGCTCTGTTTCAAAAACTGATCACCGAGATCAAAGAAACTCCCTGCATGGATAAAACAGGATATTATCTTGCAAATTCAGGAGAAATATTAAATCAAAAAGAATTGGAACAACTTAATAAAGAAAAAGAATCAATCGTTCAAGATCTGGCGACAAATAACAGGGTTGAACGATATCGTGCGGTTTTCAAATTTTGTGAGCTTTATCAATCGTGGGCCATTACAAAAAAATCAGAACAAGCCGAAGATATTACCAAGCAAGAAAACTTTGAAATTCACTCAGAATTACCTTTGAAAATCTTGTAGTAATTTTAACTATTTTTTTTTCTGGTATTATGACTCTAGATCGTTTTAAGATAAAACAAGATTTAGACACGCATGAACAAAGAAAACGCTAGCTGCTAAAAATATGTAAGAGCCTAAGGTAAATGTTTTATATATAATTTAACGGAAGATTAGTGCTTTGTTTAATTTCTTCCATTGAAAAACTTGTTGTAACTTCGGCAAAATCTACCGTGTCCGTGAGTTTTTTATAAAACTCATTATATTTTTCTATACTTGGGACCAATACTTTGAAAATATAATCAACTGTTCCACTTAACCGGTAAAACTCAACAACTTCGTCCATTTTAATGATGGCTTTAATAAATTCTTTTGACCAATGCATACTATGTTGATTTGTTCTAATTTGAACAAAGGCGACTACGGGAAGATTAATTTTCAATCGATCAACAACGGCTACTTTCTTCTTAATGTAACCCTGTTTGTAAAGTTTATTGATTCTTACCCAGCAAGGGGTTGTTGATAAATTTACTTTTTTAGATAATTCGCCAACAGGAATGTCAGCGTTTGTTTGTAAAATTGATAATATTTTCTTATCTATCTCATTCATGGTATTTTATTCTATTATTTTTTAATATTATAGATTATTTATCTATAAAACAATCATTATTTGATTAATTTTAACTTATTTTTCTATAAATATTTACTTTAATAAAATTATATTCTAAAATATTCTTAAAAAAGCGCTGATTTAAGTCGAATTGCAAGCGCTCAATAAAAGCTGCTAAAACGATAGTCTTATCGGACCGCCGTTTTAGCCGGTGGTCTTTTGTGGAGAGATTTCATTTAAAGACCTGGTATTAAACTAGCTTGCACACCCGACATTTAGTCAAAGCACTGAAAAGGAGAAAAAAAATGACCAAAGAAATAAAGAATCCAGAAACAATAGTGTTACATGGGGGTGAATATAGAAGTGATCCTGCAACTACTGCAGTGGCCGTGCCTATTTATAGGACTACTTCATATCAATTTAAAGACACAAATACTGCGGCTAACCTCTTTGCTTTAAAAGAATTTGGAAACATTTATACGCGTATAATGAATCCAACAAATGATGCATTGGAAAAGAGAGTGGCTGCATTGGAGGGAGGTTTGGCTGCTTTAGCTGTTAGTTCTGGTCAAGCAGCTTCTGCTTTTGCTATAGAAAATGTTGCCCAAGCAGGAGATAATTTTATTAGTTCAACAGACCTTTATGGCGGAACTGTAAATTTGTTTACACATACACTAAAAAAACAAGGTATAGAAGTAAGGTATGCAGATCCTCTAGATCCGAAAAATTTTGAAAAATTGATCGACAACAAAACTAGAGCGATATATGCCGAAACACTTCCTAATCCATATTTAAGACCTTTCCCTATCAAAGAAGTTTCTGATATCGGAAGGAAATATAATATACCGTTAATAGTAGATAACACTGCCGCACCCATTATTTGCAAACCATTTGAACATGGTGCTGCAGTAATTGTTAATTCATTAACGAAGTATATAGGTGGTCATGGTACCGCCATTGGTGGAATCATAGTTGATGGAGGAAATTTTGATTGGACTGCTGATCCAAAACGACAACCTTTATTCAATGAACCAGATGCTAGTTATGGTGGAGCTGTGTGGGGTAAAGTTGTTCCAGAATTAACTGGAGCAAATGTATCTTTCGCAGTAAGAGCTAGAGTCGTATTACTTCGTGATCTAGGCTCATGTTTATCTCCGGATAATGCTTTTCAACATATACAAGGTTTGGAGACTTTACCATTGAGATTTAAACAACATTGTTCTAATGCTGAAAGAGTAGTAGATTTTTTGCAAAAGCAAAAAAATGTCGAAAGAGTTATTTATCCATCTCTTTATAAAGGAGAAGTGGCAAATAGAGCCAAAAAGTATTTTAAGGGAGGAAATGGCGCTCTTGTTGGAATAGAAATAGAAGGTGGTGCAGAAGCAGGCAAAAAATTCATCGATTCACTTAAGCTACATTATCACGTAGCTAATATTGGAGATGCACGAAGTTTAGCCATTCATCCTGCGACCACGACGCACAGTCAATTAACCGAAAAAGAATTATTAGCTGCCGGAGTAACTCCAGGCTATGTAAGATTATCAGTGGGAATTGAACATCCTGATGATATTATTGCTGATATAAAACAAGCGTTAGAATCTTCGGAAAAGGTTAAATTAACAGCAACTGGTTGATTTTGTATATAAGCATAAAGGTATAATTTTAAATTATTAAATGGATCCTTTTTAGAAAAAAAAGATCTTCCCGTTCCCGAATGGATATAATAGTTTAAATATTTATGAATAGTTTTTTAGAATCAATCATGAATCGTGATCCGGCTGCTAAATCAAAAACTATCATATTTTTAACTTATCCAGGAGTTAAAGCAATTTTCTTTCACAGAATTGCTAATTTCTTTTGCAAGGCAAGATTTGATTTAATAGCAAGAATTATTTCACAATTTTCAAGATTTTTAACAGGAATAGAAATTCATCCAAAAGCTTTAATTGGAAAAAATTTATTTATTGATCATGGTATGGGTGTAGTAATTGGAGAAACTTCAGAAATAGGAGATGATGTAACAATCTATCATGGCGTTACTCTTGGAGGAATCTCTCCAAGTATTAAATCAGATGAGCAAAGAAATATTAAAAGACATCCAACTCTTAAAGATAAGGTAGTTGTTGGTTCCGGAGCACAAATTCTAGGTCCAGTAATTGTGGGAAAAAATGCAAAGATACGAGATAATGCTGTAGTTACAAAAAATGTTCCCGAAGACGCAGTAATGGTTGGTATACCAGCCAAGAATGTTGGCAAAGCAAGTCAAAAATTTAAACCATATGGAATTGAAACCATTAGTGATAAAGATTGAATAAATGAAAAATTGTCAAAATAGTTTTATTGAAGGAATAGGTAACACTCCTTTAATTAAACTTAAATCAGCCTCTGAAATAACAGGATGTAATATCTATGGCAAAGCAGAATACCTAAATCCTGGAGGATCCGTAAAAGATCGTGCTGCACTTGCATTAATCAAAAACGCTCAAGAAAAAAAATTAATTTCAAAAGGTGGAACGATTGTTGAAGGAACAGCAGGCAATACCGGAATTGGACTTTGTCTTATTGGAAATTCAATCGGCTACAAAACTATTATCGTAATGAACGATAATCAAACCCAAGAAAAAAAAGACACATTAAAAAATATAGGAGCTGAACTAAAACTTGTCCCACCAAAACCTTACAAAGACGACGGAAATTATGTGAAAGTATCCGGAAGATTAGCCGAAGAATTGAAAAGGACAAATAACCATGGGGTATTTTGGGCAAACCAATTTGATAATACAGCAAATGCTAAAGGACACTATGAAACAACCGGTCCTGAAATCTGGAATCAGACAGAGGGGAAAATCGACGGATTTGTGTGCTCTTCAGGAACTGGGGGGACGATTGGAGGAGTGAGCAGTTATTTAAAAGAAAAAAATAAAAACATTAAAATTTATCTATCAGATCCTAAAGGTTCTGCTCTTTATAACTATATCGAAAATGGTGAGTTAAAAAGCGAAGGCGGTTCAATTACAGAAGGGATCGGATCAAGTAGAGTTACCGCAAACTTTGCGGAAGCAAAAATAGATGGAGCATTTTCGATAGATGATAATGAATCGTTACCTATTCTTTATGATTTAATTAAAAATGAAGGACTAAGCTTAGGAACAAGCTGCGGAGTTAATATTGCTGGAGCCATAAGACTTGGAAAAAAATTAGGTCCAGGCAAAACAATTATTACAGTTCTTTGTGATAAATCAGAAAGGTATAGTTCTAAATTATTTAATAGGTCCTTTTTAGAAAAAAAAGGTCTTCCAGTTCCCGATTGGATATAATAATGGGCAAAAATTATTAATTTATGAATATTATAAATTTTACACCACTACCTGCGTTCATCGGAGGAGCTATTATCGGATTAGCAGTTGTAGTTTTTTATCTGGGTAACGGCCGCTTGGCAGGAATTAGTGGAATCATAAAAAATTTAATCAACTCAAATAATAATAGATTTGATAATCTTTTATTCTTAATAGGATTAATTCTAGGGCCTTTAATCTATTCGTTTTTTTCAAAAAATGAAATTCCCTTTTCCATCACAGCGTCTTTACCAACTTTAATTATAGGCGGGCTACTAGTTGGTGTAGGAACAGGCATCAGCAATGGTTGTACTAGTGGACATGGTATTTGTGGAATTTCCCGTTTTTCACCACGATCAATCCTAGCCACAATAATTTTTGTACTGGTAGCAATTATAACGGTAACGGTAATGGGGAGGTTTTTTTGAATAAAGCTATATCATTATTGTGCGGTATTATATTTGGAACAGGATTAACTATTTCAAGCATGACGAACCCTGAAAAAGTTTTAGGTTTCTTGAATTTATTTGGTAACTGGGATCCATCATTAATTTTTGTTATGGCGGGTGGAATTTTAATAAGTGCACCCTTTTTGTTTTATTTTAAAAATAAACCTTTGTTTGCAGAAAATTTTTCTATTCCATTAAGCAAAAACATTGATTTAAAATTAATCCTTGGAGCCTCTTTGTTTGGTATGGGTTGGGGAGCAGTTGGATTGTGTCCTGGGCCAGCCATTGCCTCTTTGGCTTTCTTAAATTTTCATTCAATTATTTTTGTAGTCTCAATGGTTTTTGGCTTTTTCACATTAAAATTTTTTGATAAACTAAACTAACCAAAAAAACTGCGGATATAAAGTTTTTTTAATTTAATGAATAAAATTCTAAAAGATAAATCAGATATTGTTGATTATTTTAACAATGGGTGCAAAAAAGAAAAGCATCTCAAAATTGGTGTGGAACACGAAAAATTTTTCTTTGAAAATAAGTCTAACAATAGAATTAATTTTTCTACTGTTTTAAAAATATTTGATTATTTAACTAAATTTGGTTGGAAGTCTATAAAGGAAGGGCTGGATATTGTATCTTTATCCAGAGGAGATCAAAAGATCACCTTAGAACCTGGTAATCAAATAGAATTATCAGGAGCAAGATTAGACAATATCCACTTAACTTGTGATGAGTCTTACAAATTTTTAGAAGAGTTAAAGGAAGTTTGTAATGATTTAAATCTTAAAATGATGTCAATTAGCTTTGATCCTAGCTCAAAACTTCAAGACGTGTCCCAAACACCAAAAAAGAGATACAAAATAATGACTGAAGAGATGCCAAAAAAAGGAAAACTTAGTTTAGAGATGATGTATCAAACTACAGGGACTCAAATTAATTTGGATTATATATCTGAAAGTGATTTTAGTAAAAAATTTAAATTAATTTCACATTTAGTACCTTTGTCCATCGCAATTTTTGCTAACTCGCCTTTTAAAGAAAGTAAAGCAAATGGATATTTGTCTTATCGATCAAGGGTATGGCAAGAAACAGCAAGAGGAGGTTTGCCTAAAAGCTATCTCGAGGAAATGAATTTCGAAAAGTATACTGATATGGTGATTAACACACCCTTACTTTTTATAGTTAAGAATAACAGACATTTAAGTGTCAACAATAAAACGTTTAAAGATTTTATGGATGGCAAAATAAATAATTTGAAACCAACTTATGACGATTTAAAAAACCATTTATCGACAATATTTACCGAAGTTCGCTTGAAACAATATTTAGAAATACGATCCTTAGATACTTGCGAGTGGAACTGCCACTGTGCAGGTCCTGCTTTTTATGTGGGTTTGATGTATGGGAGGGTAGATGCTTCTTTAGAAATAATTAAAAATTGGAAAATAGATGAAGTTTTAAATGCTTATCGAGAAGTACCTAAAAAAGGTTTAAATACATTAATTAATGGTAAAAGTCTTTTAGAATGGGGAAAAATGTTTTTAAAATTATCTGAGGAAGGACTTCGCCAAAGATCATTTGAAAATAAAAAAGGATTAGATGAAACTATTTTCTTAAATAATATAAGAAAAATATTATTGGATAATAAGACCAAAGCAGAACTTGCATTGGAGAAATTTAAATCTTACAAATCTATTGACTTTTTATATGAGGAAAATTAATAAAATCGTAGCAATTCAAGCGGATCCATTACATTTAGTAAACAGAAAGACAGATACTACTTTATTATTGGCTACTGAGGCCCAAAGGCGCAACTATAAAATATATTATTATCAAACTAAAGATTTGTCTTTTGTAAATAATAAAGTTTTAGCTACTTGTAAAGAAGTCGAACTAAACGAAAACAAGAAAAAATTTTACACTATTAAAAATATAAGAAAAGTTGATCTTTCTAAAGTTCAATTTATTTTAATGAGGCAAAACCCACCATTCAATATGAACTACATTACAGCGACTTACTTATTAGAAAAAATATCACACAAAACTAAAATATTAAATGATCCTGCTGCTGTTAGAGGCATACCCGAGAAACTCTCTTCCATATATTTTACACGATATATGCCACCTTCAATTTTTACAACAGATACAAAAGAAATAATAAAATTTAGAAAAAAATATAAAAAAATCGTTATTAAACCAACCCATGGATTCGGAGGTAATCACATCTTTTTTGTAAACAGCAAAACAAAAACAAACAAAATAACTAGATATTTAAAAGTAAATGAACATGTAATGGCACAGAAGTTTTTACCTCAAATTAAGCAGGGAGATAAAAGAGTTTTTATAATCGATGGAAAAGTTAAAGGAGCAATAAAAAGAATTCCTAAAAAGAAATCTATTGTTAGTAATCTTGGTCAAGGCGGAACAGCTGTTAAAACCAAACTAAATAAAAAAGAAATAAATGTTGCAAAAAAAGTAGCCTATTTTTTAAAAAAAAATAATATTTTGTTTGCTGGAATAGATCTTGTTTCAAATTATTTAATAGGGGATATAAATGTGACTTCTCCCACAGGTTTAAGAAATTTTAAAGATTTATCGGGAATAGATTTGAGCGTTGATGTTTGGAATTGTTTAGAAAGATATAAAAAGAACTAGCTAATACATTAAAGATTCGCTCACATTTGATGATGTAAGTCTAGTTCCACAACATTCGTCTGTTCTGCCTTCGGAAACCAAAACTTTTAATAAACTTTGCGACAAATTAAATTTACAAATACCTCTAATGTCTTCAGCCATGGACACCGTAACCGAATCTAGAATGGCCATAGCAATCTCTAAATTAGGAGGCATAGGAGTCATTCATAGAAATCTATCCATTGAAAAACAAGTTATGGAAATCAAAAAAGTTAAAAAAAATAATTATTTAGTAGGTGCGGCCATTGGAGTAAGTCCGGAAGATTTCGAAAGAGCCGAAGAGTTATTTAAGGTTAAGACAGATTTAATAGTAATAGATACAGCCCATGGGCATACACAAAAAGTTTTAAATATGATTAAAAAAATTAAAAAAAAATTAAATAATACGACTCTCTGCGCCGGAAATATTGCAACTGGCAAAGCCGCAAAATTTTTAGCGGATAGTGGTGTTGATATTGTTAAAGTTGGTATTGGTCCTGGTTCTATTTGCACTACTAGATTAGTTGCTGGAATTGGAGTTCCGCAATTAAGCGCCGTGCTTGAAGTAAAAAAAGCTTTAAAAAATTATAAAACAAAAATAATTTCAGATGGAGGTATAAAATTTTCAGGCGATTTGGCTAAAGCAATTGCTGCTGGAGCAGATGCTATAATGATAGGATCGCTATTTTCAGGAACAATAGAAAGTCCAGGTAAAATTATAAAACATAAGGGTAAACTGTATAAAAATTTTAGAGGTATGGGTTCCGTTGGCGCAATGGCAGCTGGATCTGCAGATAGATATTTCCAAAAAAAGTCTAAAAACGTTTCAAAATATGTTCCCGAGGGAGTGGAAGGTTTGGTTAAATTTAAGGGAGCAGTAGAAAAAATTGTATATAATTTGATTGGGGGACTAAAATCTTCCATGGGTTACTTAGGAGCAAAAACTATAAGAGATTTACAAAAAAAAGGTGAATTTATTAAAATTACTAAAGCCGGATTTTATGAAAGCATGGTTCATAATGTTGATCATATAAAAAAAAATGAATCGTAATAAAGTCTTAGAAAAAATAGTTATAATTGATTTTGGATCCCAATTTACTCAACTTATAGCAAGAAAGGTCAGAGAAATTGGAATTTATTCTGAAATTATTAATTTTAATCAAATTAAAAGTTTTAAAAAAAACAGTTCAATAAAAGGTATTATTCTTTCTGGTGGTCCTTTAACAACAACTAATAAAAATTCTATAGATTTAGATAATTGTATTTTAGATTTTAAATTACCTATTCTTGGTATTTGTTATGGTCATCAAATCTTGGCAAAAAAATTCGGAGGAAAAGTAAAAATATCCAAAACAAGAGAATTTGGACATGCTGTTGTTAGAAGCAAATTAAACAGTCCTATCACTAAAAATTTCTTTAAGAAGAAAAACAATTCAGTATGGATGAGCCATCAAGATATTGTCTCCAAAATCCCTCCTGGTTTTAAAAAGATAGCCTCTAGCAATAATTCAAAATTTGCAATTATAGCTAATGAAAAGAAAAAATATTACGGAATACAATTTCATCCTGAAGTTAGTCATACAACAAACGGTAAAATCTTAATTCAAAATTTTGTGTTAGGTATATGTAAAATAAAAAAAATGTGGAATTTAAAAAGACAAAAAGAAACCATGATTTCTGATATTAGAAAGAAAGTTAAAACTGATAAGGTTATTTGCGCTTTATCTGGAGGTGTGGACAGTAGTGTCGTCGCTTTGCTATTAAAAAAAGCTATAGGAAACAAGTTAACCTGTATTTTTGTTAATACGGGGTTGTTAAGAAAAAACGAAGAACGAGAAGTTCTAAAGATTTTTAAGAAACAATTAAAACTAAAATTAATTTACATTAATGCTTCTAAATTATTTTTAAAAAAATTGATAAATATTACCAATCCAGAAAGTAAAAGAAAAATTATTGGAAAACTTTTTATACAATTATTTGAAAAACATGCAAAAAAAATAAAAAAAGTAAAATTTTTAGCTCAAGGCACTTTGTATCCAGATTTAATTGAAAGTAAGACTGTAACAGGTAGCCCATCTTCTAAAATAAAATCTCATCATAATGTTGGTGGATTGCCCAAAAAAATGAATCTAACTTTGGTTGAACCTCTTAGTAGTTTATTTAAAGATGAAGTAAGAAAACTAGGCATACAATTGTCATTACCCAAAGCTCTTCTCTCAAGACATCCATTTCCTGGCCCTGGCCTTGCTATAAGAATTCCTGGAAAAATATCAAAAGAAAAAATTGATATTTTGAAGGAAGCTGATTTTATATTTATTGACGAATTAAAAAAATCAAATCTTTACAATAAAATTTGGCAAGCTTACGCTGCGTTGTTACCACTAAAAACAGTTGGAGTTATGGGTGACAGCAGAACCTACGAATACACATGTTTATTGAGAGCTGTCACTTCTGAAGATGGAATGACTGCTGACTATTTTTCGTTTGATAAAAATTTTTTTCAAAAAGTATCAAATAAAATTATTAATTCTGTTAATGGAATAAACAGAGTGGTTTATGACATTACTTCAAAACCACCAAGTACAATTGAATTGGAATAATTAAATGAATAATAAAATTTTTGAATGGGCAGGTGTTACGACAGCAATTTTGTACTCTCTATTTGTAGCATTAAATATTGGTATAGAATTTATTGGCTTTTCATTGTTATAATGAAGTTAGATGAAGTAAACCATACCATGGAATTAATTAGAACAGTGATTCCTATTATAATTTTAGTAATTCAAATTATTATTTTAATAAAATTATTCGGTTAATGAAAAAACTTTTAGGGATCGTGGTTATAGAATAAAAAATGGAATTTTTAAATTATTTTTCAAATGTATTCACTTTTGCTAATATTCTAATTCTTATATTAGGAACAATCGGTGGTTTATTGTTAGGTGCGGCTCCTGGATTGAGTCCAACTATGGCGGTTGCTTTATTAATTCCATTTACTTTCCATATGACTGCAGAACAGGGTTTAATAATGTTAGGCGCTGTATATACATCTACTGTAGCTGGGGGAGCGATAAGCGCAATATTACTAAAAATTCCTGGCGCTCCAGCAAATATTGCTACCGTTATAGATGGTTATCCAATGGCGAAAAGTGGAAGATCAACAGAAGCTCTTCATTATTGTTTTATAAGTTCTTTTATAGGAGGAGTTATTGGTATTCTAGTTTTAATTTTTTTCACCCCAGTATTGGCCGATGTAGCTCTGAAATTTGGTCCATCACATATGTTTTGGATTGCTATTTTTGGAGTTACGGTTATTGCCTCTCTTGATTCAAAATCTATAATTAAAGGTTTCTTTTCTGGAGCAATAGGTTTGTGGTTAGCAACAATCGGGTATGACGCAGTTTTAGGAGTAGAAAGATTTGTTTTTAACCCAATCTTTTCTGGTGGCATTAATATAATAGCAGCTTTAGTAGGGTTGTTTGCAATACCACAAGTTTTTTCAATGTTAGAAAGTGGAGAAAATCAAGCAGATCAATTTCAAATGGAAAGAAAAAGTTTAATTGAGTCTATTAAATATAATATTTCTAGAGTCAAAGCATTAATAATAGGAAGTACTACTGGTACAATAATTGGACTTATACCAGGAGCCGGAGGTCAAATTGCAGGATTAGTTTCTTATAGTCAAATAAAAAAAACAAGTTCCAAAAAAGAAAATTTCGGCAAAGGTGAACCTGAAGGAATAATTGCAGCAGAGTCCGCAAACAATGCTATGGTAGGACCATCTTTGGTACCTCTGCTTACACTTGGTGTGCCTGGAAGCCCTACAGCTGCAGTACTATTAGGTGGGCTTCTAATCCATGGTTTATTTCCTGGGTCAAACTTATTTACAATCTATGGTGAAACTACATGGACATTTATAAATTCTCTTCTAATCGCTCAGTTTATGATGTTAATTTTTGGATTGTACATAAGTGGTTTAGCTAAATATGTAATGAAGACACCAACTTATTATATGGCAGCAGCAATCACTGTACTTGCAATTTTTGGGACTTATAGTGTTCAGCACAATTTTGCAGATGTAATAGTGATGCTTTTTTTAGGAACGGCGATGTTTTTTTTATCCAAATTTGGTTTTACAGCAGCTCCCATAGTTTTAGGAATCATACTTGGACCAATTGCAGAAACTAACTTTAATCAAGCTAAAATTATTGCTGACACACAAGATGGAATTTTTGTTTATTTAACATCAGGTCCTTTAAACTTAACTATTATAGCTCTCTGTTTAATCTCTATCTTTTATGGAATTTATGGAGATAAAGAGAAAAGGAGAAAAAAGTGATTAGAATAAAAAATTTATTAATTGTTATTTTTGCAATTACTTTATCAATGCTATTGGCAATAGCTTCATTTGGAGCAGGATATTCAGAAGCTTATCTTTTTCCAAGGATAATAACCTCAATAATGCTGCTGCTATCACTTTTGCTATTGATATTTCACTTCTATGAAAAGAATTATCAAAGTGAATCAATAAACATCGCAAAGCTTTCTCCAATATTAATACTGTTTATTTTTTTCATTTTTGCGGGAGAATATTTAGGATTTTATTTTTCTACATCAATAATTTTTCTATCTATATGCTTTTTCTATTTTCCTCAAAAAAAGGACATCAAAAAATTGCTTTATTTTCTGCTTGTAGGAACGTCTTTTATGGCAACAATCTATTTTCTATTTTCATTTTTTTTAAAAGTTCAAGTTCCAAGATTTTTCTTATTTTAAAATGAAAATATCCTCTACTTTATAGCTCCAGCCTGGCAAATTTGAGCTGGATAGCTATATGAATTTTAGGGTATAATTTTTAGTATAATAAATAAAAGGGGGATATATGAATAAGAAAAGTAGTTTAATAAAAAAACTATTCTTAAGTTTTACCTTTGTTTTATCGTTCTTTTTAGGAAATATTACTGCTCAAGCAGGAGATTATCCTGATAGACCGATAAGCGTTGTTGTTGCCTACAATCCTGGTGGAGCAACTGACTTCCAAGCTCGTATTGTTACTATGATGGCTGCTCATCCAAAAAAAGATTATTTGGGTCAACCTATTGTAATTATTAACAAACCCGGAGCTGGAGGAAAGGTTGGTTGGAATTGGTTTGCTTCAAAAGCTAGAAATGATGGATACGATTTAGCAGCTTATAACGTTCCACATTTTATTTCTCAGTCAATAGTATTTGATGACACGAAATATAATATTGATAACTTAGAACCAATTGCTAATTGGGGTGCTGATCCAGCTGTGTTAATAGTTGGCAAAGATAGTCAATTTAATTCTGTAGCCGATCTATTAAAATTTGCAAAAGCAAACCCAGGAAAAGTTACATTTTCTGGAGCAGGAAAATTTGTTGGTCATCACATTGCTTTTTTACAATTCCAAAAAGCTAGTGGTGTAAAAATAACTTATGTACCACACACTGGTGGAGTACCAGCTTTGGCAGCGGTAAAAGGCGGTCAGGTTATGGCAGGATTTAACAATCTTTCTGATGCTTATAGAAGTCAAAAAGACATTAAGATTTTAGCTATAGCAGACCTTCAAAGAGAAAAAACTTTTTTACCAGACGTTCCAACACTTAAAGAAGAAGGTGTTGATGTAGATAATTCTAGCGTAAACTTTAGAGGCATAATGGCTCCTAAAGGAACAGATCCTAAAATTATTAAATTCTTAGCAGAAAAAGTGCCTTTGATGTTTAATGATAAGAAAACATTAAAACAAATGAAAAAAGGTGGCTCTCCTGTAAGAATAATGAACAGAGCTGAAGTTCAAGCTATGTGGAAAGAAAGAAAAAAGAGCTTAACTAAACTTCTTGCTGGACTAAAAGCAGAATAATTATTAAAAGTTAATATATAAAACTACGCCTCGATTAATTTGAGGCGTGGTTTCTAATTTAAAAGAATGAATAATAATAATTCCACAATTAACACAGTCCAACTTCTAGTACAAAAAGCAAAAGAAGCACAAAAACAAATTGAAAAATATAATCAAGAACAAGTAGATGAAATTGTAACTGCGATAGCATGGGCTTTATGTAATCCTACAACTAATAAATTAATTTCAAATCTAGCTGTTGAGACAACTGGACTCGGTAATGTCGAAGATAAAATAAATAAAAATAGAAGAAAAACTTTGGGTCTTCTTAGAGATCTTAAAGGGGCAAAAACAGTTGGTGTTATTAATGAAGACAAAAAAAAAGGAATTGTAGAAATAGCAAAACCAGTGGGCGTAGTTGGAGCAGTAACTCCTTCAACAAATCCTGCTGCAACACCAATAAATAATATTTTAAATGCTGTTAAAGGAAGAAATGCAATAATTATTTCACCTTCACCAGCAGGTCAAAATGTATTTAAAGAACTTTTACTCCATATAAATAAAGAGTTAGATAAAATTAAAGCACCGACAAATTTAATACAAACTTTTGAAACAAAAATCACCAAAGATTTAACAAATGAATTAATGAAACATGTGGACTTAGTAGTTGTGACTGGTTCACAAAATAATGTTAGGGAAGCTGCAAAAAGCGGTACGCCCGCAATAGGAGTAGGCCAAGGAAATGTTACAGTTATAGTTGATGAGTCAGCTAATTTAAAAGAGGCTGCAAATAAAATAAAAATGTCTAAAATATTTGATAACGCAACTAGTTGTTCGTCAGAAAACAGCATTATTTTAGTTCAGAAAATCTATGACGAGTTTATAAATTTAATGAAACTTGAAGGTGGAGTTTTACTGAATAATTCCGAAAAAAAATTGTTAGAGAAAGCGTTATGGATCAAAGGTAAACTAAATAGAAATCTTATAGCTAAACCTGCTATAAAAATTGCAACCGAAATCAAACTAAATTTAAATTCTAAAGATAATGTAAAATTCTTAATGGTTGAAGAAAACGGTATAGGTCCACAATATTTGTTTTCGGGCGAAAAACTTTCTCCTGTGTTGACTGTTTATAAAGCTGAAGATTTTAATCATGCTAAAAATGTTGCAAATGAAATTTTAAATTATCAAGGTATTGGACACTCAATTGGAATACATACAAATAAAAATGAAAGAGTTATGAAACTTGGATTAGATTTGCCAGTTTGTAGGGTTATAGTTAATCAAGCGCATGCTTTTGCTACTGGTGGAAGTTTTAATAATGGTTTGCCATTTTCATTATCTATGGGATGTGGAACTTGGCAAAAAAACAGTATTGATAATAATTTAAACTACAAACACTTCATTAATATCACAAAAATTTCAACAACAATAAAAGGCAACGAACCAAAACTCAAAGATTTCTTTGAAGACTATTGTCGAAAATATCATAAAGAAGAAATAAAAGATTTAGATTAATGAATGACGGATCTTTAAATACAATAAGAAAATATATTGAATTTAACGCTAAAGAAAATCCTCATTCTGATTTTGTAACTTGTTCACATTCAAATCATAAAATTTCGAATATACAGCTTAAAATTAATTTAGATAAAATAAATTTTTATTTGCTAAATAAAAAAAAACAAAAAAAAAATTCAATAATTTGTACCCTTGTTGAAAATTCATTAAGTAGTGTTCAGCTTATGTTGGGTATTATGTATTCAGGTATGATTCAAGTTCCCTTAAATTTAGTGGCTGGTGAAGAGCAGCTTTCATATATAGTTAATCACTCAGAATCTAAAATAATCTTTGCTTCCTCAAGTAATTTAAAACTAGCGAAAAGAATAGTTAATAAAATTTCTAGCAATATTGAAATTGTAGAAATTAATAAAGATAATTTTGTAGAAGAAATTGATAATGATTTTGAAATTATAAAAGAAAATACAAATTACAATGATAATGCTTTACTTATGTATACATCTGGAACAACTGGAAAACCAAAAGGTGTAATGCTTAGTCATGAAAATATTTTGTCAGGAGGCAAAAATGTTCAAATTTCTCATGAACTTAAGTCTAAAGATAAAGCTTTATGTGTTTTGCCGCTTTATCATATTAATGGATTAATAGTTACCGTAATAGGACCTTTGGTTAGCCAAAGTTCCCTAGTTATATGTGAAAAATTTTCTGCCACTAACTTTTGGAAATATATTAGTAAATTTAGATGCACTTGGTTTAGTGTAGTTCCTACTATAATTTCTTCTTTATTAAATAAATATTCTAAAGAGGAAATTGACTCATTAAACCTCTTATCAATTAGATTTGGAAGAAGTGCTTCAGCAGCTTTAGCTCCTGAAACGCATAAAAATTTTGAACAAAATTTCAAAATTAAGATGATTGAAACAATGGGATTGACCGAGTCCTGCGCTCCAATCTTATCAAATCCCTTACCACCCAAAAAAAATAAATACGGATCTCCAGGTATTCCATATGGAAATGAAGTAATTATAGCTGACAATAAATTTAATGAGGTTTCAAGGAATACTGTTGGTCAAATTTGCGTCAAGGGCAAAAATGTAACAAAAGAGTATTATAAAAATCCAGAAGAAACTAAAAAAAGTTTTTACAAAGGTTGGTTTTTAACAGGTGATCTAGGTTATATGGATGAAGAAAATTATGTTTTTGTTAAAGGTAGAATAAAGGAACTTATTATAAAAGGAGGAGAAAATATATCTCCTCGCGAAATAGATGATGTATTATATCAACATCCAGCAGTTTTAGAGGCAGCTGCATTTGCAGTTAAATGCAAGCATTATGGGGAGAAAATTGAAGCAGGCATAGTGTTGAAAAAGACTCATGAAGTTATGGAGAATGAACTAATTAAACATTGTGAAAATTTAATAGGTAAATGGTTTTGGATTTAGATGATTAGGGAAATTCAATTAAAAGATAAAGAGCAATGGGAAAAACTTTATAGAGGCTATGCAGATTTTTACAAAGTAGAAATGAATGACAAAATTCTTCAAACGGTATGGAATTGGCTGCATGATAAAAGCCATGAAGTTGAAGGTCTTGTCTATGAAGTTGAAGACAAAATAGTTGGGCTTGCCCATTATAGGAGAATGCCAAGTCCACTAAGAGGGCAATATATTGGTTTTCTCGATGATTTATTTGTAGAACCAAAATATAGAGGTCAAAAAATTGGTGAAAAATTAATCAATAAAATGAAAGAAATATCAAAGTCTAAGGGATGGAATTTAGTGAGATGGATAACGCGAAATGATAATACTAGAGCCAAATCTTTATATGATAGAGTTTCAGAAAAAACTACTTGGGATGTATACGAATTAAAATGAAAAAACGTTATTAGTTACTTAAAACTACATCATGAAGAGAAGAATAGGAATATTTCAGTATAAATTTCGAAACGAAAAACCTCAAGAACGAATTAATCGCTTAGAAGAAAAAATTAAAAGAATTAATAAAAAAATTGATATTATTGTTTGTCCAGAGCTTTTTTTATCTGGTTATGGAAATAACAAAGATATTAAAAAATATGCAGAAAAATCTAATGGTTTTTTTGCAAAATCTGTCAGCAGATTGTCTAAGAAATATAATTCATCTATTATATATGGTTATCCTGAGTTATATAAAAATAAAATCTATAATTCAGCACAATGTTTTAACAGTAAGGGAAAATTTTTAGCAAATCATAGAAAAACGGTTTTGCCAAAAACATCAAATGAAAATAAATTTTTTTCACCTGGTTATAAAAATTCAATATTTAAATTAGCTGGGATAAAAGTTGCGATTGTAATTTGTTATGAGCTAGAATTTCCAGAAATTATTAGAAATGCAGCTCTTAAGAAAGTTAATTTAATAATCTCTCCAACTGCTCAATCGAACAATTGGCCTGCTGTGCCTAGGCATGTTTCAAGAAGTAGGGCTTTTGAAAATGGAATTTTTGTTGCATATGCAAATTATTGTGGAAAAAACAATGGAATTAAATTTATGGGAGAAAGCAAAATAATAAATCCAAAAGGACTAGATGTAATTTCGGCAAAAAATGAGGAAGAATTAATAATTTGTAATATAGATTTAAATTTAATTAACTCTGTAAGAGAAAAATTGCCCTATCTAGATGATAGTAGGAAAATAAAAAATTTATGAAATTATCCGAATTAGAAGATTAATATGAAAAAACTT
>LULG01000128.1_pt1 | contig 19177 bp, 2 predicted proteins | sample 728211 | NCBI WGS metagenome assembly LULG01 (sample SAMN03860295, study PRJNA289734) | marine metagenome | biome: seawater column; feature: ocean; material: water; isolation source: Red Sea water column Station 169 - depth 200m | place: Saudi Arabia: Red Sea | collected 2011-10-15 | depth 200 m | reverse complement strand
TTGTTCGACAGCTTGACCAGGCGCCAATGCGGCGCCGCGGGCGCGAGCCGGTCGAGGAAGGGACGGCGTCGCGCGGCGGAGAACACGTCGACGAAGCGGTCGAGGTCGAGGTCGACGACGGAGACGCAGGTGTCCCCTCGGGTGAGGGCGGTCTCCAGCCCGGCGATCGCGTGCTCGGGCCGCATGGCCCGCACCCCCTGGCCCTTCAGGTAGGTGTTGCCCTCGACGCCGGCCATGGTCTCGCCGGCCCACAGGCCCCAGGCCACGGAGGTGACGCCGGTGCCGCGCCGGCTGCGGGCGAACCCGTCGAGGAAGGCGTTCGCGGCGGCATAGGCCCCCAGGCCCGGGCTGCCCCAGACGCCGGCGTTGGAGGAGAAGAGCACCAGGGTGCTCGCCTCGTCGCACAGGTCGGCCAGGTTCAGGGTCCCCTGCACCTTGGCGGCCGCGACGCGGCGCAGCTCGGCCGGCTCGAGCGCGACCACGGGTGTCGTGGTGGACGTGCCCGCGGCGTGGAACACCGCTGCGACCGTGCGACCCTCGGCCCGCTCGGCGGCGACCACCGCGGCGAGCGCGTCGTGGTCGGCGACGTCGCACGCGTGCACGCTGACCCCGACCCCGAGGGCCCCGAGCTCCGCGCGGAGCTCGGCGGCCGCCTCGCCACGCTCGCCCCCACGGCCGAGCAGCACCAGGTGCTCGGCGCCCGAACGCGCGAGCCAGCGCGCCACGTGCCGTCCGACCGCACCGAGGCCGCCCGTGACCAGCACGGTGCCCGACGGGGTCCAGGGCCGGGGCTCCTGCGGGACGGGGTCGGCCGTGAGACGACCCGCCCACACGTCGGTGCCGCGCACCGCGAGGACGTCCTCCGGGCCAGCTGCGGCGACCGCGGCCGCCACGACCCCGGCGGCGTCGTCGTCGAGGTCGTCGACGTCGACGTGGCCGCCCCACCCCTGCGGGTGCTCCAGGCCCACCACGCGGGCGAGCCCGGCGACGGCCGACTGCGCGGGGTCGACGGTGCTGCCACCGGCGTCGGAGGCGCGGCGGGTCACGACCCACAGGGGCGCAGGGTCCTGCGCGCCGGACCACGAGCGCACGAGGGCGCCCAGCGCCTCCGTGGCCGCGAGCGGGTCGCGCTCGTCGCCGTCGTGCGGGAGGGCCACGACGCCCAGCGTCGGCGAGCCGTCGACTCCCGAGCGTCCCCACGACGCCTCGACGTCGTCGGGACCCACGACCTCGACCAGCCCACCGCGCTGCTCCACGGCGCGTCGGACGGCGTCGACCTCGTGGGCCGCGGAGTCGGACGCGACCAGCAGCACGCGACCCGCGACCGGGACGTCGGCGACCTCGGTCCGCTCCCACTGCACCGTGTAGCGCCAGTCGTCGGCGGGTCCCCCGGTACGCGCACCCGCGAGCGGCGTCTCCAACCAGAAGCGTTCGTGCTGGAACGGGTAGGTCGGCAGCTCGACCGTGGCGGCCTCGCGGGGGAGCTCGCGCGACCAGTCGACGGGCAGTCCCGCGACGTGGGCCTCCGCGAGGGCCCGGACGAGGTCGGGGGCGCCGCCCTCGCCGCGCCGCAGCGTCCCGAGCACGGCGGCGTCGGCGTCGGCGTCCTCGACGACCTGCTCCAGCGCCATCGTCAGCACCGGGTGCGGGCTGACCTCGACGAGCGCGTCGGTGCCCTCGGCGAGCAGGCTCCGCGCCGCCTCGGCGAACCGCACCTGGCCGCGCAGGTTCCTGAACCAGTAGTCGGCGTCCATCGTGCTGGTGTCGATGGGCGCGCCGGTCAGCGAGGAGTGCAGCGGGACCCGGCCCGTCGTCGCGCTGACGCCGCGCAGCTCGCGCAGCACGTCGTCCCGCAGCGACTCCACGTGCGCGGTGTGCGACGCGTAGTCGACCGGGATCCGGCGGGCGCGCAGCCCGTCGGCCTCGCACTGCGCGAGCAGGTCGTCCAGCGCGGACGGGTCGCCCGCGACCACCACGGCGCGAGGGCTGTTGACCGACGCGACGGCGAGCGCGTCGCCGAACGGGGCGATCCTGCGGGACGCGTCGTCGGGGGTGGTCGCGAGCGACACCATGCCGCCGCGTCCCGCGATGCCGCGCAGGACCCTGCTGCGCAGCGCGACGACCCGCGCCGCGGTCTCCAGGTCGAGCGCCCCGGCCACCTGGGCCGCGGCGATCTCGCCCTGGGAGTGCCCCACCACCGCGGACGGCTGCACGCCGCTGTCGCGCCACACCTCGGCGAGCGAGACCATCACGGCGAACAAGGCCGGCTGCACCAGGTCGACGCGGTCCAGGGGCGACCCCGACCGCAGGGTCTCCAGCACCGAGACGTCGAGGTGGCCCGCGAGAGCCCGGTCGCACTCCCGCATCACCTCGGCGAACACGGTCGAGTGCTCGAGGAGGTCGGCACCCATGCCCACCCACTGCGCCCCCTGGCCAGGGAAGACGAACGCTGGCCGGCGGCGGTCACGACCCCGCCCGAGCAGCACGTCCCGCGACGGCTGGCCGTCCGCGAGGCGACCGAGCGCAACCCGCGCGCTGCCTGCGTCGTCGGCGACGACGACGGCGCGGTGCTCCAGCCGACTGCGACGGTGCAGCAGGGAGGCGGCCACGGGCACGACGGGGGCGTCCGCTGCCAGGACGTCGGCGTCGAGCAGCCGGCGCGCCTGGGCGCGCAGGGCCTGCGGCGTCCTGGCCGACAACATCAGCGGGACGGAGCGACGAGCGGCGGTGACGGGTGCGGTGGTCGTCGGTGCGGGCGTCGCTGGTCTGGTGGTCGCTGCGTCCACCTCCGGCTCGACCGCGGCGGGCCCCTCCTCGAGGACGACGTGCGCGTTGGTGCCGCTGATGCCGAAGGCCGAGACGCCCGCGCGGCGGACCCGTGCACCCCGCTCCCACGCCCGGCCCCGCGTCACGACCTCGAGGCGATCGTCCCAGTCGATCTGCGACGACGGGTTCTCGGCATGCAGCGACGCCGGCAACCAGTCGTGCTGCAGCGCGAGCACCGTCTTGATGACCCCGACGATGCCGGCCGCGGCCTGCGTGTGGCCGACGTTCGACTTCACCGAGCCCACCGCGAGCGGCGCCGTGCGGCCGGGACCGTAGGTGTCCATGAGGGCGTGGGCCTCGATCGGGTCACCGAGACGGGTGCCCGTCCCGTGCGCCTCCACGTAGTCGACGTCGACGCCGCGCAGACCGGCCTGGTCCAGTGCCTCGGTGATGACGCGACGCTGGGCGGGACCGCTCGGCGCGGTGAGCCCGTTGCTCGCGCCGTCCTGGTTCGCGGCGGTGCCGCGCAGCACCGCCAGCACCCGACGCCCGTCGCGCTGCGCGTCGCCCAGCCGCTGCAGCACGAGGACGCCGGCCCCCTCGGCCAGACCGAAGCCGTCCGCGTCGTCGGCGAAGGGCTTGCAGCGGCCGTCCGCAGCCAGGCCGCCCTGGCTCTCGAACTCCGTGAAGGCACCGGCGCTGCTCATCACCGTGACACCCCCGGCGAGCGCCAGCGAGCACTCGCCCCGGCGCAGCGACTGCACGGCCAGGTGGGTCGCGGTCAGGCCGGAGGAGCACGCCGTGTCGACCGACAGGGCGGGCCCCTCGAGGCCGAGCGTGTACGCGACCCGCCCGGACACGACGCTCGAGGCGTTGCCGATGCCGACGTACCCGAGCAGCTCGTCGGGAGCCTCGTCGGGTCGCGGTCCGTAGTCCGACGCCCCGACCCCCGCGAACACGCCGGTGGCGCTGCCCCGCAGCGAGCGCGGGTCGAGCCCGGCCCGCTCCACGGCCTCCCACGCGACCTCGAGCAGGATCCGCTGCTGCGGGTCCATCGCGAGCGCCTCGCGCGGCGAGATGCCGAAGAAGGCGGCGTCGAAGCCGGCGACGTCGTCGAGGAAGCCGCCCCGGCGCTCGCCCGGACCAGTCGGCCAGCCCCGGTCGGCCGGCGCGACCGACACGGCCTCGCCGTCGGAGACCAGCACCTGCCACAGCTGCTCGGGCGTGTCGATGCCGCCCGGCAGCCTGCACGCGACGCCGACGACCGCCACGGGCTCGCGGGACTGCGCCGTCACCTCGTCGAGCTCGGCCGTCACGGACTCCAGCTCGCCCAACGTGCGCTTGAGGTACTGCCTCAGCCGCGCCTCCACCGTCGACCCGGCCGCCTGGCCGCCACGATCGTCGTCACGTCCTGCGTTCATCGGTCCTGGTCCCCCTCAGCGCCCAACCGGGCGTCGAGCAACGAGAACAGCTCGTCGTCGCTCGTGTCGTCGTCGACGAGCGCCGCGGCCGCGGCACCACCGTCCCGTGCACGTCCCTCGACCTCGCCCGCGGGCAGGACGTCGAGCAGTCCCCGCACCCGCGACCCGAGGTCCGCGGGCAGCTGGTCCGGCGTGGCGTCGCGCACCGCCCGCTCGAGCGCGGCCAGCTGCTCCTCCAGCGAGGAGGCGTCGTGCTCCACCACCGGCTCCAGGTCCTCCAGCAGCCGTTCGGCGACCGCCTCGGCCGTCGGGTAGTCGAACACGAGGGTGCTCGGCAGCCGCACCGACGTCGCGTCGCGCAGGCGGTTGCGCAGCTCGACCGCGGCCAACGAGTCAAAGCCCAGGTCGCGGAAGGCACGCTGCTCGGGCAGCTGTGCCGCGCTGGAGAAACCGGCCACGGCAGCGGCGTGCGCGCGGACCAGGTCCAGCACCTCCGTCCGTCGCGCGTCGGCGTCCAGACCGCCCAGCCTCGACGCCCAGTCGGCGCCCCGCTCGTCGCGGTCGGGCCCGGTCCCGCGCCGCCCGCGCGTCGGCACCACGCGGTCTCTCGGCGCCACGCGGGCCCTCAGCACCTCGGGGACCACGTCGGCCTCGGCGAGCGCGTCGACGTCGAGCGCCATCGGGTACAGGACCGGCTCGTCCGAGCCGAGCGCCTCGTCGAGCAGCTCGAGCGCCCGAGCGCGCGACAGCGGGGCGACCCCGGTGCGGGCGATCTGGTCCTCCAGGCCACGCGTCAGGTCGCTAGAGTCCTGCCAGAGTCCCCATCCGAGCGCGGTCGCCCGCGCGCCGCGCGACGCACGTCGCGCCACGCACGCCTCGACCACCGCGTTCGCCGCGGCGTACACCCCCTGTCCGGGTCCGGCGAGCACCGAGGCCGCCGAGGAGAACACCGCGAAGAGGCCGAGGTCGAGATCCGCCGTGAGCTCGTCGAGGTGCTGCACGACGTCGACCTTGGGAGCCACCACGGTCTCCACCGCGTCGGCGTCGATGGACACCACGAACGAGTCGGCGAGCACGCCGGCGGCGTGAACGACGCCCACGAGCGGGTGCTCCGCGGGGACGCCTCGCACGACCTCGGCCAGGCGGGCGCGGTCAGTGGCCTCGCACGCGACGACGTCGACACGAGCCCCCTCGGCCTCGAGCTCGGCGACCAGGTCAGCCGCGCCCGGAGCGTCCGGGCCGCGACGGCTGACCAGCAGCAAGTGCCGGACGCCGCGGGTGGACACCAGGTGGCGCGCCACCAGCGATCCCAGCGTCCCGGTGCCGCCCACCACCAGCACGGTCCCCTCGAGCGGAGCCGGACGGGACTGCTCGACGACGAGCTTGCCGACGTGTCCGCCGCGGCTCATCTCCGTGAGGGCCGCGCGCAGGTCGGCCAGGGGTCGCGCACTGACCGGCACGGGCGGGACCCGTCCGCCGGCCAGGAGGTCGACGACCGTGCGCAGGATCTCGCCCAGCCGGTCGGGCCCGACCTCGCCGAGGTCGAACGGCAGGTAGCGCGCCGCGACGTCGGCCGGGTCGCGCAGGTCGGCCTTCCCGAGCTCGACGACCACGCCGTCCGGGGCCACCAACCGGATCGTCTCGTCCAGCAGCGGCCCGGTGAGGGAGTTGAGGACGACGTCGACGCCCCGGCCACGGGTGTGGCCGAGGAAGGCCTCGGCGAACCCGGAGGTCCTCGACGAGCGCACCTGGTCCGCGGGGAGACCGCGGGCCTGGACCGCATCGTGCTTGGCCGGCGACGCGGTCGCCAGGACGTCGGCGCCGGCGTGCAGGGCGAGCGACACGGCGGCCATGCCGACACCGCCGGCAGCCGCGTGCACCAGGACGGTCTGCCCCCGCTGCACGCCGGCCAGGTCGTGCAGCGCGTAGTAGGCCGTGGTGAAGGCGATGGGGACCGCCGCACCCTCGGCGAACGACCAGCCCGGGGGCAGCGGGGCCACGAGCCGCGCGTCGGTGACGGCGCGCTCGGCGTACGCACCGGCGAACAGGCCCAGCACCCGGTCGCCGACCTCGACGGAGGTGACCCCCTCGCCGACGGCCTCGACGACCCCCGCGGCCTCCGTGCCCATGAGGGCGGCGTCGGGATACACCTGCAGCGCCAGCATGACGTCGCGGAAGTTCAGGCCGGTGGCGCGGACCGCGACCCGGACCTCGCCCGGACCGGGCTGCAGCTGCGAGGCGGGGACCTTCTCGAGCACCAGCCCGTCGATCGACCCCGAGCCCGGCGCGACCCGCTGGCCCGCACCCGGCACCCATGAGGTCGGCCGGTCCTGCAGGCGGGGCACCAGCGTGAGCCCGTCGCGCACCGCGACCTGCGGAAGGTCCGGTCGCGCGGGGACGTCGAGTGCGCCGTCGACCAGCAGGAACCGGTTGGGCGACTCCGCCTGCGCCGCCCGCAGGACTCCCCACACGGCCGCGGGGCCCGGCCGCGCGGGCGGGTCGTCGGCCCCGACCCGCGCAGCGCCGTCGGTGACCACGACGAGACGAGCACGGCGACGGTCGGTCGCACCCCAGCGTCGGACCACCTCGGCCGCCCAGGCCACGGCGCGCCGCGTGGCCGTGATCGGGTCCGGGTCGTCGTCGACGTGCCGCAGCACGACGAGGTCCGCGTCGGGACGTCCGGGTGCGTCCAGCTCGTCGAGGGTCGTGACCTCGACCGTGGTGACGGTCGGCGCCGGCCCGTCCGGCTGCGCCGGGACCCAGGTGAGCGACTGGAGCGTCCCGCTGCGCAGGTCGGTGCCGGCCGAGGCGTCACGGACGACGATGCCGTCGACGGTGAGCACCGGCACGCCGGCGGGCGTGACCACCTCGAGCGATGCGTCCGAGCGGGGGTCGCCGCCGAGCACCACGCGCAGCGCCCCGACGACCGGACCGTGCACCCGGACGCCGTTCCACGCGAAGGGCAGCCGGCCAGACTCCGCGGCGGCCACCCCGAGGGTCTGCGCCACCACGTCGAGCAGCACCGGGTCGACGACGAACCCGTGCCGCGCCGCCGGGACCTCGACCTCGGCCAGCACCCGCTCGCCGGCACGCCAGGCACGGCGCAGGCCCCGGAAGGCCGGGCCGTACTCGAAGCCGAGGCCGGCGAGGGTGTCGTAGTGCCCGGCAAGCTCGATCGCGTCGGCATCTGCAGGCGGCCACGCCGACCCGCCGGACGTCGGTCTGGTGGTCGACGCGTCGGCGCCCAGCACGCCGCTGGCCTGGAGCGTCCACGTGGGGTCCTGCATGCCGTCGGGCGCGGCGTGCACCTGGAGGTCGCAGCGGCCGCCGTCGTCGGGGCCGACCACGAGGCGCAGGCGCAGACCACCGGCGGCCGGCAGCTCGAGCGGCTCCTGCAGGAGCAGCTCCTCCAGGACCGGCAGCCCGACGAGCTCGCCCGTGGCCAGGGCCAGCTCGACCAGGACGCTGCCCGGCACCAGGCGCCGACCCTCGACCACGTGCTCGGCGAGCCAGGGGTGAGCGTGCGGGTCGAGGCGCCCCACGAGCACCCGCTCCCCGCTGCCCGGGACCTCGACGACGGTGCTCAGCACCGGGTGCTCGACACCGGGCAGACCGCTGTCCGTCACCGGGGCAGGGCGGTGGCGGCGGGGCCAGAAGCGCTCCCGCTGGAAGGGGTAGGTGGGCAGGTCGACGAGCCGGCCGTCGGGCACGGTCGTCGCCGGCTCGACGCTCGCGCCGTGGACGAACGCCTCGCCCGTCGCGCGAGCGAGCTCGCGCGCGCCGGGGCGGTCGCGCCGCAGGGTCGCCACCACGTCGACGTCGGCGCCGAGGTCGTCGGCCACGTCCTGCACGCCCCCGAGCAGCACGGGGTGCGGGCTGGCCTCCACGAAGAGGTCGTGACCGTCGCGGACGAGTGCCTCGACCGTCTCGGTGAAGCGCACGCGTCCGCGCAGGTTGTCGTACCAGTAGCCGGCGTCCATCGACGCGGAGTCGATCCGCTCGGCGGTCACCGTCGAGTACACGGGGACCTCGCTCGTGCGCACCCGCACGTCGCCGAGCGCGTCGACGACCTGCGCACGCACCCGCTCGACCTCGCCGGAGTGGGAGCCGTAGCCCACCGCGACGCGTCGGGGCTCGTGCCCGGCCTGCTCCACGGCGGCGCAGAACGCGTCGAGCTGCTCCACGGGTCCGGCCACGACCACCATGCGCGGACCGTTGACCGCGGCCACGGCGAGCTGGTCGGCCCAGGGGGCCAGCAGACGCTCCGCCTCGTCCGCCGCGACGGCGACCGAGACCATGCCACCGTCGCCGTCGATCTCGCGCAGCGCCCGGCTGCGCAGGGCCACGACGCGGGCGGCCTCGTCCAGAGACAGCGCGCCGGCCACGCAGGCGGCGGCGATCTCGCCCTGTGAGTGGCCGACGACGGCCGCCGGGACGAGTCCGTGCTCACGCCAGGTGCGCGCCAGGGACACCATCATCGAGAACAGGACGGGCTGCAGCACGTCGACCCGCTCGGGGTCCACGTCAGCCCGTCCCTCCACGACGTCGAACAGGTCCCACGTGACGTGGGCGGAGAGCGCCTGCGCGCACTCCTGCATGGACTGCCGGAAGACCGTCGAGGTCGCCAGCAGGTCCCGCGCCATGCCGTCCCACTGGGAGCCCTGGCCCGGGAAGACCAGCACGGCCCGCCGGGGTCGCGAGAGCGTCGGGCCGACCCCGTCGGCCGTCGGCGAGCCGTCGGCGAGCGCCTCCAGGGCGGCGACGGCGGCCTGCACGTCGTCGGCCGGCACCGCCGCGCGCCACTCCATCGCGCTGCGTCCGCGGCTCAACGTCCAGGCGACGTCGCGGACGTCGTGCGTGCCGTCGGCCAGCCGAGAGGCGAGCTGGCGGGCGGCGCCGCGCACCGCCCCCTCGCTGCGCCCGGAGAGCACCAGGGGAACGGCGCGGGCCGCGTCTGCGCCGGGTCGCTCGACGGTCCCCGCGTCCGGCGCCTCCTCGAGCACCACGTGCGCGTTGGTCCCGCTCACGCCGAAGGACGAGACGCCGGCGCGGCGGGGGCGCTCTCCCCGCGGCCACGGCACGTCGTCCTGCGCGAGCCGCAGCCCGCCGGACGCCCAGTCCACGTGCGGCGTCGGCTCGTCGGCGTGGAGGGTCCGTGGCACCACCCCGTGCCGCAGCGCGAGCAGCACCTTGAGCATGCCGGCCGCGCCGGCGGCCGCCTGCGTGTGCCCCAGGTTGGACTTGACCGACCCGACGTGCACCGGGCGGCCGGGGTCGCGGCCGTAGGTGGAGAGCAGCGCGCCGGCCTCGATCGGGTCTCCGAGCTGGGTCCCCGTTCCGTGCGCCTCGACGACGTCGACGTCCTGCGGGCCGAGACCCGCGTCGGCGAGCGCGGCCCGCACCACCCGCTCCTGCGAGGGCCCGTTGGGCGCGGCGAGGCCGTTGCTCGCCCCGTCCTGGTTGACCGCGGTCCCGCGCACGACGCCGAGCACCGGGTAGCCTAGCTCCGCGGCGCGCGACAGCGGCACCAGCAGCATGGTCGCGACGCCGTCGGCCAGGGCGAAGCCGTCGGCGTCGGCGGAGAACGCCTTGCAACGGCCGTCGCGCGCCAGTCCCTGCTGGGAGCTGAAGTCGACGAACGTGTACGGGTCGGTCATCACCGTGACACCGCCGGCGAGCGCCATCGAGCACTCGCCGCTGCGCAACGCACGGACGGCGAGGTGGACCGCCACCAGCGAGGCGGAGCAGGCAGTGTCGACGGTGAGCGCCGGCCCCTCCCACCCGAAGGTGTAGGCGACGCGTCCCGAGAGCACGCTCGCCGCGTTGCCCAGGCCCTTGTAGCCGTCGACCCGGTCACCCTCGCCGTCGAGCAGGCTCGCGTAGGACTGTCCGTTCATGCCGAGGTAGACACCCACGTCGCTGCCGCGCACCGCTTCGGGGTCGATGCCCGCGCGCTCCATGGCCTCCCACGACGTCTCCAGCACGAGCCGCTGCTGGGGGTCCATGGCGAGCGCCTCGCGCGGGGTGATGCCGAAGAACCCGGGGTCGAAGGAGGCAACGTCGTCGAGGAACCCGCCGCGGTCGACGTACGTGGTGCCAGGACGCAGGCCCTCCGGGTCGTACAGGCCCTCGACGTCCCAGCCGCGGTCGTCGGGGAAGCTCCCCGTGACGTCGGCACCGGTCCGCAGCAGGTCCCACAGGCCCTCGGGGCTGCGGATCCCCCCGGGGAAGCGGCAGCCGACGCCGACGATCGCGATCGGCTCCTCGGCGGCCCCGCGTGCCACGGGGCGCTCGTCCTGCGCGCCGGCCTCCGGGTCGACGAGGGCCAGCAGGTGGTCGGCGATCGCGTTCACGCTGGGGTGGTCGTAGACCAGGGAGGCGGGCAAGGTCAGCCCGGTGCGGGCGACGAGGCTCTTGCGCAGGGCGAGGGTGCCCAGCGAGTCGAGCCCCTGCTCGCGCAGCGCCCGGGTCCGGCTGACCCGCGAGGCCTGGTCCTGCCCCAGGACGTCGGCGGCGACGTCGGCGACCAGGACGCGCGCTGCCTCACGGCGCTCCTCTCCCCCGAGGGCGGCGACGGCGCGCAGCTCCTCGCTGCCCGCGTCGTGCGTCGGACCGCTCGGTGTAGGGCCGGCGGCGGCCGGTGCAGCCGGCTGCGCGAGACCGTCGAACAGCGCGGTGGGTCGGGCGGCGGAGAACTCGTCGGCCAGGGCCGGCCAGTCCGCGTCGGCGACGACGACGTCCGACGGGGCGGCGGCGAGGATCGACTCCCACGCCTCGAGCGCGCGCGGTACGGCCAGCGCCCGCAGCGCGCTCCCGCTCAGGTCGGGGGCGGCGTCGTGGCCCGCAGGCAGGTCCCAGGGCGTCCACGTCACGACGCTGGTGGCGTGCCCCTGCGACCTCCGCCGCGCGGCGGTGGCCTCGAGGTAGGCGGCACCGGCCGCGTAGGCGGCCATGCCTGCGCCACCCCACGTGGCGGCCACCGAGGAGCAGAGGACCTCACGCTCCAGCCAGGCACCGTCGAGCAGCTCATCGAGCAGGTCGGGCAGGGACGAGCGGGCGGACACGGTGCGTCGGAAGCCGTCCGCGTCGGCCTCGACGACGGGGGCGAAGACCGGGTCGGACTCCGCGTGCACGACGGCGGTCGGCTCGTCCTCGCCGATCGCGGCGCGCAGGTCGGCGAGGTCGACGGGGCTGGTCGAGACCCGGACCCCGCCCTCCTCCAGCTCCCGGACCAGCTGCGGATCGGGCGCACGGCCGACGAGCACGAGGCGGTCGGCCCCGTGCTGGGCGACCCAGCGTGCGAGGACCGCCCCCACGGGCGTTGCCGCACCGGAGACGAGGACGGTGCCCCGCGGACGCCACCGGTCCGACGTGCGGGCTCCGCCGTCGCGGAGTCGGCGGCCGAGCAGCCGGCCGCCCCGGACCGCCATGACGCTCTCGCGTCGCCGACCCCAGGCGTCGGCGAGGGACGCAGCGACCTCCTCGCTCGCGGAGGCGGGCAGGTCGACCACACCGCCCCAGGCGTCGCCCAGCTCCAGCCGGGCCACGTGGCCGATACCGTGCAGCGTCGCCTGCTCGGGGTGGGCGGGCACCTCTCCCGGTGCGGCGGCGACCGCCCCGGCCGTGAGCAGCCAGAGCGGCGCACCGGACGTCGTGCGGGCCAGCGCCTGGACGGTGCTGCGTCCCCACTCCGCCACGGCGACCGCGTCCTGGCCCGGCGACGGGGGCAGCACCACGGTGCCGGCCAGCCCGTCGGGCACCTCGGCGGTGCCGTCCGCCCAGGCGTCGACAACGGCGGTCGAGACGACCTGGGCGGTGCCGCCCGCGCGCCCGACCGCGTCGAGGACGACGTCGGACCAACCCTCGGCGGCATCGTCCGGTGTCACGACGAGCCACGTCCCGGCAGGTGCGGCGGTGCTGTCCGACCGGTCGAGCGTCGACCACTCGACGTGGTGCACCAGGCCCGCCGGACGGGCGCCGCCGCGTCTCTCGGACCGCCAGAAGCGACGGTGCTGGAACGGGTAGGTGACGGGCAGGGCGCGGCCCCGGCCACCGGGGGCGACCGTGCTCCACGCGATCTCGACCCCGGCGACGTAGGCCGCCGCCACGGCGCGCGCGAACCCCGTGGGACCGCCGTCCCCGCGGCGCAGGGTGGCCAGCACGACCGCCCCGTCGCCGCCGCTGCCGGACTCGACCGTCGCCGTGAGCGCCGGCAGGAGGACCGGGTGCGGACCCACCTCGACGAAGGCGTCGTAGCCCTGGTCCACCATCAGGTCGACCGTCTCGTGCAGCCGCACGCGCTCACGCAGGTTGCGGAACCAGTACTCCGCGTCGAGCCGGGAGCCGGCGAGCGGGCCGGCCGTCACGGTCGAGTAGAACGCGATCTCGCCGTCACGCGGGCGCACCTCGCGTGCGTGCCGGAGCACCTCCTCGCGCACGGCGTCGACGTGGGCGGAGTGCGACGCGTAGTCGACGTCGACGGTCCGCGCGGCGAGGCCGTCGCGCTCGCACGTCGCGACGAGGTCGGCCAGCGCGTCGCGGTCGCCGGAGACCACGACGGACCGGGGACCGTTCACCGCGGCGACCGACAGCGCCGAACCCCAGGCGGAGATCCGCTCGCGTGCCGCGTCCTCGTCGCACGCGACGGCGACCATGCCACCCTGCGACGACAGTCGACGCAGCGCCTGGCTGCGCAGCACCACGAGTCGCGCGGCGTCGTCGAGCGTGAGGATCCCCGCGACGTGGGCGGCGGCGATCTCGCCCTGGGAGTGACCGACGACGGCCGCGGGCTCGACCCCGCGGCTCCGCCAGAGGCGGGCGAGCGCCACCATGACGGTGAACAGCACCGGCTGCACCACGTCGACGCGCTCGAGGCCCGGCGCGCCGGGCTCCTGGCGCAGGACGTCGGCGACGGACCAGTCCTGCCACGGTCGCATCGCCGCGTCGCACGCGTCGACCGCCTCGGCGAACAGCGCGCTGGTCGCCATCAGCTCGCGGCCCATCTCGGGCCACTGGGAGCCCTGTCCCGGGAACACGAACGCCGTGGTCCGTCCGCCGGCGTCCGCCGTGCCCCGGACGACGTCGCCGTCCGGCTGGTCGCGACCCACCGTCGCGAGCGCGTCGAGGGCGGCCGCGGGGGTCGAGGCCACCACGACCGCGCGGTGCTCGAGGTGGGCCCGGGTGGTGCCCAGGCTCACGGCCAGGTCGGCCAGGTCGACCGACTCCGCGCGCAGGAGCCCCGCGACGCGGTGGGCCTGCTCCACCAGCGCCTCGGGCGTCCGCGCCGACATCGGCAGCAGGACCGGTCCGGAGACCGGTTCCCGGTCGACGGGGCCCGACTCCTCCTCGGTCGCGGGCGCCTCCTCGACGATGACGTGCGCGTTCGTGCCGCTGATGCCGATCGCGGACAGGCCCGCCCGCCGCGGACGGTCCGACCTCGGCCAGGGTCGCGCCTGGTCGAGCAGACGCACCGCGCCCGACGTCCAGTCGACGTGGGTGCTGGGCTCCTCGACGTGCAGCGTGCGCGGGAGACACTCGTGCTGCAGCGCCAGCACGACCTTGAGCAGCCCGGTTGTGCCGGCCGCGGCCTGCGTGTGCCCGAGGTTCGACTTCACCGACCCGAGGGCCAGCGGCTCCGACCGGTCCTGTCCGTAGACCTCGAGCAGCGCCCCCGCCTCGATCGGGTCGCCGAGGGCCGTGCCGGTGCCGTGCGCCTCCACCACGTCGACGTCGGCCGGCTCGAGACCGCACCGTTCGAGGGCGGCCCTCAGGACGCGCCGCTGGGCACGACCGCTCGGCGCGGACAGGCCGTTGCTCGCGCCGTCCTGGTTCACGGCGCTGCCGCGCACGACCGCGAGGACCGGGTGGCCGAGCCGCTGGGCGTCGGAGAGCCGCTCGAGGAGGACCAGGGACACGCCCTCGGAGAAGCCGAACCCGTCGGCGCCGGCGCCGAACGCCTTCGACCGCCCGTCGGCCGCGAGAGCGCGCTGACGGCTGAAGTCAACGAAGACGTCGGGCGAGCCCATGACCGCCGCACCGCCGACCACGGCCAGGCTCGACTCGCCCTTGCGCAGCGAGTCGACGGCGAGGTGCAGGGCGACGAGCGAGGACGAGCAGGCCGTGTCGACCGTCAGGGACGGACCCTCGAGGCCGAACGTGTACGACAGCCGGCCGGACGCGACCGAGGGCGCCGTCCCCGTCACCGCGTACCCGTCGGGGTCGCCCACGTCGCCCTCGCCGTAGCCGAACTTCGCCGCACCGACGAACACGCCGGTCGCCGAGCCGCGCAGCCCCAGCGGGTCCATGCCGGCGCGCTCGAAGAGCTCCCAGCACGACTCCAGCAGGATGCGGTGCTGCGGGTCCATGGCCTCGGCCTCGCGGGGAGCGATGCCGAACAGCTCCGGGTCGAAGCCCGTCGCGTCGTCGAGGAAGCCCGCCTGGTCGACGTAGCTCGTCCCGGGGTGGTCGGGGTCGGGGTCGAAGAGGCCGGTCAGGTCCCACCCGCGGTCGTCGGGGAAGTCCGACAGCGTCTCGCGCCCCGCGTCGAGCAGGTCCCACAGCTTCTCGGGGGTGTCGATCCCGGCGGGTAGGCGGCACGCCATCGAGACGACGGCCACGGGGTCGGACTCGAGCTGCTGCACCCGCCGCCGTGCCGCGCGCAGCTCGGTGGTCGCCCGGCGCAGCAGGGCTGCGGTCCGGTCCTGCGGGTCCTGCTCGTTCATCGTTCCTCCGTGGTCGTGCGTGGTGCCGGGCCCCTGGGTCGTGCGGTCGTCAGGTGCCACCGTCGTCCCCCAGCTCCCGGCCGAGCGCGGCGACGAGCTCGTCGAGGTCGGCGTCCAGCAGGTCGTCGTCCACCTCGACGTCGTCCTCGACCTCGTCCGGTGCCAGGTCGGCGACCTCGTCCGGCCCCGGCTCGGCCGGGGTCGTCCGGAGCCGCGCCACCACGGCCAGGAGCCGGTCGACGGCCGCCGCCCGCCCGGCGTCGTCGAGCGCGACGAGCTCCTGCTCCAGCCGGTCGAGACCGTCACCCTGCGTCCCCGACGGCGCCGCCGGGACGTCGACGTCCAGGCGGGTGTCGAGGTAGGCGGCGACCTCGGTGGCGTCGGCGTGGTCGTAGACGAGCGTGCTGCTCAGCGTCAGGCCGGACGCCTTCTGCAGGCCGTCGCGCAGGCGCAGTGCCGCGAGGGAGTCGAAGCCGAGGTCCTTGAAGGAGTCGCGCGGTCGGATCGTGGCCGGGTCGTCGTGGCCTAGGACGGCGGCGGCGTGGACGCGGACCAGGCGGAGCAGCCGGGCCCGACGCTCGACGGCCGGCAGCCCGGCCAGCTCGTCGCCCAGCCCGGGCGCGGCCTCCGCACCCGTCTCCTCGGCAGGCTCGGGTTCGTGCTGCGCACCCTCGGTCGGGGTCCCGCCGCGCAGCAGGTCGAGCAGCGGACGAGGACGCGCAGCGCAGTAGGCGGCGGCGAAGGTGGGCCAGTCGATGTGGGCCACGACCGCGTTCGGGACGCCCACGGCCAGCACGCGCTCGAGCGCTGAGAGCGCGGCCTCGCTCGCCATGGGCGTCACCCCGCGGTCGCGCAGGTAGTCGACCGCGGCCTGGTCCTGCGTCATGCCGCCGGTCTCCCACAGGCCCCACGCCACCGACGTCGCCGCCCGACCCGCGGCGTGACGGCGGCGGGCCAGGGCGTCGAGCGCGGCGTTGCCGGCGGCGTAGGCGGCCTGGCCGTTGCTGCCCCAGACCGCCGCGCCGGAGGAGAAGAGGAGGAAGAGTCCGGCGTCGGGCACGAGCTCGTCGAGCAGCGCGGCGCCCGTCGCCTTCACGTCGAGGACCCGACGCAGGGACGCCTCGTCCATGTCGGCCAGCGCCTGGTGCTGCGGCAGACCGGCGGCGTGGACGACGCCGGTCACGTCGTCGTGGACCGACAGCGCGGCACGCAGGCTCGCGCGGTCGGTGACGTCGCACGCCTGCACCGTGACCTCGGCCCCGGCGTCCCGCAGCTCCGCGACCAGCTGCTCGACGCCCGGCGTGCCCGGTCCGCGGCGGCTCAGGAGGGCCAGGCTGCGCGCCCCGCGCCCGATCAGCCAGCGCGCCGTCACGGCGCCGAGCCCGGAGGTCCCGCCGGTCACCACGACGGTGCCGGTGGGCGGGACGTACGGGCCGCTCGCCGCCACCTCGTGCGGGACGAGCCGTCGCGCGCGCACCCGTCCGTCGCGCACGGCCACCTGGTCCTCGGCACCGCGCAGCGCCGAGACGACCGCGTCGACGTCGAGGGCCGGCGGTGCCTCGGACGCCGACGCGGCCGGCAGGTCCACCAGACCCGTCCAGGCAGCGCCGCGCTCGAGCCCGGCGACCTGGGCGAGCGCGCGGACGGACGCCTGGTCGGGCCGCACCCGGGCTGCGTCGTCGTCGCTCACGACCACGGCCGACGTCGTCGCCACCCAGACCGGGCCCCGGTGGTCCTGCAGCCGAGCCAGGAGCGCCAGCGTGGCCGAGGCGTCGCCGGAGTCGACCGCCAGCAGCGAGAGGACGCCGTCGCCGGGCCGCAGCTCGTGTCCGAGCTCAGCGGGAGCGACGACCCTCGCGTCCGCCCCGTCCGCCCGGAGGGCGTCGCCCAGCGGGCCCGCCCACGGCGGCGGCGGACCGTCGTCGGGGACGACGACCCACCAGCGCCCGGGGACGGGCTGCTGCGGGGTGCGCTGCTCCGGGACCTGCTGCTCGGGGCGGGGAGTGACGCTCGTCCACGTCTCGGTGAGGAACCAGCCGGCAAGCGGGTCCTGGACCTGCGCGCGTCGCGGCGTGAGCCAGTACCGACGCTGCTCGAAGGGATAGGTCGCGAGGGGCACGACCTGCGCGGGAGCCAGCAGCGCCCGCCAGTCGACGTCGAGGCCCGCGGCGAAGGCGGCGCCGGCCGCGCGGACCAGCCGGCCGACCTCCTCGACGTCGCGCTCGAGCGTGTCGAGGACCGCCACGTCGACGCCGGTCTCGGCCGCGGTCTCCTGCACGGCGGCGGCGAGCACCGGATGCGGACTGACCTCCAGGAACACCTCGTGCCCCTCGTCCATCGCAGCCCGCACGCAGCCCGCACCGCCGCGTCGAACCGCACCGTGCCCCGCAGGTTCTCGTACCAGTACGCCCCGTCCAGCTCCGGCCCCTCCACCCGCGCACCCCGCAGGCTCGAGAACACCGGCACCCGACCCGCACGACCCTGTACCACACCCAGCTCGCCCACCAACGCCTCACGCACCCGCTCCACGTGCACCGAGTGCGACGCGTAGTCCACCGCCAACCGCCGCACCCGCACACCCTCACGCCGACCCTGCTCGACCAACGCCTCCACCGCAGCCACGTCACCAGCCACCACGACCTGCGCCGGAGCATTCACCGCCGCGACCTCCAGACCACCCACCTGCTCGACCCACGCACGCACCCGCTCCACCGGCAACGCCACCGACGCCATCGCCCCACCACCGGACAACGCCCGCAACGCCAACGCACGCCGCGCCACCACCCGCGCACCATCAGCCACGCTCAACACCCCAGCCACCACCGCCGCAGCGATCTCCCCCTGGGAATGACCCACCACCGCAGCCGGCCGCACCCCCACCGACTCCCACCACCGCGCCAAGGACACCATCACCGCGAACAACGCCGGCTGGACCACCTCCACCCGATCCAACGACGGCGCACCCTCACGACCCTCCAACACCTCACGCACCGAAAAGCCCAACACCTCCCCCAACGCCACATCCACCTCGGCCAACGCCGACGCGAACACCTCCACCCCCAACAGACCCGACGCCATCCCCACCCACTGCGCCCCCTGACCCGGGAACACCATCACCGGGCCCGTGACGCCGGCAGCCGGCCGGGACGGGTCGGTCGTCGCGACGTGCACGGACGGCAGACCCTCCGCCACCGCGCCCAGCCGCGTGACCGCGCTCGCGCGGTCGGCCGTGACGACGGCGCGGTGCGGCAGGCGCGCGCGGCCCGTCGCGAGGGTCCAGGCGGCGTCGGCCAGGTCGGGGGCGTCGTCGCCGGCGAGCCGGTCGACGGTGGCCTTGGCCAGGCGCGCGAGGGCCTGCGGCGTGCGCGCCGACAGCACCAGCGGCACCAGGTCGCCGCCGAGCCCGCCCGGGGCGGGTGCCGGCACCGGCTCGGACGCCGGGGCCTGCTCGACCACCACGTGCGCGTTCGTCCCACTGATCCCGAACGCCGAGACCCCCGCCCGACGCACCCCGTCAGGACCCACCGGCCACGCCCGCAACCCCTCAGCCAGCTCCACCTCACCAGCCGACCAGTCCACCAGCTCCGAACGAGACCCCACCACCACCGACGGACCCACCACACCACGCGACAGACCCATCACCACCTTGATCAACCCCGCCACCCCCGCAGCAGCCTGAGCATGACCCACGTTCGACTTCACCGAACCCAACAACACCGGCCCAGCACCACCACGACCACGCCCATACGTCGCCAACACCGCCGACGCCTCCACCGGATCACCCAACCGGGTCCCCGTCCCATGCGCCTCCACCACACCCACGTCACCAGCACCCACACCAGCACGCGCCCACGCCTCACGAATCACCCGCTGCTGCGCCACCCCACTCGGCGCAGCCAACCCGTTGCTCGCACCATCCTGATTCACCGCAGAACCAGCCACCACACCCCACACCCGACGACCCTCACGCCGCGCCACCGACAACCGCTGCACCGCCACGAACGCCGCACCCTCGCCGAGGCCGAACCCGTCAGCAGCCGACGAGAACGGCTTGCACCGACCATCCGCCGCCAACGCACCCTGACGCGAGAACTCCACGAACACCTCAGGACCCGCCATCACCGACACACCACCAGCCACCGCCAGCTCACACTCACCCGAACGCAACGCCCCCACCGCCAGATGCAACGCCACCAACGACGACGAGCACGCCGTGTCCACCGTGATCGCCGGCCCCTCCAGACCCAGCACGTACGCCACCCGACCCGA
>LULG01000104.1_pt1 | contig 19641 bp, 27 predicted proteins | sample 728211 | NCBI WGS metagenome assembly LULG01 (sample SAMN03860295, study PRJNA289734) | marine metagenome | biome: seawater column; feature: ocean; material: water; isolation source: Red Sea water column Station 169 - depth 200m | place: Saudi Arabia: Red Sea | collected 2011-10-15 | depth 200 m | reverse complement strand
AGTGTAACCTTACCACCCTTCTGTACCTCATCCTTATGCCAGTTAATGTGCTGGCGGGTGAGATCAAGGTTTACAACGTCGTTGAGTAAAAGACCAACCGGAACAGCTTCGGCGTAGTTGCCGTAAGTGGCCGTTTGATACTTCACCTTCGCGGCGGCGTGATCCATAGCAGCGCCAGAACCAACTGTATCTAGAACTACAATGCCACCTCTGGTGGCTGTGCCTGCGTTGTAAAAGAAACTAATGTCAGTTTCGAGTTCATGTCTGTCAGCTTTTAAAGCCATGTCTATTTTCTCCTTTTAAAGCAAAATATTTTTACTTGAAATTACTCGTTCAAACCTGCTGTAGTATGAAGCACGTTGTTTGCGAGCCATTGACTGGCGGAAGTTCTGGCGTCATCTAGGCCATCATCACCAGCGTCCACCATAGTAACCTCTTCTTCTTCCTGAACACCATCAAGATCTTCGGCATCGGCAGTAGTCTCGTCTTGATCTACATCGGCTTCGATCTCTTCTACAACCTCTGCTTCGACTTCTGTAGTCTCTTCAGAGACTTCTTCCGTCTCATCAGATTGAGTCTTTGAAAGAAGAGCAACGATTTCATCGAATACCGAATCTTCGGTATCTGCAAATTTTGCGAGAGTTTCTTCAATGGTCTCTTCGCTAACGCCAGCCTCAACTAGGGCAGACTTGCGAGCCATGAGCTTTACTTCGCACTCATGGGCTTCAATCTTAGACAAGGCTTCGGAAAGCTTCTCATCTTTTTCCACTAGCTTCTCTTCTAGTCCAGCCAAAAGAGTTTCTTGCTCACTAATCTTAGTGTCTCTTTCGGCAATCGCTTCGTCTTTCTCAGAAATCTGAGCTTCAAAAGCATCAACCTTTAGTTGAATTTCTTCTGTTTTCTTTAGTTCCATTTCGGCCTTTAGATTTTCGGCGTCTTCCTTAGCCTGCTTTAGTTCAGACTGAAGGAGATCGACCTTGCCTTGTAGGGTATCTTCATTAGCCATTGCGACATTCTCCCTTATATTGAAATCAGTTATAGAATATGCTTTACTACCATGAAAAGGATCATTTTTAAGGATGACACTCTTAGGATTAGCCGGATTGTTGACCAGCCCCTTGCCAGAAAAGGCAATGTTTCTTAAAAGTCTTCCTAGCTTATATCCTTCAAACTCTCCACCGCCACCATAAGCCCTAAGATGCTTAGTCAGAAATGCTGAATCCTCATTTCTGGCAATAATTTTGTGATCTCCATTTGGAGCCACAGCAGCGTAATCAAAACCTCTAAACAAGCATTCCATGCTAACAAACCACTTGCCCTGCTGGATCTCTTCAATAATAGCTTCCATTCTCTCCTGACGTTCAGGATCGCTCCAGCTATTATACAGGACAGCGCTTGTGATAATGTCAAAGTTTTCCGGCAGATCCTCAAATTTCGTTTCGTCTGAAATTTCGGCACCGGACATGTCAACAACCATGTTGTCGGTTATATGACCAATGATATCACTTTCATCATGCATGAAATTAAACTGCTTGTCTTCCGGTGTCTTTCTAGCGGCCCAAGACTCTCTGATGTCAAAAACATCATCGTTCTTGTTCCATCCGCTAGATACCAAAACCGAAGTGAGATAATATAGATCGAATTGGTTGGGGTTACTCTTGCCACCCTTAACCAGAGTCAAAGACTTCGCCTTCTCCTGTTCTTCCGTAGTGGGAGAATGGGGTACGGCTAAAGAAGAATATGCAATACTAGAGTTGGATTCTACCGCAGAAGCCAACCCCGCATCTATTTCTGCTTTGAAAATTTCTATATTCATGTTTTACCTCATAAAAGTATACACCATAAAGAAAAATAAATCAAAAAAATGTTACCTCCTATGGTGTAACGAGTAAGCAGAAGCTTGAATTTGTCTTAATTCCTCGATACTTGGGTTTTTCTTATTTGAATCCACGAAACTTTTTTTCAAAGATTCGATCTCTAACTTAATATCGGAATGTGTTACCGCTTTGGCATCCAAGATTTTTTGTACCATTTCTGGTGTTATGGATGAGTATGGTTCTAGGCAGGACAACACTGAAAGTTTAACATCTTCCAACTGAATGCTTTCCTCTTTGGTGAGACCTCTGAGATTCTTTTTACCATAATGGTCTAGAAGGGCTGGATTTAGAATTTCAGATATTGTCTTCTGAGCCTCTACAGCCCAAAGCATCGTGCTAATAAAGTCGGAATCAGCAGCCACGCGAGGCTTCACAACCTTCTGCTTTCTCTTTTCTTTATCCCTAGAATTTTTAGGTCTGCCGTCTTCTGGCCTACCCTTGGGCTGAAATTTTTGCTGCTGTTCAAATTTCTTCTGTTCTCTCTGTTCTCTCTTGTCTTCTTGCTCGTCTCTTTTCTTTTCGATTTTCAAGTCGTCCCGCCTGTCACTCGGTTTTGTGAAGGGGTGATCGCCAGTATCATCACAGGGAATAAGCCCGACATCCTCCGGTCCAAGCAAATCCTTTTGAAGTGCAATCTTCTCAAGATCGTGTCTTCTTTCGGGGTTGTGGTAGGGACCGGCTTTCTGAGGAGAACCCTCATTGTTACGCTCTCTAGATTCTCTCTTTATTCTGATTCTTTCGATTTCTGGAATTTCTCCGAATCTTTCTTGCACGGTTTCGCCACTGATAAGATCTCTATCAACCAACTGAATTAAGAGATTCTTTTCTGCGGCTTCATCTGATAGAACCATCTGATCAAAATGAACCCTAGCAGGAAACCTAAATCCCATTGCCTTCTGGATGATCTCGATTTCATCTTTCCAGAAATTAATCAGGGTATTTCTTCCGTACTCTAGTCTTTCAACCAGAACCTTTAAAGAAATGAAGTTGTTTGTAAAACCTCCACCCTGACCACTACCTAAGCCAGTAAGAGTGGGAGGAACTCCTAGACCGGCATATATATTCGTTAATACCGGTTGATATTTTTCAGACCCAAGAAATCTATAAACCTGAGTACTGGACTCCTTAAAATCTATCTCTGGCCCCCATACCAGATCCATCGTTCCGCCGCCAACGTTACTGGCTAGGATATCTCTCAGTTTGTTGATGGCTCCCTTTGTCGGCAAAATTTTATTATCAAGATCGCCAATTGTCCAAAGCCTTATGTTTGAAATGGCCCCATCTAGAGCGGAGATATCAGCAAGCTTCATCTTCTCAAGCATTAAGATGTCATCTAATATAGCATAGATCATGGGGTTCGCCCACATTCTCCAGTCATCTTTCTTGTAGTAATAAACAGAAAGCTTGTCTGGATCTATAGGCAGAATATTTTTACCATCCTTTATGGCATTGAGCAAATCTTTTGGAAGTTGCGCAATAAGCTCCTTACGATTGGCGTCCTTTGAATTGGAGGCGCTAGCAATGTGTCTTCTCAGGGAATTAGAAATCTTCAGTGCGAATTGCGGCTTTCCAGCAAACAAGGCCAACTCCGCTCCGATAAGTTCCAACGAAAGAGGATTTAGAAAATCGTACTTCCAAGGTATCTCTCGTCTGGAGACGGGCAAATCTTCGGGTACAATGTCGGCTGCGCCAATTGACTTTAGATCTCGCTCAACTTTTTTGTTAACCTTTGCGTTTCTCTTTTTTACGACGACATTGCCACATCTATAGAAAAGGTTAAGGAATCTTTCTGATCTTTCCTTGCCACTACATCTCTCGAACCACCTGCGATAAAATTGTTCTATACGTTTATTAGGATGTACTAACGTGATGCCTTGACAAGCAAAATCGCCCATTAGATCAATCACGTTTCTGACAATGCCAACTCTGTCATAAGCCGCCATACACATCCGTATAGCTTCTTTCTGTCTGGCAGGCACAGATTCTTCGTCACGAAATCTATTATAGTCATCTCTTACGTAGCTTGTGCGAACCGACCTATTTGGCTCAATATCTATAAAAGATCTTCTGGCCGAACTACTTGCCCTTTGCACTCCCTCATACTGATCAAGCACGCCTTCGGTTGTCCGCAAGGCTTCTTGTTTGCTGGACTCATCGCTCCAAGTAACAAAAGCATGGTCTTGTGATTGGTTTTTTATCTCGTCTGCCATTGGAATTGTTTCCCCTGCTAGTTCAATTGATAATACGAATGATCCAGTATATAATACACCAATTAATCGTAGATACCTCTAACAGCTTCAGTAAACCACGATGGACCTATAAAGTCTGGGCCATCCGAGGGTTTTTTGATAAGCGTAGCAAATCCTCCCACGGTGTCATAAGCCGGGGGAGCGGGATTTCTTTGAATAGTTCTGGCAGACATATTCGCCATAAGCACTGCACTATATCGATCCTTTCTAAGCCTATCCTTCTTTCCTCCCGGCAGCTTGATTTCGGGTGTGTCCCACTTATCTCTACCTGAAGGAGTTTGCGTCATTATGATCATAGAAAGTTCATCCTTAAGCTCTTCTATTTCCATTACGCAATCTTCTAGCGTATCATAAATTCTGTTTCTAAGCTTGTCTTCAGATATGGCTAATCCAATAGTGGCCGCATCAAAATATGGGAATAATAAGACCTTATCTTCAAAGTCTTTACGCATGCCGTGGTTAGCCTCTGTAACCCAGTCTGATTTTGCAAACTGCACCATTTCTAAAATATGTAGCCCCGGATTTCCATCGGTATCTTTATCCTTATCTGGATCGATTGTGGGCCATAGAGCTACTTCCCCGTCTCTTATCTTGTCTTCGTCGTGGAGAGCCTCCATTACGGCTATGCCGCCGCCCTGAGCATCCATGGCAATTTCATCGCATGGGAATATCTTCATCAGATCACGAATCTTTCTGGCACAATAAGAATAAAAATCTGTTTCCTTGACCAGTCCAGCTTTTAGTTTTTCTTTGTGATCTGACCTTGTAGTGGTCCAACAATACACAACTCTTCTGTGATCCGAAAGCATTTCTAAAACAACTATACTAAAGTTATCTACTTCCGACGCGGGGTCTATTCCATAAACGTATCTTCGGTTGTCTGCCCCTCTCAAAGCGGCTTGAAATTCTACTTTTCCACTTGGCAAGGATATGGGGTTTTCTGGCGAGGCCACGCATGACTCAATAAGTGATCGTTTAAAAAATCCATTACTGTCAGTAGAGAAACAAGCCCCATATTCCATCTGATAGATACCTGAATGCATGGTGGCTTTAGATCTAGCAACTTGAGCGTCATCCATGAATCCGGGTGGCAGTAACTCAAAAGGAATTCTAATTATGCTATACTGCTTCCAGTCGAACCCGTTTGGTATTTCTTCTCCACCAAATATTTCAGATAATCTTTCGGGTCGACCTTTGCTTTGTATGATCTGCTTCCACTTTTTCCAATATTCCGCAAAATGGTTAAAGTCATAAAAAGCCGTACCAGATAAAATAATTTGGTTGCCTATCGCTGCGTCTACTTCATCAGGCTCGACAAAATCCTCACCCAATTCTTCTGCTCTTTTCATAGCAGCTAGCCTCCTCACATTTTCTACGGGAGAAGCACTAACGGCAGCAAAACCAGCGACAACGTTTTCAAAAATTGCTCTGGGTATAGATGCGAATTCATCAGCGATAATGTCGTTTGCTCGCTGACCACGAATCTTAGAACCGTCGCCAAGAGGCAGGCAGGTGACTGTGCTTTTGCCAATTATCATTCTGCACATATCCACGTCTTTTCTTGGTCCACCATTCGGCCCTACAATATCCCGCAGGATGGGAGAGTTTCTCCATATAGCATCCATATATTCAAAAAGAACTTTAGACTGACGAAAAGCTGCTCCGACAACAACGATTTTTCGATTAGGCATTAGTAAAGCTCTCATCATGGCATAGAGAGACAGAACAAACGACTTACCAAATCCACGAGAGGCGATTAACATGGGGAATTTTCTATGCCACATTTCCCTGATCATGAGCGCTTGAACTGGGAGGATGTCAACGTTAAATATGTGCTTGCAGATGAAGCAGAAATATTCTGGCTGCATTAATAGCCAAGTTAACTTAAGGTGGAATTCCCTATCCGTGTCGAGGTCGAATGGGTTAACAAGCTTCGACTGATCTACAGTGATATCCAGCCAAGCATCTTCTATAGAATTATTCCGACTGTTCACGGTTCGTTATCTCTACTACCCTATGAAAAATTTGTATGGCGCTTTCTTCTGCGTTCTCTTTTGTATCACAGAACAACGTTTCGATACCATACTGCTCCTTATACTCGCAAATCTTTCTCCACATGAATTTGCCATTCATTCTTAGGTATTTCCACCTGCCGGGGGGAATGCTGCTGCCCTTTGGAAACTGCATCAGAGTATCAATCGAAAATTCGCATAAAACATATGCCCATCTGAACTCAGACATTCTTTCGATTTCTGCATCGAACTGCTTACGCTTCTTACCGAGGTTCATCGCCAACTCACCGGTGCTTGCTTTGCGTTCTATGCATAGAACGTCTTCTAGCCCCTCCAAGGTGTAATCACCTGTTTTCAAGCCACGTTGAACAGTTGCTTTACATTCTTCGAACCCATCGAAGTTCCAGCCGTTCTTTTCGCGCGTGTCTTCAATTATGACAAAATTATCTTGCTTCATTTTCATATACTATCTGTATAAATAGCCCCTCGTAACGCATTTCGTCTCCCGTTACTTTTCTGTGGCAACTCCAGCATAATGTAATGCCGTTACGGGTTTCAAAACGCAGATTAGCGGCGTCTGCCCACCGCCTAATGTGGTGCGCATTTATTTTGCCTCTGCCACCACATTGCGGCATCTGACACCTATACCCGTCTCTTTTAAATACCTTTTTTTTCCAATCCTTATAAATAGGATCGTTAAAGTCTCTATCCCTACTCAATGGACTTAGTTCTCCTAACTTTGGATACAGAAGCCTTCCTTCTGACCATTCTTGCTATGTCTTTGTGACGAGTAGTAGATCGTTCCTTTATTATGTCATTACATACTTTTCTTACAGCAAGATCACAAGCCTCATCAGGATCTTTTGCCTCGACCCACACCGTAGTTTCTGATTTAGAATGTGACTTTATATTAGCCTCCTTCATTACTTTCAGAACCTTGGTCATGTCTATGTGGACTCGATACAGCATTGGCAGTTCTCTCCGGGTCTGTATGACGTGGTAGTTTCGGCCTCTCTCCCGGCAATTGCTTGTTGGGCAATCCCTTCTTTCTAATGTCTGCGCATTCAGGGCAACCATAAACCGGACCCTTGTGCGGCTTGGCGTAATGAAATACGCGAATCAAGGTATCCATAGTTACGTATCCTCTTACGGATTCCATAACAGATAGTTTATATATATCCTCGATATGTTCCGTAACAAACTGTCTGTCTTTTACTTCCTGATCAATTACATCTTGCTGATGATTAATAATCGATCTGTAATATGATGATGTAACTAATTGGGTCTGATGTTGCAAGTATATATCATACCCCAGCACCATGCAAAAAATACTCATAATAAGATACACTATTCCAACGTTCCTGTTCACGATTCTCTCCTTATTTGGATTACTTAATCTTTTCATAAATGTATCTAGCAGTTACCACATCTTCTGTCGCCAAACCCGTAGCGTCGAAAAGGGTTTGATCGCCATCGATATGAACCTTGCCAGAAACAACCTCTCCTAAAGATACCCAAGTTTGTTTCTTATCCTGAAGAGGAACATACTGTATCTCTCCAGAATGAGAACACTGATCCCAGCTATCGTATACAACAAAATCTACATTATCTAAAACGGACTGAGACAATTCTCTCTTGCCCTCCGCATCTGCTCCAATAGCATTAACATGCGTCATATCCTTAAGCCATTCATGCTCAAGAAACGGAGTCTTTGCGGGAGTAAGGGTTGTAACGATATCAGCCTCCTTAACACATTCCTGCACGCTATCAGCAATTTCAACTTCAACTTCATCTTCAAATAAGCTACCGATATATTCACATCTGCTTCTGTCTAAATCAAACAACACAATTCGGCTGAGTTCTCTTGCAAGCATAACTGCTTGAATTTGTCTTTGAGTCTGGTTTCCACAACCGATAAAGGCGGCTACGGAAGCGTCAGGATAGGCTACATATTTCGTAGCCACCCCAGTAACTGCCGCTGTTCTGATAGCTGTAAGTTGCTCACCGTCCATAATTGCAAGTAGTTCTCCAGTATCAACATCATTGATAAGAACCTTTGCAAAAATATTAATCTTTCTTTTTTCTCTGGTCTTATCCAGATGTACACCGCACCACTTAATTCCGGCAGTATTATCTACAACTGCTGGCATAGCCCTAAAGTCCCCATCTGGAATATCCAGATAAATCTTAGGAGGCATTTGACACTTTTCCACGTCTCTAAAAAGTTCCTCTATTACGTCCATGCATTCCTGAACAGTAAGAACTTTTGCCACTTCATCATTTGAGAGAATAAGAGGATTGCTTGTCATTCTTTAATCTCGCTATATCATATTGAACCATGGTTGATACTAAATCCTCAAAAGAAATCTCTGGAGTCCAACCTAATTTTTTCCTAGCTTTTGAGTAGTCTCCTTTTAAATACGGGACTTCTGATGGTCTGAATTGTTTCTCGTCTATTCTTATAAATTGAGCATAGTCTTCTATGCCTACGTGTTTAAAAGCTTCTTGAAGAAAGTCTTGAACCGAATGGGTTTCTCCTGTAGCAATAACATAAGTATCTGGTTTATCATATTGAAGCATTAGCCACATTGCTCTTACATAGTCCTTGGCATGGCCCCAGTCTCTACAAGCGTTCAAATTTCCAAGATGTAGCCTAGGGGCCGAGGCAACAAGATATTCCCGAAAAAGAGTTTGATCTTCCATCTGTAAGTCATTACTATAGTCTAAAAATTCTTGAAACGAAGCTATATATTTACTGATTTTTTTGGTGACAAAGTTATCACCTCTTCTTTCACTTTCGTGGTTAAATAAAATGCCACAGCTAGCATGCAGCCCATGAATCTTTCTGTAAAGTTCTGTCAGGTTATGCGCTGCAAGCTTAGCTATAGCGTATGGAGATTGAGGATTGAATCTAGTTGTTTCGTTTTGAAATCTGTTTTGATTTTCGTCTATGCTAAAAGAATCTCCAAACATCTCGCTGGAACTAGCTTGATAAAATCTAGGCTGCTTTTCAAGCTTGACTATTGACTCTAAAATATTCAAACAGCCCTTAGCTGTAATGTCCCAAGTTACGGAAGGTTGATCAAAAGAAACTCCAACATGAGATTGTGCGGCTAAATTGTAGACTTCGTCTGGGTTGTGTCCCCACATTATATTGTACACACTAGAAAAATCTAAAACATCCCCGCTTTCCAAAACAAAGAATTCTTTTCCAATTAAATGGTCAATTCTGGTGGTGTTGGGAGTGCTGGTTCTTCTGGCGACGCCAACTACGTAATAACCCTTCTCCAGTAATAGCTCCGCTAAGTAAGAGCCATCCTGACCAGTAACCCCAAAAACTACGGCTTTTTGTTTCATTCTGTAACCTTATCTGGAAGCTTGGTTGGAGGCAGTTCGTGAAAAATTATATCATCACTGCGGCTCAAGCTTCCGTCTCCCTTGCCTTGGCCCTTCTTGCCGTCTCCTTTACCTTTACCCTTGCCCTTACCTTTTCCTTTTCCATTGTTCTTCCCTCCAACTTTCTTGCCTCCTTTAAGCATGCCTAAAGCCTGATCTGCTTTTTTATGATCATTAACAGAATAAGGCAGTCTATACGATCTAGGTTCTGTAGTATCGTAATCTTGGAAGGATATAAAATATCCCTTCCAGCCTTGCCAACCACTTTTAGTAGTCTCTCTATTCAGGTCAGTAACCCAAACATATATCGACCCCTTCTCACCGGTTCTTTTGTTAGGCTCCTTCACTTTGATCCAATGAACCTGAAAATTATCTGGCAGAGCCTGATCAGAGGGCCACCCGGTCAAGTTGGCTAAAGAAAAATCTATCGACAAACACGAATACAGAACTAATGATATTACCAGAGCCTTAACGGACCAGCGGCCCTTAACTCCTATTATAAGCCACAGTAATAAAGCACTGAGAATAAAAAACGCTAACGGGATACTCATAAAGGCGGTCCTTGGTTTGTAAGCAAACTTTTTTCAAGATTGCTAATATCGGTTACTTCCCCTTCTTTATCCACAGTGAATCTGAAAGCTGTCTTCTCATCCCCACTCAGTCTTAAAACTACTTCCTTAATCATTACAGTTGAATACGGATTAATCTTATCTAACTGAATAGAAACGGGAACCTCCTCCGCTTCACTACGCTTCATATACATGTGAACGTTGACAACATATTCACCCGGAACAGTTCCTCTGACAGTAACTATCTCTCTGTTGTCCTTGAACTCAATCGGTCCCCACTCAGTAACAACAGTGTCGTTCCTGTGACCGAGATCGTCACGATCCAGATGCATGAGACCCTCTTCTCTTCGCATAAAGGCAACCAGATTTCCTTGAGGGTCTTCCACATACATATCCACATCGTCATCTAAATGATTCGGCCAAGTTACTGTAATCATAAACTCGGCTTTCATCTTTACGTTATTCTGCTTCTTACTGGGATTGATCAATACAAACGACAAGGCGAACAAAGCCGCAAAGCATAAGAGCGTATTGAACAGTAAGTCCAAGAACGACAAGTTAGTGTGATAGTTTCTCTTCATTTTTCTGAATTCTGTCAATAGCCTGATTGAGGTTAAAGTATTGAATCTTCAGCAAGGCTCCGCATATCAAACCAGTCAGAGTCGTATACAAAGCTGTCGACATGCCGACCCCTAATTCCCTGATAAGGGACTGTACAGTCTTCACATCTGCTATATTAACAGTAGCGAACCCAGAAAGCATCATAATAAATCCGACAACGGTTCCAACCATTCCGATTGTCAAGCAAAGATCACTTGTGAACCAGCCCACTTCCATAAGTCTCTCAATCCGATCTATCAGGTGAGGCTCGTCTCCTCCTTCGTCAATGAACTTACTCAACCTGTAAGTCTTATACCCACACCAACCCGACATGATACCAAACAGGCCCAACAATAGAAAACTGAGCTTAGTAGCATCATTCTCCCATATTGTAACAAAGACGCCATCGGCTACCATGTAAGCGATAGCAGATACAACCAAGGTTATAAATAGCCACCACCTAAGAAACAGTTGATGTTTAATTAACGCTTCCGAATATTTCATTGCTCATCTCCAAGGCTCTCTTGTTTTCTTTAATGATTCTTTCGTAGTCAGCATCGCCAGCCATCCCCCGGTATCTATCATTCACCTTCATGGAATTTGCACTCTTTAAGTACGTCATTCCCGAAAATGAACTACCACCCCCAAACGGAGAAAGCTGGCTTAAAGCGGCATCAGTAAACTCCAGTCCAAGTTTTTCGGCTACTTCCCGCCGGTACTCTTTATCCCTAACCCACTTGTTAAACAGGATGTAATGATCACCGTTTAGCTCATGGTAATATCTACAGTGGTCTTCATACAAGTTAATCTTTTCCTTGTTAAGAACCTGACCTACTTCTCTCTGCCAAAAATTGGGATTGCCGTCCCTGTGTGCCATTCTTACACAGCTAGCCACCCAATTCTTAAAGTCTCTTAAAATGACAACTATGTTATTGTTCACAGCGAAAATATCCGAAGTCCCGCAGGCCCAAACAGTATCTCTAATACTGGCCTGTTCGTGCGTACCAATTACCAAGTTAGTGAGAGAGGAGTTCGCTTGGTGGTAAGACTTGAGGAAATTTGAGAAGTCTGCCTTATCAGGGTGTTCGTCTTTACCAGTCTTAAGGGGATTGTTAGCAAGATAACTTACACCATTGTGGTTTTGAATGTAGAAGAACCACTGGGTGATAGTTTTAATGGAGAAGTCGGAGACACCGGGAAGTTGGTGTAGTAGCCATATAGCGACAGCATGATGGCCTGTCCTATGCATGGCAGCAACCATGATCTTCTTTACGTCGTCCATTAGTCTTTTACCGTATCTGGGGTGAGGAATGGCTGGTCTACAATACCGTCTTCGTATTTGTGCCATTCAGAGAGATCTTGCTTTTGTTTTTCCATGGCAAGTCTCATTTTTTCCATTTCAGTACCAAATTCTTGTCTCAGGTCTGGGTTTGTTAAAACTTGGCCAACCCAGCCAATGAAAGTCTGCTTGGAATCTTCGAGGCGCTTAATTCGCTGCTCTCGCGTTGCTTTTAAATCTTTGAGCATTATGCTCTTTTTACCCTGCAAGTCCTTGTAATCGCGTCCTAGGGACTCCTGAGCGGCCCTTGAGGTAGCAACCTGCCTTTCCAAGTTAAAAATATAGTCTCTGTCTTGATATTCTGGGTCTCTGTTTTTTTCTTCTTGAATGAGTTGTTCAAATATACTGATGTTCTTCATGTTGGTTTGTTGTTCTCGCAGGGCGCGATTCATCAACAGTTCCAATTTTATGGCGTCAATAACCTGAAGCTCTTCAGTCGGAAGCACATCGTCTCTGAATTGGGAAATAATGCGGGACCAGTGGTATAGGAAAAGTTCCTGTTCGTTTTCATCGAATTGGGACTGGATCTCTTTCCAATACAAGCGGGATTTTAAATCATAAAGAGCTTCTAGTTCTCTTTTCTTGGTTTTAGAGTCTCCGAGTTTTTCTCGTATGTAATTCTCTATGCTCTCGGGATCTCTGTCTAGGTGGCTAGCAATATCTGCTACAGAGGTTTTCTCATGGTGTAGCTTAATGTAAGATATTTCTGTTTTGGAGAATCTACCCTTCTTCATAACCAGCCCCCTTGTGTCTCTCAAAGAGAATATAGATTTCTTGGTATATCTGTTCTCTGCGAGGCTTGGGAACATATACACCATGTAGTATGCGAAGGTAATCAGCGCGGAATGAGATGTCTAAGAATTCATCAATAAGATTGAATAATTCTGCTGTATCTACATGGTCAATGAAGCTATCCATCTGCTTCATGTTATTTTCATGTTCATCCCTGATAGATTCAATGTTTAATGGCTCCATCAGAAATTTTTTAGCATTATTTCTCTGCTCAGACTGTTCACTGCTTAGTTCTGGGTTTTTTCTGAAGAATTTATCGCGTTTGAAATTACTCAGGCGGTTCTTTACATGCACCGCTAAGAAGTTTTCTAATGGGCGATTCTCATCGTATCTATCAAGAGCCTCCATTGCAATGATGAAAGCCTCTTGTCTGATATCATCAGCTTCATAGAAGCCAAACTTGAACTTATGAGCGTAGCGATTAACAACCTTATTGATCGTCTCTATCACTTGCTCCTCTGTCATTCCCTTTGGTATCTTCACTAACATCCTCGGATTCATCATTTTGAAGAATAGCCATAGCCTTGTCTATCGAAGGGTCTTTCATCTGAAGCTCTAACTTTACTTGCTTCTGTACCTCTCCAGTACTTTTCATCGCCAATTCTGTTTGAATGCGCTTCATGAGGTAATCCTTTGAGTTTCAAGTGTCAAAAGAAAAAGTCGCTGTTATAATATTATACACGGGAAACACTAATGGAGCACAACAATGCGATTGGACGACGTGGAAAAAAGATTCATAAAAGAAACTTGTGAATTTTACAAGGACTCCCGAATAGCAGAAGAGTTGACTAGGATAAGATATAGCACGGGATTGAAGGAGAAGGTCACTATTGACCAAGTTAGGAAGTTCAGATATAGCGTGGGTATTTACAAAGAAAGAGGCCGGGGCGTAGTAAAGGTGAAGAGGGATAAGAATGTCTGATTATATAGAGATACCTATAGGCGGGGTTAACGGCGCTGGTAAGTTTGCCAAGGTTCATACGGGAGATTTTGTCTGGCTAAGTAGATATAGTTGGCATCTCAATAAGAATGGGTACGCGGTGACTAAAATTAATGGCAAGCATAAGCTGATGCACAGAATGGTGGCGGAAGTAACAGATCCGTACATATTTGTGGACCATATAGATAATGACAGGCTTAATAACACCAGAATCAACCTGAGACAGTACACGCCTAAAGAAAATGCGAACAACATGAAGTCGAATGTGAAGATTGCGGCTTTTGGTGAGGAAAAGAATATCTCGCAGTGGGTAGAGGATGAAAGGTGTGAGGTGTCATATGCGGCATTTTACAACAGGTTGAATAAGGGAATCGACCCAGAGGTGGCTATGCAGAAGAATGGAAGCAGACGGGGGCTTAGCGAGGCAGATTAGCTAATACTTTTTCGCCAAAATTTTTTTATTGTGTTTGCACCCCCCCGCCTATTTTGCCCATACTACGCAACCTTACTAGTCAGCACAAAACCCCACCCCTCTCTATCTTGCCTAAATTACCATCCGCCGTCTCGTGGAGACTGAGACTCAGTCTCAATAGGCCACCAGACCTGTTTTTACCCAGACTACGTACCTTACCCAGTCTAACATAGGGGTTGGATACCTACCTATCCTGTTTATTTTGCCCAAACTAACACCTAGAGTGTAGCATTTTGCTATACCATATGTTGTGGTCGGAGTCGGCATATTCCCAACCTGCCTATCTTACCCAGAGTACCAAATGGGAATTCGGGCAGATTCTCGGAAAGTTTTAACTCGTTGCCACGTAAGGACTTACGTCACGAAACTACCCATCTTACCACATTTTCTCCCTGCCATAATGGCCGAAAATGGCGTTTTTCCCCGTTGCCAATATGGCAGGTTTGACGTAAGTCGTTGACTGGCAACAGGTTACGTCAAACCGACGCCAAAAACCGGTTTCTGGTATGGTAGAGAGACAACAACAATCACAAGATCTCTCAGCCACACTGGAGCGATGAAATGGGATTCTCAGGCTACCTCGGATTGCTGATTCTGCTGGCATGGGCACTGGGAGACTTCGACTAGAGGCCACCCCCACCAGCAGGCAACGGATGCCAAGCTCCCCAAGTTCCGGGGCCGATCCGCCAGCCACCGACCACACCGACCACACCAGCCACCAAGTGAGAACAAGTACCATGATGAACGCACACTGGCAAGGCCACCACGACCAGCGCGAATGCAAGGTATGCCACCAGATCAAGCAACTGGGCGAGTTCCCGATCAACAACACGCTGGCCAGCGGTATCCTTCGAAAGCACACCTGCACCGAGTGCCGCAAGCAACAGGGCAGGGTGCGAGCTAAGCTTCACCGAGAGAACCGCAAGCCAGACCACCTGCGATGCCCGATCTGCCACAAGAACGTCAGCGGAAGCAAGAACATTGTGCTGGACCACGACCATGCCACCGACAAGTTCCGGGGCTGGCTGTGCAACGACTGCAACAACGGACTTGGAAAGTTCAACGACAACATCGAGATGCTGACCAGAGCCATCAACTACCTTCGGAGCTAGAGACATGACGACTGCACAAGACTGGGAACGGCGACGCAAACGATGGGCCGAGTACAAGGCCAGAGTGGCCAAGCGGAAGGCCAACAAGGGCAAGGCCGACAAGGCCGAGACGCCAACCGGCGACGGGCCGAGCGGATTCGACTACTACCAAGACACCAAACGACACTGCTAAGGAGTGAGCCATGAGTTACTACCCACAAACAATCGCAGACAAGATGCCCAAGGGCCTGACCAAAGAGATCGAGTTGTATGCTGCAATCAGCAAGGCGTTGCGTGACGATGGGAATTCGAAAAGCCAAGTAAGCTACTACATGAGCGTCGATGAGGATTTTATCCCCGACGTTCTTCAAGCCTACGCTTGACAGCCAGCCGGGCTGATCGCTGGGGTGGGGTTCGGGTAAAACGAGCATCCTGCATGCCCTTCACTTGTTTCAGGGCATGCAGGCTGCTCAAGGACAGAAGGACGAGACAGGACAGGGAGAATGCGTAAGATGAGATACTACCCGCAAGTGATCGCAAACAAGATGCAACAAGGGCTGGTGCATGAGCAGTCCAAGATCTGGGAGATGCGTAGGGTCTTGCGTAACGACGAGGGGTTGCCGGAAACCCATGTCGATTACTACATGAATGTTGACGAGGATTTTATCCCCGACGTTATCCAAGCCTACAACGCCCTCCAAGCCTACGCCTGACAGCCAGTGGGCCAGCGGGTACAATACACACTCACAAGGACAACAGAGAGAACACAATGACAAACGCACAAGACTGGGAACGACGACGCAAACGCTGGGACGCCTATAAGGCTCGCGTTGCAAAGCGCAAGGCCGACGAGGCCAACGGCGTGAAAGCCGACAAGCCGAAGCCAACTGGCGACGGACCTAGCGGGTTCGACTACTGGCACGACACCCACCGACACTGCTAGCGTGCAATGGGCGCCAAGCTCCCCAAGATCCGGGGTCGGCCCAGCACGCGAAGGGTTCGGGTAGAACAAGCATCCTGCGTGCCCTTCACTTGTCATAGGGCATGCAGGCTGCTCAAGGACGAAAGGACGAGAGGTTAGGCAAGATGGGATTCTCTGGATACTTGGGATTGCTGATCGTGATCGCTTGGGTGCTAGGGGATTTCGACAGCTAGGGCTTGACAGCCAGTGGGCCAGCGGGTACAATACACGCACACAATCACACACACGAGGGCGAGACATGCGACACGACGAGACACGCGACAACACCACCAACCTTGAAGCCACGCTGATCGAGGCGGATGCTTTCGAGGAAACCCGCGAGGACGCGACAACGTGGTCCGAGTGCGAGTGCGAGGACTGCACCGTTGACGTGGTCGACAGGTCCGGGGATAGCGTCCCTGATGGTGAGTCGTTCCCCGGCATGCAGTGTGCCGATGGTGGCGTGCCGTTCCACCGGCCCTACCAGTCGGAATCCGAAATGGCCGAGGACGTGGACGACGACTACGAGGACGACGGCCAGCCCTCCGAATATGACGAGTGGCAGGATTACATGGGCGGGGACGAGTACTACGATCACAGCGAGAATGCTTGCTGGTAAGTCCCCTCCCGGCGTGTGGGCGTAAGCTCCCCGATTACTGGGGTCGGCCCAACACGCCAGTCGTGGGGTTCGGGTAAAACGAGCGGCCTGAATGGCCTTCGCTGTTATAGGCCATTCAAGCCGCTTGGAGACAACAAGGGAAAACAAGGACTACTACGATGATGATCTCTTCACACGACGACGACGCCGCCACCACCACCTGCGACTGCGAGCAGTGCCGTCGCGACGCCGATGGGGCGTGGCATACCCGCGACGACGGCGGGTACGGGGGCGGGGGCTAGCTCCCCGGTGCGTGTGGGCGTAAGCTCCCCAAGTTCCGGGGTCGGCCCAGCACGCGCGCAGGTTCGGGTAAAACGAGCGGCATTGAGCGCCTTCACAGTATCAGGCGTTCCATGCCGCTTGAGGAGCAGGGCGACGTAAGGGCTGACAGGGCAAGGGGTTACAACTATTTTGACAAAATGTCACAACCGAGCAAAATAGTTCTAATATTTAGAGTCAGCCAGCGAATTACTAGTATAAGAAACAACGAAAGAGAAACCATGAAGATCATCGCAACGCACACCGCCACCAACGCAAACAAGACAGTCACGACAATGTGGAAGTCCAACGGTGGCCAGTCATGGTATATCGGCGTTCTGGGGGCCGTGGTCAACAAGATCTGGAACGTCGGGAGTGAGAAGTACATCCGGGGAATCTGGAACCGCGAGTACAAGAGTTGAGACGTGGGCTGGCGGGCCAGAAGATCGCTGTTTGAGAAGAGAGATTTGAGTTAGAGAAAAGAGACAATGAGTTACACGACGATGAACAAGATGAGACAGTTGGAAGTGAGAAGGGGCATCGCGAATGCCAAGGAATACGGGATCACCGATCCTATCAAGGCTCGCGAGATCAAAGAGCGGTACTGGTCCGACTACAACAAGACCGGCGATCCGAAGTGGCTTCACCTCGCATGGTGGGCCGAGTCAGTCTATCTCGGAGCAAAGGAACTTGCTCGGAGCAAGGGGATTGCTCAGGGTCACACCGTGACCAGAAGCTACTGCCAGTGTGAACACTGCACCGCCTAGGGTTGACAGGGGTGGCGGTGATCGAGTAAAATGGACGCTCACAAGAACGGAACAGAGGAACAGAGAATGGATTACAGGTTTGAGAACACGGTTGGTGGCAAGTTGGTGGCAAAGCTCCGCGAGGAGTTGTGCGAGGTGATCGAGGTTGACAACTCTATGCTGCCCGAATCGTACCGGGTGGCGTCGGGATCTCGCACACTGGCCGAGATCAACCGAGAACACAACCGGCGACAGGCCGAGAAGACCGCGAGCATTCACGCGGAGCGGAAGGCAACCAAAGATGAGTTGATTGAAATTTACGCCGAGAAGGTTGCAAACGGCGAAACACTCTTTGAAGAGGGCGAATGATGGATTATCTGGACGTGGCAGACACTCAGGGCGGAATCGGGTACTTTGATCTTGACGAGATCCCCGCCGAGGGTGTGAGATCCGTTGACCTGTTCGACGGCAAGGGGCGAAGGCTCTTTAGTATCTCGGTGTCCACCGATGGGGTGGCGTATCAGGTGCTGCAAGCTGGCGAGGATGCCGGTGTGTTCACTACAACCGAGGATGAGGTATAGAGTATATATAGCTCTATATAACTCTATATAACTCTTGCAACTGACTCTTATATAGGTCTATATAGCAGGTTCAGGTAAAACGAGCGGTCTGGAGCGCCTTCACTGTATCAGGCGTTCCAAACCGCTGGAGGGCGAACAGAACGACAAACGGAGACGGATGATGACGATGCGATTTGACGAAGAGCGGGACAACGTGGTTGAGACCGAGCGGATGCTGGCCGAGGCGGACCAGCGTGCCGAGGTGGCCGAGGCCGCACCGGCGAAGATCATCCCGGTGATCGTTACCGTTGACGAGCTTCCCCGCTTGGCGTGCGATTATCCGAAGCCGTACAACCCGCAACACGTGGTCGACGGGGTGGTGGTCGAGGATGTGGACGACGACGACGACTACGAGGACGACGGCCAGCCCGACGAGTACACCGAGTGGCAGGATTACATGGGCGGGGACGATTGGGACCACGGGCAGTACGACGACTGCGGGTGGTAGGGTTGACAGCGGCGGCGGGGTGTGCTACAATATACAACATACGGGTGACAAGCTCCCCAAGTTCCGGGGTCGACCCACCGAGTGAGTTAGGAAAGAGGCGACTATTATGACCAACAACAATCACACCAGCCCGCACAACTGTGCTTGTGGCCAACTGTCCTGTGCGTCCTTCGTGGCGGGCAACCAGTGCTTCCGCTGCCAACAGGTGGACAACCGGAAGGCCGGTATCCGGTTCAACACCGAGATGGACGAGTGGCGGTCTTGGTTCGCTGGCAACCGCAAGCGGATCGCGGTTCACGAGGCTGGGCCGAACTTCCGCCCTGCTACCCGATTCTGTGTGAGTGACTGACGGAGAAAATCATGACGTTTGGAAAATTGTGCGACTGGCTGTTTATCACGACGTGGCTGGCATGGATGGGGTTTGCCTTGGTGGCGTCGGTGGCCGTGATGATCGGAGCGTTGGGATAATGTGGATTATTTACATCATGGTCGGCGTGCTGGGCTTCTGCTGGCTGACGCTGCTGCTGGATATCTTCTGGCCGGGCTGGGATAGAGACCAGCGGCGGTGAGAATTGGGGTTGACAAAGTGGCCGGGTTCGGGTAGGACGCGGCG
>LULG01000113.1_pt1 | contig 20165 bp, 16 predicted proteins | sample 728211 | NCBI WGS metagenome assembly LULG01 (sample SAMN03860295, study PRJNA289734) | marine metagenome | biome: seawater column; feature: ocean; material: water; isolation source: Red Sea water column Station 169 - depth 200m | place: Saudi Arabia: Red Sea | collected 2011-10-15 | depth 200 m | reverse complement strand
CTCCTCCGCCATATCCCCCAGCACTTCTACCTCCTCCACCTCTTTGACTTGGTGGCCCAGCTTGTCCTGCAGTTGATACAGTTCCTCTACCTCTATCAGGTATGTCCGCTCCACCGCCTCTTTGACTTGGTGGTCCAGCTTGTCCTGCAGTTGATACAGGTGCGCTTGGTGCAGGATCAGGATCTCTGTCTTCACCGCCGCCACCTGTTAAAGCTACTTCGTCAACTATATTTGTTGTGTCTGCAGGTGTCGTGTCAAATGTATCAACATCACCTGTTAATTTTGCTAATTCATTTTGAGCTGCAATTTCTGCATCTTTTTCCGCTTGTAAGTCTTCTAATGAAACCACATCACCAGGTGCTTCTCCTGGTCCAAGAACTGTTCCCTCATCTACTTCAACACCACCAGCTTTTTCAGCCTTCTTGTCAAAGTAATCTTGTGCAAATTCTTTTTTAGCTTTACCCATTCTAGTATCACTTGGGTTATTAATATCTTCTGTTAAAGTTTGTTCATAGTTACCGAATTGAGATACAGGGTTTCTACCAAAAGGATCTTGATTTAAAGTTCCCGTTTGAACATTAAATCCGTAATCTTTTTCTGCTTTTAATTCATCAACTATACTTCTTGTTGTTCTGTTCTCTAATGAATCTTGAGGTAGTATGTCAAATAATAAACTTACAGGACCACCTGCTATCTTGTTAAGAGCTATTGATGCTAGTGTTTTGCCCACATTTAATTTTTTACCAAAAAAATCTACCGTTTGATTTGCAAAATCTACAACAGCTCCTGGTATTTTACCTAACTCTGTTAAAGCACCTTGTACATTGTCTCCTGCTGCAGCTAATATATTTTGAATAGTGTTTCTTTGTTCTGGTGTTGCATCAGTCAATCCACTTGTGTCAAATGAAGGAGTGTAACCAGCTAATCTTTCTTCATCAATTGCTGCTTGTGTAAGATCTGCTTGAGTAACCCCTGGAACTTGAACTTGTGATAATGGTCCTTGTATTGTCGTTGGCTCACTAAAATCTCCAACCACTGGTGCTCCACTTATTGTTCCTAATGGATCTACAAAACCACTTTCATTATCGGGTATTCCTACATCTATTGGATCTCCAGTAATACCTCCTGTTACAGGTTGTGTAACAGGTATTTGATTAAAAGCATCTATCTCTTCTTGTGTAACTGGTATCTCACCTGGCGCTACAACAGGTTGACCTGGTGCTGCTTGCACCCCGATACCTGCATCTATTAATCTTTGTTCTTCTGGCGTGTTTGCAGATGGTGTTACAAGAGTGTCAATCGCTCCTGGTACAGTCGCCTGACCCCCGTCGCCTGTGCCTCCTCCACCGCCTGCACCTGTTCCTGTGTCTGGTGTAGTTGTCTGTGTGTCTACCACAGGTAAACCATAAGCAAATAACTCATTAAGATCTGTTAAGTAACTAAACTGTGTGGGGTCGTACGATACACCAGGATAATCTGCAATCGATGCAAGTAGTCTTGGGTCGGTATCTGTCTGTGTTTTTAAACCAGATACATCTAATTCTGGATCTACTAGATTTGGATCTGTGACTACTAATGATTTTAAACTTTCACTTGACATTATGCTAATCCTCTTTGTCTAAGTCTGATTGCTTTTTCTTCGTCACTTAACAAAGCATTTTCTACTTGAGTCAACCCTTGATTTGTAGTGGTGTTTACCGGTGCTTGAGCAAATAGATTAGGGTTTACATTTGCTGTGTTAAGTATACCTGTGGGCGCTTGTGAGGTATCACCAGTAATGCTTTCTGTATCTTGTGTTTCTTCTTTAGGGACATTATCTAACATATTAAAATTTTCAAAAGATTTTATTGTGCCATCTACTCCATCTGTTATTTGATCTAATGATAACAACTCTATAGTTTCTTTCATTAATTTAAATTCATTTTCTTCTTGTTTAGTTTGACTGTCACTAATCATCATGTCTAATAATTTTAGTGATGTTACTTTTATTTGATTTGCAGGAGTATTTGGATCTAATACTTTTACTATGTCATCAAGAATTTTTGGATTAGATAAAACACTAGACGTTCTTCGTGATAAAAGAATAAGAGGTACAGCAATTGTAGGTGCCGTACCAGTTCCAACAGTCATTACCGCTCCACCTATCGCAGATTTAGGTCCTCCTAAAACAAATCTTCTAGCCATGAAAGAACCCACATCAGGAATTTTTAATCCTGCATGATTTTTAGCTACAGCAAAAAAATCATCTAAATTTCTTAAAGTTAACTTAGATCCTTTTAACATTGTCTCCATTAAATCTCGTCCAGCCTCTGTTGTTAAACCTAAATTTTGTTCAAATTTATAAGGATCAAAAATTAAACCTACTTGATCTTTACCACCTTTAAATAAAGAATCATCATACGCTTTTTGTAATTTTGATCTAACAAATTTTTTAAATTGTTTTTCACCAATTAAAGATCTTAAATTAGCAAATACCTCTGGACTTGCTTTTCTTTTTAACAAAGCCTCTGCTAACTCTTCTGAAGTAATAGATCCTGGTTTTATAAAACCAGCAGAAAAAATATTTTTATCAACTTGTTTAAATTTATCTGATGGAGGTGATTTAAAGATTGTTTTACCAGGTATTGGTTTTAATGTTATCCCTTCTATTTTAGCTGCATCTTTTAAAGCTTTTGTTATAATAGAATTTTCCAAACCATTTGCATATACCTTGTCTGCAAATTTTAATTTCTCTGCTATATCAGATAAAATTTTATCATCTATTTTAGCTCTTTTAGATTTACTCATAGGGTAAACATTTTTAAGCAAATCATCTCTATAAGATTTTTTAGTTAATAATCTTAAATCTTTTTCTAAGGCAGATTTAATTTCACTTAAAACTTTAACATTACCAGGGTTATTGGCTTGTGCTAATTTAATATAATATTTAACACCATCTATTAAAGATTTATATTGTTTTGCGTCTATGTAATCTGGATATCGTTTACCTTTTTTTGCAAATTTATATAACGTATCTCTATTTCTAGGACCAAATACTTTTTCACCTGATTTTAAAGTTATGACTCCATCATCAACTAACTTTGTAAAAGCTCCTAAAGAGTTTTTAAAATTTTGTGTGGATATAATTGGAACCTTACCTAATTTATCTACTGACTTATAAAAATCATCATAAAAAAAACTTGATATGATTCTAAATTCATCAAAGGTAGATTTAGATGCTTTTGTCATGTCTATGCCTAACTTAGTTAAAGTTACGTTGGGACCAAAAGTATTTAAAGTATCAATTGCTTTATTGTTTAAAAAAGTTGCTTTTTTAGCTGCAGCTTTTTTTATAGGAGCTCCAACAAATGGAAAAACACCTATAACTTGACCGTATCCTTTTGATATCATATTACCAGCGTCGCTTAAACTTAAAGGATAGTTTAATCTTTTAGCCGAATTATATAACGAGTCATCTGCCTTACCAAAAAAAAGTCTTCTTGTTGCTGCAAGTAACCCAGGGACTTTTGCAAAAAAACTTTGTAGTATAGCCTCTCTTTGAAAATCTACTTTTAATCTTTTAGCTTGCGTTGTAAAATCAGTGGGCTCGTTCATTACAAAACTCTGCAGTATATCATATAACTGACCACCAGCGGAAGCACCCGCTGTCCCAGCTGCAACTGTTCCTGGAAGACCGAAAGCTGTTCCAGGTATTGCTCCAAAAACAGCACCCGTTGCTTCAAAAACAGGTCTACTTAAAAATATTTTATCTAAACCTTCAGCTTGTTCTGTTTCCATTAATTGAGGAATTATTGATTCAGTCTCTAAACCTTTTTCCACGTCACCTATACCTGGTGACACTTTACTAGTGTCGACATCTTCTGTCTCTATAGTGTCTGTGGTATCTGTTGTTGCGCCTAAAGCCTCTAAAATTGCTTTTTCTTCCTCTGGTGTAGGAGTATCTCCTTGAATTTCTATTTCACCTAAACCCTCTATATTAATTATACCCATGATTATTGCTCCACAAGTTTACCATTAACAATTTTAAATTTTTTTGGCTCTGTTAAACTTTTTCCTAACAATCTATTTTGATCATCTATATAAGTTTCAAATTGTCTTTTTATTTCTTTTAATTTTTCTCTAACCGCATCAGATCCTTTTAAACCAGTAAGATTGATTGCAGCTTTAGCCTCATTTAACATTTGATTAGTTATTCTTGTATTAGGATTCATAACTCTTGCAAATGCAGGAACAAGTATGTCTTCTAAAGCTTCTAATCTTGCAGTATTTGTATTAAGAAGAAGTTCTTCGCCACCAAGTTGTGTGATAGGTCCACTTAAATCTATGTTTAAATCTTTACCTAAACTCAATGTGTCAAAAGCAAATTTTCTAATTGCACCTATAGCTCCTGCTAAAGTAGGGTCTTCTGCAAGTAACTTATCTATTGTATCAAGATTTTTTAATTGCCTTGAGACAAAATTTGTTTGATTTATAATTTTATCTCTCTCACCTTTTCCTTGAATTTGATCGCCAGGAAGAATATTTTGTATTGTCGTTCCACCGCCACCAACTAAAGATATTTTATTAAAATCTTTTGAAGTTCTATCTATGTTTACTTGATAAGCTTTACTAGGGTCTAACTTGATTCCGCTCTCTATAAGTTTTTGTACCTCATCTCCAGTTAATAGTCTAAACCCATCTCTTTGTCTTACATCTTTAAATAATAAAGTAGACATAGCTGCTTCATACTCTGGAGTTCCAGGTATATATCCAGCTGCTATTAATTTCTTTTCTACATCTGTTCTTGTATCTTTAGATGGTTTAAGAGCTTGTCCCAAGACTGTTGATACAGCTGCTGATTTTCTTTTTTCTCTAAGAGCTCTTGTTTTATCATCATCGCTTACAAATTTTTTATATCCTATGCCTAAAGCTTGTATTGGATCTGCACCTGATGCAAGAGCAAGGCCAACCTCACCCAAAGGTAATCTTGTTTTAGGTAGAGGTGCAAACTGATCTTGTAGTCCTACTAACATGTCTATGTTAGATCTAATCTGATCTTCAGTCATGCTACCAAATTTATAGTTTTTTCTGTCAACTAACCCAGACATAATACCATCATTGGTAGACCCGCCTCTTCTAAACATTGGTCTTTTTAATATTCTGCTCATTATGGAGTTTTTCTACCTCCAAAAATTCTACCGTAGATATCAGCACCTGCTAATCCGACACCTAGTGCCTGCATCAGAGGACTAGGCCCTGCTGCTGGAGCTTCGGTTGGCATAAGTTGAACTGTACCAGCTCCAGGTGTTAATCCTGATATACCTTGACCAAACATACTTAATCTTCTTCTTGGATCTTCTACTGCCATTGCTGCTGCTTGTCTTTGTGCGTCTAATACCGCTTGAGTTTGTGCTTGTTGTTGTGCACCTAATGTGCCAAGACCAGAAATCTGTGCTCTAGCAAAGTCTTGTGCTGTGCCACCTAGACCCGATTGAAGTTGAGCGATACCCATTTGATTTGCAAGGTCTTGTTGTCTTGCAGTCGCTGCTTGTTGGAAACCCCTTTGTCTTAAATCTGCTAATACTCTCGCTCTGTTAGCGTCACTTGTCGCTTGAAACTCGGCTCTTTGTACACCCTCACGGCCACCACCAAATGCACCTGGAACACCTAGTGTTTGTGCTGCTAGTTGATTCTGTCTCATCTGTGCTTGTTTGTCAAACTCTGCAAGAGTTGTGTCTATAACTTGTTGTTGAAAAGGAGATGTGTATGCAGTTTGTTGTGCTGCTGTCATAGGTCCTGTTAACCCTGCCGCTGCGCCTGCCGCTGTTTGTGCTGCCGTTAAAAATGGTTGAAACGCTCCAAGTCCTTTTGTTGGATCAACTGCTTGTTGATACGCTGCAGCTTGTAATGGATCTTGTGCTGCAACTTGTGGTGCAAGCTCTGCCATACCAGCTCTTGTAATTTGAAACTGTTGTGCTTGTGCTTGTCTATTTGCAAACTGCTGTGCTGTTTCACCTGGTTGTTGTTGAACAGCTGTTGTAATACTTGGTATACCAGCTTGTCTAGATAAGTCAGTTAAAAATGTTTTCTGTGCTGCTTCTACAAACTCTGGTGGTAATGTTCTCTGTTCTGTAATACCACCTGTCTGATAACCTATTCTGCCACCATCTGCTTCTTTAACTCTAAAGATATTAGCACCCTCTCCTGTAGTGGTATCCATCATCATAGATTTAGATGGTAGATTTTCAAACATAAGAATAATTTCTTGAAGATCTTTATTTGTTATTCTTTGACCAGGTTTTCTTTGTTTTGCTATTTCAAGTGCTAGTTTAAGTTTATCTCCGGATACTTCCGTACCAGGCAAGCTAGGTAAACCCATTCTATCTTTGTTAAGTAGATAGCCATATTTCTGAATAATTCTATAATAAGAGTTTGCAGCTCTAGATGAACCAGTTCCCTCTGTTTTATCAAAAGATCTATTAATATCATTTATGATTCTCATTTTTTCATCTTCATCATCTATCTCAAATGCTGCATCTACTACTTTCATAGCTTGATCGTATAAGGATGGTAATATTCTTTTAGCTTCTATTTCTTCAGCTTTTTTCATATCATTACCACCAATAATAAAAACTTCATTTAAATCTGCTCTAGTGCTAGCTTCATCAGGTATCATATAGTCTTTACCACCGCCACCTGCTCTGTTTAAAAATAAATCTTTAAAAAAGTTTGGTTGATCATCAGATCTTTGTTGACCCGCTCTTCCTAGTAATGTAGCGATACTTTTACCTGCTCCGGTTACTGCTCCCAGTAAAGATCCTATACCTGATCTTCTTTCTTCTTCAGGCCCTGGTCCTATTGGAAACCTTTCTTCTTCAGGCTCTGCCATATACATATCTTCAGGGTAAGTGATAACTACTTTCCCGTCAACTACTTCTAATTTTGCCATTATACTACTCTTTTCTCTAATTTTTTCATTGTATCATACATCCTTTGTGCTCCCTTTTCAATGCTGCCGTTGCCTGCTCCTCGAACCGCGTCGGCAGTAAATACGAATTCGTTCTTAGATAACATGGCTGGCACGTCATCTGCTTTTTCTTTAATACCCACAGGCACAAATCCACCTTTGTCTCTGTAGTCTCGTTCCATAACTCCAGCTTTATTTGTTCTCATTATACCCACTGGCATGCTACCCATAGCATTTTTCTTTCTACCAGTTTCATATGGATCTGGATTTTCATTATTAAATTCTCTAGATAATTTAACATATTGTTCTAAATCTAAATCTTTTACCTCTAATCCATAATTAGCTTTTAACCATTTCATAAATCCAGTGCCGCCCTCATCAAAATTTACTCTGCCACCTTTTGCAAATGTTATTCCATAATCATCTGCCTCATCATCTGGTATTCCATATATTCTTTTACCAATATTATCTCCGTATATTCCCATGTCTCTATCAACTCTATTCATTACTGCTTCTTGATCTTCCGGAGACATATTTGCATACTGCTCTGGTGTAATTCCATATTTTTCAAAAGGCGCTACCATTGGTGCTATTGGTCCGGAGCCCATAGGCCCTGGAAGTTGCGGAAAATCATCTAGATAATTAGCTGGCAACCTAGCTATTTCTTCTTTACTAGGGAACTTTTTTTCTAAAAATTCATCACCCATCATATTGACTACTCTATAACCTTCAGGTGCAGGTTGTCCTGGAGACCAATTAATAGGTTTTGAATAATCAAAACCTACCAACATAGGATCTGTCATATCTTTTTTACTTGCAGTTGTAGGTGCAGGTGCAGGTGCACGTGTAGGTGTAGGTTGTAAATTTTTAAAAAAATCTATTGCTTGATCGTCTTGTCTTTCTCTAAGCATCGTATCTATATACTCTTTATTTCTTCCCGCTGCTCTTGCATTTTTAATCGCTTGTTCTAAATCAGGATTTAGTGTTGAAGTTTGTGGAAGCATTCCTGTTGGATCAATTGCTGGTTTATTTGTCGTATATCCTGATTTAGTTCTTGTTATACCAGTAGGTAATTTTGTTCTTGCTTGTTCTAATTTTTGGTTAATAGCAGCCTGATTAGCCAAGTTACGTTTTATATTTTCTGCAAGTGTATTAGCCATAGTAATACCACCAGTTTGATATCCTATTCTACCGCCGTCTCTAACATTGACTCTATCAATAAATGCTTGTTTTTGTTCGTCAGTCATAGATGAATATTCTTTATCAAATTTAAAATAATTATCAAAATATCCTTTCATTTTTTTACCAACATTTTCTTTTCTTCTAGCCATGTATTCTTCATAAGTTTCACCTTCTTGTTGAGGTGGCTCCTCTGCTAAGAATGCTTGATAGATATAAGTCAATGCTCCCGATACACCGCCAACTAATATCTGTTGTTGAACTAAACTTGGTAAATTTTTTAGTATTGGCACATTTTTAAATAATCCAGTTGCATCTTTTACTGATTTTAAGCCAACATTTTTTTTAGTGTCGCCAGTAATTTCTTTAATAAAATCTGTATCTTTTTCTTTTCCAGGTGTAAAAAAATCCTTAACAGCAGTTGTTCTATCAGGGCTTAATGGGGATGTAAGACCACCTTTAACTCCACCGCCCATAATATCTGTTGCTCCACCCAACGTTCTTGCTCCTGCTCCAAATGCAGTAGTAGCGAGCCCTTGTTTAAAAGCATCAGACAAACTGCCTCTTTGATCAAATCGACCTATACCTCTCATCAATCCTGCAATCGCTGGATTAAATGGTGCAACAAACGGTGCAGCTTTAACTGCAACACTTGCTAATTCATTTGGTATAAGTTTTCTAAATCTATCTGTAATTTTATCAATAAACCCAAAACCTGTTCTACTGCCCATAGGTATACCTGTATAACCACCGCCACCAATGGTCATGATCCCACCTTTATTACGCAACTGTCTTGGCATTTTTGCTCTATTAATCATATATATTAAATGTTGTTTATTTTTAAAAGGCAGGAATTTAACCTGAATTTACATTATTACTCGTTTTTCACAAGTAAATCAAGACTATGTTGTAACAGTCCTTGGTAATACTTCCATAGCTGAAAGTAACACATGTAGTCTATTTGCATGGCCAGCTGTGACTTTTACTATCTCTCCAGTCTCAACCACCAATGGATTTGTTAATATCTCAGTTGGAGTATTAGCAGATATGGTTTTTTGATGTGCAACACTAAAAGTAGCATCAGCAGATGTTACTATTTGTATTGTAATATTAGATCCACTACCGCTATCATCGCTTACTAATATAGATTTAACTATAGCAGTTGTTGCAGTTGGCACTGTATACAAAGTCGTTTGATCAGTGGATGTTAAATCTGCTTTTTTATTTACAAAACTATTAGCCATTATCCTCCTAAAAAGAAGATAGTCGCTTCGTTATCTTCTCCTTTTTCTTCTTGAAATGTTGTATTTAATTTTTCTATTAAACCATTTAAATCTCTAACTAAAGATAAAAATGAAATTTGATCATATTCTTTAGGTGGTTGCGTTAATGATTGTACTATTTTTGCCATTACATATCTCCTACATTAATTGTTTCTATACCTTCTTTTTCTTTATTTGCCATCATAGCAAAATCTTCTAATTGCATATTTGCTTCATCTGCATTAGCAGGAGTAGATTGTAAAAACATTGTTAATGTTGCAACAGGTAAACTAGCTAATATATTTAATCCTTTCATAGCTAAAGGGGTTAAACTTCCAGCTCTTGCTAAAAAAGTTTGTAACAAATCAATTTTAGCGGCGTTAAGTAATTTAGGATCTCTTATATTTACTTCGAGTGAACCTCCACCTAATTCTTCATATAATTTTTTTGGTATTGTTAAAGTTTTAACTTTTCCTTTTAAATCTTTAACAGTATCTCCAAGTGTACTACCTCCTCCTTGAGCCATAAATTTAGCAAATTTTTTTTGTGGAGTAAAATAAGTTCCTCTATTAATTCCAAAATCTAATTTAGATCTTGAAGGAGCTTCACCTCTATATAATTTAATTAATTCTACTATGCCTGCCATTATCTTCTACCATCTGGTTGATAATCAATTCTAAAAGTTCCAATTTTCCAAAACTGACCTGTGCTGGTATTTTCTACTTTTAAAGATATAGATCTTGCTCTTGCACGCGTATCTATCTTTTGTGTGCTGCTAGTTATTGTAAATGGTCCAAGAGATGAACTTGCTTGTGAATCATTTGGAAAATCTCTTAAATTTAATGTAACTCTTGCGTTACCTGTTTGTGATAAAAAGTCTGGTAACACTCTTCTTATTTTCATCATAAACTCACCATCACCTGCTAAACCTTGTTGACCAATATCAAAATCTCCAGATTCAATACTTGCAGTAATCGCAGTTGTAGCACCTTCCTTAACTTGATTTAATCCTGTTTCATGTTCATAGTAAGTAGATGTACCATCTTGATTACCAAAAACATAATTTGTATCTGTAGTTGCAGTTGTGCCATCTTCATCATATTCTGTTGCATGAGGTTTACCAAACACAGCTGAATCTTGCCATGCTGTTCTTGCTAAAGTTCCTGTTGTCCATACTGGTCGCTCGGCACTTGAGTCTAGATAATTATACGCAACTATTCTATTTACTGTTCCTGAACCTGAGTTTGGATAAAACCAAACAACTTCACCAAACAAATTATTTAAACCTGCATTAATATGTTGTTTTGGTATAGTGTTGATATCGTCAAAGACATGGTCTTCAACTAAACATGGTAGTGATTCTAATCTACCAGCATATCTAAAGAAACCATTTTCTGACATCCAATACGCTGTACCATCAACTTCAACAGCTGCGTTCTGTCCAATCAATCCACAGTTTGTACCAACTTGTTGAAAAGAGAAAGTAAACGGTGGACCAACAAATCTCATAGTAAACAACGCTGTATCAGTCCAAACATAAATTGCATCTCTACCTCTAATCGCTCCTACAATTTTAGATCCATCTGCAAGTCTTTGTGTACCTGCAGTATTAGTTGCACTGGGTGCATACGTGTTAATGTCTTCTTGAGAAGAAAATCTTACAAACATGGGGTCTTGTGTAGAAGAAGTTCCTATCGTTGTTTCTGTTCCAAAAAACACTAAGTGTCTATCTGGAGTAGATACTAAACTAAATGCAGATGCAGTAGGTGCCCCTGATATAATTGTCGCTCTTGTTGATACAGAACCATTTGAATCCCATTCAAAACTTTCACCACCATTTATTGTTGCAATTAATTTATTACCAAAATTATCTAAAGACCATAAACCAGGAGCTGTAATAACGTCTCCCGAAGCCGCAGCGTTCCATGCAAAAAAGTTTGATGCATCGGTTACGGTTGCGCCTGAACTATGTGACGCTGCAGTTGTGCCTGATGCACCTCTAGTTAAACCAGATAAAGTTCCACTGCTATTACCAGTGTACGTTATAAGCTCACTATCTATTAATACAGTTCCTGATGATGGAAATGATGATGAGCTTGCCATTGTTAGTGATGTTACACTTGTATTTATAGAAGATGATAATGTAGACGTAAATTGACCGGACTTAAATCCACTCCAAGGTCCAAGTCCATATCCAGTGGATGCAACTTCAACCGCTGGTCCAACTGAATAATAATGTTGAACCCTAATACCACCAGATGTAGTTGCACCAGATCCTGATTCATTTGATCCAACATCTATTGTAAGTGTTGTTGATGTTGGTATAGATTGCACCATAAATTTATTGTCATCAAAATTAGAAGATGAAAAGTTAGAATTAGTTATAGACGAAAAATTATCTAATAAAATAATATCAAATTTATTTATATTGTGTGCAGAGGAAAAAGTTAAAGTTACAGTAGAAGATCCGTTTGTAGTGGTAAAGGCACTTGATAATGTCGTAGTCGATTTAATAGGATGTATGTCATAAAATATACCCCCTGAATATACATACAAAATTCTATTTGTACCTAATGCTGCATACTTAATACCTGAAGTGTTAATAAAGTGATGAATTGCAGTATTTCTACCTGTAATATCTACAGATCCTAATTGTGACCAACCGCCTATTTTTTCAGGCGAACCATACCTAAATCTTACATTGTCACCATTAACCCATTGACCTTCACCACCTGTTGCAGTTACTTGTTTATTAAATCCTGGTGCAAATTTTAATTTTTGTAACATAATTACCTCGCTGTTGTTGGGATTCCTGAAGATGAGACGAAAGGTGATTCTGCAAAACACATATAAATATATGTTTGACCTGAAGAATTTTGACCAGCATCTGTTGTAATTACTTTAAAACCATTTGATAATATATCTATTCTATTTACACCACTTTCTGCGGCATTATCATGTGGTTGTAAAAGATCATTATCTCCATTATACCCTTCTCTTTTGTTATCCTGTAATTGCCACCCTTGAACTGCTGTGCTTTTTTGCATAACAAACGCAGGTTTAAATCCTGTGTAAATAAATGGGCCATCTGTACTGCCATTTCCTGTGTAGCTTCCAAACTTGCTGTAGCCTTTTTTTTCTGCGAAGCAGTAGGCTATCTGATCTTCTCCATTGGGATTTACACCATTACTTGCACCAACACTAAATACAGAAGATGTAGGTGCTGTGTCATTAAAATGAGTATTATTATCTTGTACAGCATTAGTGCCATCTAATCTTATAGATTTATCTTCAGGTGCAGTTGCATCATTTCCAACATGATAAACTACCCAATTTTCACTTCTATCTAAAGTTTTTACTAAAATCCATTTTGGCACTGCACCAAGTCCATGACCAAGAGTTGTAGCACCACCATCACCTGTCCATTTAACAATACTAAATCCACTTGTAGTATTTGCAGAAACACTTGTATTTGTGTCTCCATCAGAGTTTGATGATGCAGAGCCACCAGCTAACCAATTCCATGCTACATAAGTTTCTGAACTTGCATTTAATCTTGCAGATGTTCCTATTGTAAATCCATCAGAATCAAAACTTTTTAATGATTCTGTATTTGTATCTTCTGCATTATTACTATTTGATGCAAGTTGTTTTGTTGCACCTCTTACTGAATCATAAAGACCATGAAATTGAGTTGAACTTCGTCTTTTTACCCAAACCCAATCTGGTTGAAATCCAATTCCTGTTATAGCAGTATCTGTAGTATTATTTCCTGTATAAAGTTTAGTATTAAAATAATCTGTTGGTTTATCTATTGTTGTGTATGCCATTAAAGGTCTCCTTTAATTTCTTTGCATGAGTGTAACGAATGTAAAGCCATTATCCATACTCCGCTAGGTTTTTTGAATTGATTGCATAATATCCTGAAGGCACTGCATATTCAAAATTTCCATATCCATTGCCATCTGAATTTCCTGAAGAAACTGAAAAAGTATTTGTTGCACCAAAATTAAATTCTAATTCACTACTTCCAGAAACCCCAACTGCGTGTCCAGCATAAATTGTTACAGGTGCGGCTAAAGCTGTTGCATTATTAGTTACCCAACCACTTCCAGATGTGGGGTCTCCCCCTGTATCAGATGAATTATAATCAAACCAATCTCCATTTATTCCTACATATAATTTTGTATTATCCATATCTAAAGCAAATCTAATAATATCTCCTGTTGAATATGAATTAAATCCATCTACTTCTGTAGTTGAGCCATCTACTGTTATAGAAAATCTACCACTTGTTACGGAAGTAAATTCAAAACCTGAATAACTGCCTTGTATTGAGCTTGTTCCTGTTACACTTTCATAAGCTGCAAGTCCAACTCTTGTTCTATCTGAACCAGCATCTCCAGTCATTTTAGCTTCCCAATACCACTTACCATTTGATAACATTATTGAACTGCCATAAAGTCCAAATGTTCCTGAACCACTTTTATCTATTTTTAAATTACCTTGACTTAAAGTAAAATTACTTGCACTAGGAGTATTTGGCATAAAAGTAACTGCATTATTAGTAGGTGTATCCGTGCTTTGATCTATTGCGGCTAGTCCTGATGAAGCAAAATCATTATTATTACCTGATACATCATTTCCTAAAGTTCCACTATCTTCAAAGTCTAAATAAAATCCATTTGTACCAAAGGTTAAACCAGATACATCTATCGGCTTCCAAATGTTTGAGTCTTCATCAAACTCTCCAAATGATGTTGGTGTTAGTTGTTGACCATCAATATAAACAAATTCTGCCATGTATCCATCATAGTAAGGATTAGTTTGCTCACTATCTTTACCAATAGCATTTAATTCTGCAGCACCTAATTTAATATCTAAATTTTGATCTGGATAATCTGTTTGACTAAAACTTGAAATCTGTGATCCATTTACATACATCTTAACTCGGTTCGAAGCAGTTCCTTGAGAAGTGTCATACGCAATTACTATATGATACCAAGCAGACGGATCTCTAAAAACTTGTGTTGTTTGCACATGAAAAGAATCTGTGACAGCACGAAAAGTTAAAGTATCACCGCTTTCAAATCTTATAAAATGTCTATTTGAAGAACCAGCAGTAAATATTCCTTGTTCAGCAGCTAACTCCCCTCTCTTTAACCAAACAGATACTGTACCAATATCATGTGAAGTACCATCTGTTGAAAATGTTTTACTTAAAAAAGCACTATCACCATCATCAAACCTACATGAGTTGGCTACTTCATATACTCCAGTTGATAATGTATTTGCTCCAAGAATAATAGGCATTAAGACTCCAATCTTGGAAGCTCACCTAATGGTCTTGCGAATGAACCATCCTCTTGTTCTGTATATTTGTATAAAGTTTCTAAAGCTGGTGTATCACTAGCATTTGTAATAGCTGTTTCCATCTCGGCTGCTTTAGTTCTTACTGCTGCTCTATGAGTTGTAATAGATGATGGTACTGCTGTACCTGCATCTGCTTTTCTTATTACATACCAATCTGTTCTTTGAAGCTCTCCTGCAGCTTGTGCTTTTATAGTTTTAATTAATTGTGTTTTTAATCCTTCAACTGCAACATCACCTACATCTTTACCTTCTGGTATTTTACCATCATCCTTATCAGCTTGTGTATATAGAGTATCTGCATGTGCTTTAGCTGTAGCTGTGCCCCATGATCTAGTTACTTTACCATCTGCAAATGCAAAAGATTCATTAGTATTAATATACCATTTTTCATCTTTACGATTTGTGCTATCTGTTTCTACTTCATAGATACCAATGGCTTCCCTTTCAGACTTAGTCCATAAAGTAAATATAGCTTTTGGATATTGATTATCTCCAATTGTAATACCTTTATTACCACTAAAATATTTTGTTATTGATCCTGATTCTACTAATGCAAACATATATTATTAACTTAGCGTCAATGCTAAATTCCTCCCTACTTCTAACCATTTACTTCCATTGTATCTAAATACAAAAAGATCTCCTTTTGATGCGGTTGTTGTTAACGTCGGGGCTGTGTCCGACGCAAATTCGTATGCAGCGTTCCAAGTCACAGTCCTGCTACCTGTGCCATCTTGAATAACTAATATACTTATAAATGCTCCTGCAACTCCACCTGAAGCTGCTCCAATTGTTCTATTAGCGCCAAGTGTTACTTTACAAACAGGTTGTGTTATTGCATTCCAAGATATTGTTGAAGCGTCTGTTAAAGTTGCTTCTGCATTGTAAGCAGCAGCACTAAATACAGCAGCGCCTGAATTTGACATATCTAAAGTTAAAGATGTAACAGCAGATCCACCATCATCACCTTTAAATATAATATCTTTATCTTGCACACCTGCAGTTATTACAGCGTCGCTAGAACTATTTGTAAATGATATTATTGTCGTGCCACCATCTTTAATATTAACATCAGCACCGTCAGCGTCTAAATTAATATCAGCAGCAGCATCAACAGTTAAATTATTAGCACTAATAGTCATGTCAGTGCCATCACCTTCAATTTTTTCAGAATCTCCACCAAAAACTATTCCAACATTATTTGGAATATGTACATCTGATGTAGCTGTTAAATTAATTTTAGCACTTGATGCTATTGTTAAATCTGTCCCATCTCCTTCAATTTTTTCACCATCGTCACCAAAAGTAACACCTATGTTAGCACCTACGTTAATATCTCCGCCAGATCCAACTGTAATAGATAAATCAGTTCCGTCAGATTCTATTTTTTCTGCAGTTGCAAAAGTTAATCCAACACCTGATGGTATGTTTACATCAGCGACAGCTGTTAAATTAATATTATTACCAGCAATAGTTAAATCTGTGCCATCACCTTCAATCTTCTCACCATCATCACCAAAAGTTAAACCAATGTTTGCAGGAATATTTATGTCACCATTTGATCCTACTGTAATGCTTAAATCTGTTCCATCTGATTCTATTTTTTCTGCAGTTGCAAAAGTTAATCCAACACCTGATGGTATGTTTACATCTGCTGTAGCTGTAAGATTAATATTATTTCCTGAAATTGTTAAATCTGTGCCATCTCCTTCAATTTTTTCAGCATCATCACCAAATGTTAATCCAACATTAGCTGGTATATTAATATCTGTTGTGGCTGTTAAATTTAAATCGTTAGACGAGTTAATGGTTAAATCTGTTCCATCACCTAACATTTTTTCACCAGCGTCTCCAAATTGTACAAAAGAGTTATTGCCTAAAATAACGTCATGATTAAAAGTAGCTGATCCAGCATCTGACATGTCTAATGTTAATGCTGTGATATCTGAACTACTATCTGTGCCCTTAAATATAATATCTGCATCACCTGCTTGTGCATCAATTGTAATATTTCCTGAAGAAGTTGCAATTGTTACCGCTCCATCACCTGTAGAAATATCATCCGCTGCTACACTAGCACCACTTTGAAAATATGTTTTTAATGTTGTGACATTAGTCATTCTCATTGTGCCACCATCATTTACAAGTAAACCATCTCCATCTGCAACTGCTGTAGTTCCTCGTGCAGTGTCACCATCTATTAAATTAATTTCTGCTGCTGTTGTAGTTATTGTTGTACTAGCTATTGATAATGCATCTGTTTCTAATGTTCCATCAACATCTACATCACCTGAAATATCTAATTCAGTTGCTATTATTTTATCGTTAAATGTTGCAGCACCTGCCGCAGACATATCCAAAGTTAACGCTGTTATTGTGCTTCCACCATCATTACCTTTAATTAAAAAATCTTTATCTGAAACTTTAGTTTCTAAAATTACATCACTAGATGAATTATGAATACGAGCCATTTCAGTGCCATCATCTTCATAGATAATACCACTACCTGCGGTGCCAGCATCAAGAGTAATACCACCAGCAGATTCTAAGTTAATTGAGTCAACTGCTGTACCATCTGAAACAATATCTAAATCACCATCAGCGTTTGAACCTATATATAATCCAGAATCTCTGAATTGTAATCTCATTGCAGCATTTAATAATAGAGCTGTATCTGCAACATGAGTAAGTGATACATCTGAATCTGCACCAAAATTCAATACTGCAGAGTCACTTAATAATTTAACATCATCACCAAACACTGCATCTTTTGCTACAGATAATCCACCATCAGTTTGTAATGATCCATCTGTTGTAGAAGTTGCTTCAGTAGTATCATCTGTTTTTACAATACCACTTGCTGTAATTGTAGTAGCAGTTAATGCTTGTGCAGCAATCGTACTACCTGATTGTGCTGTAAAAGTATTTGCTGTAAATTGAAAATCATCTGCTCCAGCTATTTTAATATCTATTTGATCATCTGTATCTGCTGTAATAGTTGTATCACCATCAGCATCTAAAACTAATTCTCTTCCCTCCATATCTAGATTTCCACCAAATCCTGCATCAACAATATTAGTTCCATCTGAATAAACTAATCTTGTAGTTTTTTCTGATACTCCAAAAGTAATACCTGTTCCTGATGCTGTTTTAAATTGAACAGTGTATGCACCTGATGTGCCGTTAGTTACAATGTAAACTTTTTCTACAGAATCTGGTACAGTTACAATAGAGTTTCCTGTTATTGTACCTGTTAATTTTATAACAGCGTGTCTAGCAACTGATGTTGATTCTGTTGCATCACCATCTGTAATACTTAATGCCGTTGTGCCACCGCTAGTTACTGCTTGTTCTACGTAACCAGCTATTGCTTTTTCTACGATTTGTAAATTAGTATTAGTTTTTGTTCCCCAAGTACCGGCATTTTCGCCAGTTGCCATTAGTTCTATACCAAGATCTGAAAATGATGATGCCATAATTTAATCCTTAAGGTGAAGGTGAATTAACTGGTATTCTGACTGTTCCGTCTGTGTAGTCATCTCTTCTTCTTCTACCTATTTGTTCTCCTCCAAATTTTTGTACTTCTTGTTGATACTTTTGTTCATATAATTGCAGCATGTCAGCTGGACCTTTTAGAAACCCGTAAGCTTCTGCTAGACAACAATATAGCAGACCATTTGGAAAATTCATACTAATATAATTAGTATCATCATTTTCTAATAATGCTGGCGCTGCATTGTAGTGTATTTTGTATGCAAATGTTGCACTCGGTGTTGGTGATACAATAATAGATCCAGAGTTTGATGAGCTTTCTCCAGTTGCTCCTGTATCTAGCATTGCATAGTATTTTGGTGTTCCAGTAGATGTGGTTGCTGCAATATATTCCTCTAAAAATGTAATATCTCTTTTTTCTAAATAAGTATTAGCACCTGTAAAAGTAGATCCAGTTGCAGTATAGACCTGCACTGCTCTAATAAATACAGCTCCTGCTGGCACAGTTACAGTGCCCGTTCCAGATGTAAAATTACCTGTAGCTGTTTTTCTATCTGCATCTATAGGGATATCTCTAAAAATTCTGTATTGTGCATTTAATATTATATTCTCTAATACACTGTCTGATAACACAGTTGAGTCTACTTCTGTGTAGCTTCTTATTTGTGTTTTTAATCCTGATGCGCTTAGTCCTGCCATTATGCGTTAAGGGTTACTGGCACTCCACCTGCTGTTGCTGTGTTTGTGTCAACAGTAAAGTAGAAATTATCTGCTGTATTTGTCGTGACTCTTGAACCACTAACAAACTTACCTGTAGTAATAGCATACCCTGCAGCTTTTGCAATATTCGATCCTGCTATACCATCAAAAGATGCTGGATTTGCATAAGTACCTGCAAGTTTAGGTGTGCCTCTAAATCTATATGTTGTTCCATTTGTTAATCCGTGTCCTGGAGCATTAACATTTATTACGCCAGAACTTGCTGCATAAGTTGTAAATGGATTGTGTGGTAATAGCTGTGTAACATCTTTTTCTGTTCTATCAGGTCTTGCATCTTTCAATGCTTGTGCATCACCACCATGTGGTTTTGGTTGTATCTGTGGATGTTTAGGTTCAAATTCTGATTTATGAACAAACATACCATTCCATTCTTTGACCATTTCATTATATGGAAATTCCATTCCTGATCTGTCAGATATTGCTTTTGCGTATTTTCCTCTTGCTATTGCCATTATTTTCTTTTCTTCCCATAACTTGGTTTATATTGAGTGTCACTAGTCATAATTGCATGATATCTATCAACCATTGCTGGACTAGCACTACGTTTCTTTTTTTTAAGAAATTCGTTCATGCTTTTAATAGCTTTATCTTTTTTACCTGTCTTATCTTTTTTATAAACATTATCAAATATTTGTTCAGCAGGGTTTTTCTTTTTTGATTTAGCAAGTTTGCTATAAATAATTTTTCCCATTCCTTTAGTTATAATAGTCATTAATCTAACTGACCTTTCATATAAGATAAATCAGGATTTGCTTTTAATTTTTTCATTATCTTTCTATGTCTTTTATAAAAGTCTGATTTTCTGTGCTCTCTTAATCCTTTAGCTATACCTTTTCTAACATTAGGGTCTGTATCCATATAGCCTTTAGTTTTTTTAGGATTTAGTCTTCCTTTTAATATTGCTCCCATTCCTTTAGTTATTATTGTCATTATTTTCTCCTATATGTTTGGATAATAGTTTTTTGGAGTTATGTATGTACTAGCAGCAGAGCCATCTTCAGCTAATGCTCTTGCTAATTCATCTTCGTATAATAACTTCATTGCTTGTGATAATTGTGGATTTACTTTTTGACTTAAATAAAAAGCAAGTCCTGCAACCATACAAGGTACGAATCTGTATGGCACGTTAGTTG
>LULG01000473.1_pt1 | contig 20234 bp, 21 predicted proteins | sample 728211 | NCBI WGS metagenome assembly LULG01 (sample SAMN03860295, study PRJNA289734) | marine metagenome | biome: seawater column; feature: ocean; material: water; isolation source: Red Sea water column Station 169 - depth 200m | place: Saudi Arabia: Red Sea | collected 2011-10-15 | depth 200 m | reverse complement strand
CTCCAGCACGGCCAGGCGCAGCGTGTCGGCGTCGGTGGTGCCGAGGATGCCGGCCACGCGCTCGACGCCCACGACGGCGGCGACGACGGTCGCGTCCGTCTCGGGGCCCTGTGCCTGCCGGTCGCAGTGCTGCAGCACCAGCGCGGTCGCCTCGCCCAGGGTCGCGTCGGCGGCCGGCGCGCGACCGCCCGCGCCGCCGAGGTCCCCAGGTCTCATGGGGTCGATCGTGCCAAACGAGGGGTCACGTGGGGTCCGCGGGCGACTGTGGGGTGAGCAGCGGCGCTGCCGACAGGCTGGTCATCACGCGGCGGGCGAGGGTCGGACCGTCCTCCTCGCCGCGCCGGTCGTCGACCTGCTTCAGCACGAAGACGGCCATCCAGGCCGTCGCGGCGACGCCCACGTCGTCGGCCGCGACCCCACGCCGCGCAGCCAGGGCGACGCACAGCTGCTCGTAGGCCTCGGAGAGCCACTCGAGGAGGCGTCCGTGCAGCCGTGCGTTGGCGTCGGTGAGCTCGCGGAAGCGGTCGGAGTAGGGGTTCGCGCCTCGGGTGTGCTCGAGCAGGGCCACGAGCGCGTGCCCCAGGGCCGTCTCCGTGTCCTCCTCGGCGGGCCGGCCGGTCAGCTCGTCGGCCATGAGTCCGGGGTCGCCGAGGAACGCCGTCCCGAGCTGCTCCTTCGTCGGGAAGTAGCGGTACAGGGTCGAGATGCCGACGCCGGCACGCTGGGCCACGTCCTCCAAGGTCGTCGACTCGTAGCCCTGCTCGAGGAACATCTGCATCGCGGTCGTGGCGAGCAGCTGCCGGGTGCGCGCCGCGTTGATCTCGCGCAGTCCCATGACGTCACCGTAAGCGACCTGGCGGCCCCTGCACAGGTCAACCGACCGCCGGTGGGAGCAGCGTGCCGGTGTCAGGCCAGTCGACGCAGGGTCGCGCCCATCTCCTCGACGAGGGCGGTCAGGCCCTGGAGAGGTCGCACCATCACGGTAAACTCGACGAGCCGGTCGTCGGGGCCCCAGCGCAGCATGTCCACGCCGTGCACCTGCTTGCCGCCCACCTCGGTGGTGAACTCCAGCACCGCGGACTCCTCGTCCCACAGCTGGCGGTGGTAGGCCAGGTGCGGTCCGAGCACCTCGAGCGCGGCGCGCAGGTAGAGCGTCGTCGTGGCCCGGCCCTCCTGGGGCGTGTGGACGGCCGGCGAGCGGAAGACGACGGCGTCGGCGAGCAGGGCGTCGAGCCGCTCGAGGTCACCGGTGCGCACGACCTCGTGCCAGGCGTCGACGGCGGCGGGACGGTCGGGGGACGGGCTCATCGTGCTCCTCTGGTGCCTCGGGTGTGGGCTGCGTCACGCGGGGGTGCCGCGGGCTGCGGCCCCCGCTAGGGTGGTCTCACTGTATGCAATCAGTTGCATAGTTCGCCAGCGGGCCGGGTCGTCGTGCCCACCCGCCGAGTCCCGAGGAGACCCCCGTGGCCCTGCCCGAGATCCTGCGCCGTCCGCTCAGCCTGCCCGTCGTCGCGTCGCCGATGTTCATCGTGTCCGGGCCCGAGATGGTCGTGGCCCAGTGCACGTCCGGCATCGTCGGCTCGTTCCCCGCCCTCAACGCTCGCCCGGCGTCGCTGCTGACCGACTGGCTCAGCCAGATCACCGAGCAGAACGCGTCGTTCGCCGCTGCGAACCCCGACCGCCCGGTCGCGCCGTTCGCCGTGAACCAGATCGTCCACCGGTCCAACGACCGGCTCGAGCACGACCTCCAGCTCTGCGTCGACCACCAGGTGCCGATCGTCATCACCTCGCTCGGCGCTCGGGAGGACGTGAACGAGGCCGTCCACTCCTACGGCGGCATCGTCCTGCACGACGTGATCAACGACCGGTTCGCGCACAAGGCGATCGAGAAGGGCGCCGACGGGCTGATCGCCGTGGCTGCGGGAGCCGGTGGCCACGCCGGCACCCAGTCGCCGTTCGCCCTGGTGCGCGAGATCCGACGCTGGTTCGACGGTCCGGTGCTGCTCTCGGGCGCCATCGCGCACGGGCGCTCGGTCCTGGCCGCCCAGGTGGCCGGGGCCGACCTCGCCTACGTCGGCAGCGCGTTCCTCTCGACGCACGAGGCGAACGCCGCGGAGGAGTACAAGGACATGATCGTGTCGTCGTCGGCTGCCGACATCGTCTACAGCAACCTCTTCACCGGCGTGCACGGCAATTACCTGCGCGGCAGCATCGTCGCCGCCGGTCTCGACCCCGACGCGCTGCCGGAGTCCGACCCCACGGCCATGGACTTCGGCACGGGTGACGATGACGACCAGCCGAAGGCGAAGGCCTGGCGTGACATCTGGGGCTCCGGACAGGGGGTCGGCGCGATCGACCAGCGTCGGTCGGTCGCCGAGCTCGTCACGCAGCTGCGTGCCGAGTACGACGAGGCCCTCGCCGCGCCGATCTGGGACGGTCGCCGCGAGCTCAGCCTGGCTCCTGCTCCCGCCTGACCCGCGTCGGGACCACGCGACAGCGCCGCCACGGCCTCCGGGCCATGGCGGCGCTGTCGTGCTCGCGTGGGTGTCAGCCCGCGACGCGGTCCTGCTGCGCGAGGGCGCCGCGCTGACGCTCGGGCTGGGCGTGGTCGAGCCGGCGCGAGCGAGGGTCGATGAGTCGGACGATGCCGCTGCCGCGGAATGCGTCGCCCACGTTGTCGGCCTCGATGGCCACCACGTCGCCGTGACCCGTGCTCGTGCCCAGGGCGCGCAGCCCCGGACGACCGAGGGCGCCGATGGCCTCGACGACGGCGCGGACCGTGGCGGCGTCGCGCACGGCGTGGAACGTGACGGTGGGGGTGGGGAAGGTCGACATGTCCGGCTCCTGTCGCGCAGGGGTGGGTGGGGGTAACTCCCAATCTAAAGCACAAGTTGTTCACCGGCACGTCGGGCTGAACAACTTCGCCATGAACTGGTTCACTCCGCCGCACGCCGACCCTCGGACGGACGCGGGTGGGGAGACCGGGAGAATGAGCCCGTGGACGACGCGGAGCGGGACTGGGCGCCGCACGCCCGCGTCGAGGTGCCGTGGCGACAGCAGGTCGAGCGTGGTCCGCGCGCCGACCGGCTGCTGCGCAGCATCGAGGTCCGGGTGCCTCCGCGCATCGCGGAGGCGGAGCACGTCGCCGACCGTCCGCTGGCCACGTCGATGGCGAACGCCCTGGCCGGGCTGCGTCAGCTCGACGGCAGCCACGGGCGGCGTCTGCGCTCGTTGAACCAGCTGCTGCTGCGCACCGAGTCCGTCGCCTCGTCGAAGATCGAGGACGTCGAGGCCAGCCTCGTCGACTACGGTCGCGCCGTCCTGGGCGCGCGCTCCAGCGCGTCGGCGGTCTCGATGGCAGCCGCCACCGACGCCCTGGCCGACGTCGTGACCCAGGCCGACGTCTCCGGCGTCATCGGGCTGACGTCCTTGCGCGACGCGCACGCGGTGCTGTTTCGGCGCAGCGTCGACCAGCAGCACCACGCCGGTCGCTTCCGGACCGTGCAGAACTGGATCGGGGGATCGGACTACACGCCGCGCAACGCGCTGTACGTGCCGCCACCGCCCGACCTCGTGCCCGGGCTGCTGGAGGACCTCGTCGCCTTCGCCAACCGCGACGACGTGCCGGTGCTGGTCCAGGCCGCCGTCGTGCACGCCCAGTTCGAGTCGATCCACCCGTTCGTCGACGGCAACGGTCGGATCGGGCGGACGCTCGTCCACGCGGTGCTGCGTCGCCGGCGCGTGACCCGGCACCTCACGGTCCCGCTCGCGTCGGCGCTCGTCGCCCACCGTGAGAGCTACTTCGACGCGCTCGGCGACTACCGCGAGGGCCTGGCGCGCCCGATCGTCGCCATGCTCACCGCCGCCGTCATCGTCGCGACCCACGAGAGCCGGCGCACGGCCACGCACCTCCACGAGATCCGCACCGACTGGGACGCCCGGCTGGGTCCCGTCCGCCGGGGCTCGCCGGTGCACCGCGTGCTGATCGCGCTGCCGGAGCACCCCACGGTGACGGTCCTCGGTCTCGCGGACTCGCTGGGCCTCGAGCGCGACGAGGTGGGGGCGGCCGTCGACGCCCTGCACGCCGTGCAGATCCTGGAGCCGGCGCCGCGCGGACTCGGCGACCGTCGCCGTGGGCGGTGGGAGGACCGGGTGTGGGCGGCCCGCGACATCCTCGACGAGCTGGCCGACCTCGACCAGCGCATCGTCGCCGTCAGCAGGCTGCGCGACGGCTGACGCGGTCCGCGGTCGCGCGGGGGAGCAGGCGGGGCCAGGATGGACGGATGGCCGACCCGACGGAGGACAGCATGAGCGAGCAGGCCCACCAGCCCGGCCAGGAGGTCGAGGCCGACGATCCCGGCGTGCCGAACGACCCGCCCGGGCCCGACGTGCCGCAGGACGCGGGCCCGAGCCTCTCGCCCGACGTCCCCGCACCGCCGCTGGCCGAGCAGCCCGAGGGCACGAGCGAGGTCGACGGCGCCGACCCCCACCGCGGCGAGACCGAGCCGGGGCAGGCCGACGACGAGACGCAGACGGCGCCGGGCGCGGGTGGCGACGAGCAGGGCGACCACGACCGGCCCGACTGAACCCCACGACTGACCCGCGGCTCAGCCGGCGTCGCCCGGCCCGGGCCGTCGTCGTGTCCGCTTGACGTCGCCCCGGCGCTTCTTCGCGTCCACGCGACGACGCTGCGAGGCGCGGGTCGGGCGGGTGGCGCGCCGGGGGCGCGGGGGCACCACCGCGGCGGCCACGAGCTGCTCGAGACGCACGCGGACGGCCTCCCGGTTGCGGTGCTGCGAGCGGTACTGCGAGGAGGCGAGGGTGAGGGTCCCGTCGACGAGACGGGTTCGCAGCCGCTCCTCGGCGAGCACGCGCTGCGCGTCCGAGAGCGCTCGCGAGCGGCGCAGGTCCCACGTCACCTCGACGCGGGTGTCGCTGGTGTTCACGTGCTGACCGCCAGGACCCGACGACCGGCTGAACCTCCAGGTCAGCTCCTCGTCGGGGATGCGGAGACGGTCGTCAGCCACGACCGTCGCGCTCCGCAGGCTCAGGTCGCATCGGAGCCACCGCGGGAGCGGGAGAAGTCGATCCGGCTCACCGTGCCGCCCGACGACGGGCGGTCCGTGCCGCGACCGTCGCTCGCGCCTGCCACGTCGTCCTCGTCGGCGCCGTCGTCGTCGCTCGAGTCGTCGGGGAAGTGCCCGAGGTAGGCCATCGCCGCGTCGTGCAGCCGCCCGTTCGTGGCGACGGCGTTCGCGCCCCACGGTCCGTCGGTGCCGTCGAGGGCGGTGAACCGACCGCCTGCCTCCCGGACGATGACGTCGAGGGCAGCCATGTCCCACAGCTTCAGCTCGGGCTCCGCGGCGATGTCGACGGCTCCCTCGGCCACCAGCATGTAGGACCAGAAGTCGCCGTACGCGCGGGTGCGCCAGCAGCGTCGCGCGAGCGCCCAGAAGGCGTCGGCCTTGTCGATCTGCTCCCAGGACGGTGCCGAGCTGAACGACAGCGAGGCGGCCGAGAGGTCGCAGACCTGCGAGCAACGGATCTGCCGGGCGTGCATGAACGACTTGCCGGTGTAGGCGCCCGCGCCCTTGGAGGCCCACCACCGCCGGCCCAGCGCCGGGGCGGAGACGAGGCCGGCGACGATCTCACCGTCCTCCTCCAGCGCCACGAGCGTGGCCCACACCGGGACGCCGCGGACGAAGTTCGACGTGCCGTCGATCGGGTCGATGATCCAGCGGCGCTCGTGGGAGCCCGTGGAGCCGAGCTCCTCGCCCTGCTCCTCGCCGAGGACGACGTCGCGCGTGCGGGCCGACTTGAGGACGCGGCGGATGGCCGCCTCCACCGCCTGGTCGGACTCGGTCACGTAGCTCATGTCGGGCTTGGTGGACACCTCGAGGTCGATCGCGCCGAACCGGTCCATCGACAGGTTGTCGGCGGTGTCGGCCAGCACGTGCGCGAGCCGCACGTCGTCGTTCCAGGAGTGCGTCATGTTCGCAGGGTAACGGCGACGCCCGACGCGCCCGACGTGGCCAGGGGTGACCGGTGCCGCGTGGCACTACCGTGGCGGCGGTGGAGCAGGTGAGGGGGAGCAGGTGAGCAGGAGCAGCCGAGGTCGGCGGCTGGTGGCGGGTCTCGCGCTGCTCGCGTGGCCGGTCGGGCCCTGGCTCGGCGCCCTCGCGTTCGTCAGCAGCCTGACCCTCATGGGCGAGCCGCCCGACGCGGACGACCGTCGACGGGCGGACCTGTTCCTGCTGGGCTGTGCGGTCGTCTCGGTCGGCCTGCCCGCGCTGGCGCTCGTGCTCGCACGCGACGTGCGGGTGCTGCGCGTGCTGGGTGTCGTGCTGCTCGCCGTGACGGCGCTGCTCGTGCCGGTGCTCGTCGTCCTGGTCGGGTGACCCGGACCGGCGCCGGCTCACCAGCTGGTGGTGTCCTTCGCCGCCACGATGCGTCGGAACGACTCCACCCGGGCTGCCGGCACGGTGCCTGCGGCCACGGCGAGGTCCAGCGCGCACTCCGGCTCGGTCGCGGCGTGGGTGCACCCCCGCGGGCAGTCGCGGCTCGCGTCGTCGAGGTCGGGGAACGCCCGCAGCACGTCGGCGACCTCGACGTGCGCGAGCCCGAACGAGCGGAAGCCCGGCGTGTCGATGATCCATCCACCGCGCCCACCGGTCGTGGCGTCGTCGAGCTCGATCGCGAGCGCCGACGTCGACGTGTGCCGACCGCGGCCGGTCACCTCGTTCACGTGGCTCACCGCGCGGCCCGTCCCGGGGACCAGGGCGTTGACCAGCGTCGACTTGCCGACGCCGCTGTGCCCGATGAACACGCTGACGCGGCCGGCGATCGCCTCGCGCAGCTCGTCGAGGTTCTCGAGCCCGTCCGCGCCCCGTCGGGTGACGACGGCGCGCACGTCGAGGGGACGGAGCAGGTCGAGGATGGGGTCGGCGGGGCCGAGGTCTGACTTCGTGAGGCACACGAGCGGCTCCATGCCGGCCTCGAACGCGGCGACGAGGCAGCGGTCGATGAGCCCGGGCCGCGGGGGCGGGTCGGCCAGGGCGCCGACCACGCGGACCCGGTCGCCGACCACGACGCCCTGACGGCCGAGCGGCCGGGACTTCATGGCGGTGACGAGCGGCTCCTCCGGCGTCGTGTCGAGCAGGCGCAGCGTGTAGCGGCCGCGGTCGATCGTGACGACCCGTGCCACGGGGGCGTCGTCGTAGGACGGGCGGTCCTTGGTGCGCGGACGCGTGCGACGACGCGGTCGGTCGAACCCGGCGTGCTCGTCGTCCTGCCTCACGCGACCAGCCGCTCCCACACCGGCGCGAAGTTCGGGTACGTCTTCACCGTGGTCGAGACGTTCTCGACGAACAGCTCCGGCACGCGCAGCGCGAGGACCACGGCCGCGTGCGCCATGCGGTGGTCGTCGTAGGTCTCGAAGATCGCTCCGTGCAGGGGGCGCGGTCGGATCTCGAGGCCGTCCTCGGTCTCGGTGACGTCGCCGCCCAGCCGGTTCAGCTCGGTCGCGAGGGCTGCCAGACGGTCGGTCTCGTGGCCCCGCAGGTGCGCGACGCCCCGCAGCCGTGACGGGCCGTCGGCGAGCGCCGCGAGGGCCGCCACCACAGGCGTCAGCTCGCCGACGTCGTGCAGGTCGAGGTCGACGCCCTGGATGCTGGAGCCACCGTGGAAGACGAGGTCGGCCCCGTCGCGCTCGACGCTGCCGCCGAACGCCTCGACGAGCGCGCGCCACGCGTCGCCGGCCTGCTGCGTCCGCTCGGGCCAGCCACGGACTCGCATGCGTCCGCCGGTGGCGACAGCGGCGGCGACGAAGACGCCCGCGTTGGAGAGGTCCGGCTCGATCTCGACGTCGAGGGCACGGATCGGCCCGGGCGCGACGACCCACCGGTCGGGGGTGGAGTCGTCGACCTCGACGCCGCGGCGGCGCAGCTCGTGCACGGTCATCTCGACGTGCGGGAGCGACGGGAGGGTCGCGCCGACGTGGCGCAGGTCGAGGCCGTTCGCGAAGGCGGGTGCTGCGAGCAGGAGCGCCGACACGAACTGGCTGGAGGCCGACGCGTCGACCTCGAGCGGGCCGCCCTCGACCACGCCGGTGCCGCGCACGACGAAGGGAAGGGCACCTCGGCCCTCGTCGTCGACCTCGACGCCGAGGGCGCGGAGGGTGGCGATCGTCTGGCCCATGGGCCGCCGACGGGCGTGCGGGTCGCCGTCGAAGGTCGCGGGCGCGGACCGCAGCGCGGCGAGGGGCGGGACGAAGCGCATGACGGTGCCGGCCAGCCCGCAGTCGACGCTGACGGGCGCGGTGCTGGTGCGGTCGAGCGGGGTGACCCGCCAGGTCATGCCGTCCTTCTCGACCTGCGCGCCGAGCGACGTCAGGGCGGCCGCCATGAGCTGCGTGTCGCGGGAGCCCAGCGGCCGGGTCAGCGTCGACGGACCGTCGGCGAGCGCCGCCAGCACGAGGGCCCGGTTGGTCAGCGACTTCGAGCCGGGCACGAGGACCTGCGCGTCGACGGGCGTGTCTCGGGTGGGGGCGAGCCAGGGCAGCGGGGCGTTCATCACGCGCCACTCTAGTGGGGACGGGCCGTGGCGCCGCAGCGCGCGGCGACCACGGCCGTCGCGCTCACGGACGCAGGTCGTCGATGCGCTCCGCGACGGCGTCGGCTGCGTCGACGACCTTGTTCTTGGCGCGGGTGCCGATGAACTTCTTGTGCGGGTCGGGGTCGAGCGTGCTCATGAGCAGGCCGCCGATGAGCGAGACGTTCTTGAGGAAGTGGATCGTCTGGTTCTGCCGCGACGCCGGGTCGGACTCGTTCCAGAACGGGTGCCCCACCGCGGTGGTCGGGACGAGGGTGCCGGCGAGCACGGCCGCCGAGAGGCGCGGGAAGTGACCGGTGGCCAGCGCCGCGCCCGCGACGACGTGCACGGCGCCGTTCACGCGGACGAGATTCGTCGGCGACGTCTGGAGCTGCGGCGCGGTGCGTCCGAGCGCGTCGGCGACGGGCTCGGCCTTGGGGCCCATGGCCGACGCGTGGCGCAGGGCGTTCACACCCCCGTACACGAACATCGACGCGAGCAGGGGACGGGCGAGGGTGCGCAGGACGGTCATGGACCCATCATGCCAACGTCGCCAGGTTCCACAACGCCAGCGCGGAGGCGCATCGTGATCCAGCGCGCAGGTCAGAGCGGCAGGATCCAGCTGCCCGAGCTGAAGCGCACGGTGTCGTTGTCCGAGCGCGGGTCCTCGGGGGCGGTGATGCGGATCGTGCCGGCCGGGGCCGCGCCGGCCACCTTGAAGGGGAAGGTGCCGCCCTGGCCGGCCGGCATCAGCCTGCTGCAGCTGAGGGCGGTGATGCGGTCGTTGCGCGACGCGTCGCACGTCCAGCCGCCGCCCGGCACGCCCCGGAAGGTCGCGGAGCGGTCGAAGGCGATGGAGATCGTGACGGTGCGTGCCACGGGGTTGGTGCCGCCGTCGGCGGTGATCGGCACGATGATGCGCCGCTGCAGGTAGGTGCTGTCGTTGGTCACCGAGGGTGTCCCGAGGCCGAAGTCGGTGGACGTGACCGGCGGCGGCCGTCGGGCGCCGTGGTCGGTGGCGTGGTGGGTGCGGTGCTCGGCTCCTCGACCGGCGCGGGGTCGGCGGACCCTGCCTCCTGCGACGGCTCCGGTGTCGGGGTGGCGAACACCGGCGGGGCGGTGCCGGGCTCGGGCGAGGGCGTCGGGGTGGGTGAGGCCGACGCCACGACCGAGGGCTGGTCGGACCGCACGAGGTCGGTGCCCCCGACCACGACCCCGGTGGTGAGCGCGCCCGTGACCACCGTCGTGGCGACGACCGCGGGCGTGCCGACGGTGGCGGCGGTCGCGGCGGCGGCCTGCGCGGGGACCAGGGCCACGCGCGCGACCTGGGCGACGACGGCCGACGTGAGCATGGACGCACCCGCGTACCCGCCGGCGGCGACGAACCCGCCGCCCGCCGCCACGCTCGTGGCTGCCGTGCCGCTGGCCGCCGCGGACCCGGCCGAGGCCATCGCGCTGCCGGCCGCCAGGCTCCCGGCGCCGGCGATCGCGGTGGCCGCGACGCCCGTCGCCCCGAGGTAGCCGGCGGCAGCCGGACCCAGGACGGCGGGGGCGAGGAGCCCGCGCAGGTTCTGGTTGACCTCGACGAGCTCGAGGTGGACCCCGGTGCACCGGCGGCAGCCGTCGAGGTGCTCGTCGACCTTCGCCGTGTCGCGCGGCGACAGCGTCTGACGGACGTAGCCGCCGAGCAGGGGGGTGACACGACGGCAGGTGTCGTCGGTCGTCGTGGCCGCGTGGCTCTCGAGGTAGGCGGCGCGCAGCCCCTCGCGGGCACGGTAGGCAAGGGCGGAGACGGCGTTCGGGCTCATGCCGAGCAGCGGGGCGACGGCAGCGGGCTTCTGGCCCTCGACCTCGACGTGCCAGAGGACGAGCTGCCACCGCTCGGGAAGGGACGCGAACGCGCGGGCCGCCGCGTCGTTCTCGAACGCGATGCTCACCGCGTCCTCGAAGGGCACGCCACGGTCGAGCACGGCGTCGTCGTCGGTCGGCCGGGTGCGGGAGGTCGCACGGACCCGGTCGACGTGCAGACGCCGCACCGAGGTCAGGAGGTAGGCGCGGAACGCCTCGTCGGGCCCGCGGCCGTCCTGCAGCACAGCGAGGACCTTGAGGAAGGCCTCGGAGACGAGGTCGTCGGCCTCGCCGGTCGTGAGGAGCTGGCGGGCGAGACGCGTCGCCGCCTGCACGTGACGCTGGAAGAGGACGGCGTAGGCGCTCGTGTCACCGGCGCGCACGGCGCGGATGAGCTCCGCGTCGCTGCTGTCCAGCGTCGTGGCCTGCGCGTCCCGCACGATCGTCTCCCTCGTCCAAGCTCCCGAGGTGTCCAACGAGCGAGCGGCCTCGACGTCACGACCGGCGGGACGGCTCGGAAAAAAAGTCGTCGGTACCGCGTCATGGAACGTCGGCCCATCCGTTCCTCCTGCGACCGACACGAGAGGGGGACCGACATGGAGGACACGCGACGCGCGGTAGCGCTGCTCGCCGACGCCGTCCGTGACGGTCGGACCGACGTCGAGGACGTTGCACACGTGGTGGGAGCGAGTGCAGCGCTCGACGGGTCCCCTCTCGACGAGGTGATCGACCTCGTCGAGGAGGCCTTCGACGGCGCCCCACGGCACGTGGCCGTGCGGGCGGCGTGCCTCGGGTGGGCCGAACGTGCCGTGGCACGGGTGCACGAGGCAGGCTGCGAGGACCCGTTGACGTCGTTGTCGACGGTCCCGCACCTGCACAGCAGGTTGGGTGACGTGTACCGCGCCGCCGCTGTCGAGGAGCAGCGCGCAGGCGACGGGCACGTGCTCGTGGTGGTCGACGTCGGCGTCGGACGGGCGAGGTCCTCGCTCGAGACGTCGGTGCGGGCCATCGAGGTGGGCCAGGTGCTCAGGTCGGTGTACCCGGGCGGCGAGACCGTCGCCCGGGTGGGACCGGGGCGCTTCGTGGTGGTGTCGGCGAGGGAGCGCGCCGATGCCACGACCCTCGCGCTCGTCGGTGTGCTTCTCGGGCGCACGCCGGCGGGTGGCGCGGCACCTCGGCTGTGGGTGGAGGAGCTTCCGCCCACGGCCGAGGACCTGCCGGGCCTGCTCCACGCGCTGTCGTCCTGACCGGCGGGGACGGGCCCCGCGTCGCTGAGACGCTGATGTCGGTGCACTGTGGGAGGCTCGGACCATGTGCGGCAGGTACGCGACCACCCGGACGTCCGCCGAGCTCGACGACGCGTTCGCGGCCGGTCTCGGCGACGGCGTCGAGCTGCCCGCGCCCGACTGGAACGTGGCGCCCACCAAGCAGGCGCCGCTGGTCGTGGGGCGCCGGCGCGACGACGCCGACGAGGCGGCCCCGCCGCGGCGCGAGCTGCACGCCGCCACGTGGGGACTCGTGCCCAGCTGGGCGAAGGACCGCTCGATCGGCAACCGGATGATCAACGCGCGGTCCGAGACGGTGGCCGAGAAGCCGGCGTTCCGTTCGGCGTTCGCGCGACGTCGGGCGATCGTGCCCGCCGACGGCTACTACGAGTGGTACGCGGGGGAGGGCCCAAAGGCGCCGAAGCAGCCGTTCTACATCACGGCGGCCGGCGACGGCGACGCCCGCGACGTGCTCGCCCTGGCGGGTCTGTACGAGTTCTGGCGCCCGTCGCGCGACGAGCCGTGGCTGCTCACCTTCACCATCCTCACGACCAGCGCGGAGGGTGCCGACGGCCTGTTGCACGACCGCGCCCCGCTCCTCGTGCGGCCCGAGGTCCGCGACACCTGGCTGGCTCCGATCGCCCGCCCGGCCGGCGAGCTCCTCGACCTGCTGGTCCCGGCCACGCCGGGCCGGCTCGAGGCGTGGCCCGTCAGCACCCAGGTGAACAACGTGCGCCACAACGGTCCGGAGCTCGTGGAGCCGCTGCCGGCCGAGTGAGGCGGGGCTGCTGCGTGGGCCCTCGGAATAGGGCGAGGGTGGGCACCGTTGTGATGCGTGTAAGGAGGCCGACATGCTCGCGTGCCCTGAGCGCACCACCACCAGCCCCCCGTCCTTGTCCGTCGACGTCGTCGCCCCAGGCGACCGTCGGACCGCGGGAGTAGGCTGGAGCACGATGACCGACACCCCAGAACGTTCCGCCAGGACCACGGAGGGCAGCCCCTCGGAGGGCACCGCGTCCGACCCGTCCGTCGACCTGCTCGCCGACGTGGTCGACTACAGCGACGTCGACGTCGCGACCGAGACGCCTGAGCAGCGCCAGGTCCGCTTCGAGGCCGAGGCGATGCCGTTCCTGAACCAGCTCTACTCGGCCGGTCTGCGCATGACGCGCAACCCGCAGGACGCCGAGGACCTCGTGCAGGAGACCTACGCGAAGGCGTTCAGCGCGTTCCACCAGTACAAGCCGGGCACGAACCTCAAGGCGTGGCTGTACCGGATCCTCACGAACACCTACATCAACTCCTACCGCAAGAAGCAGCGTCAGCCGCAGCAGGTCACCGACGAGATCGAGGACTGGCAGATCGCGGCGGCCGAGGCGCACTCGTCCTCGGGCCTGAAGTCCGCGGAGATGGAGGCGCTCGAGCGGCTGCCCGACAGCGACGTCAAGGACGCGCTGCAGGCGCTGCCCGAGGACTTCCGCTACGCGGTGTACCTGGCTGACGTCGAGGGCTTCCCGTACAAGGAGATCGCGGAGATCATGGGCACGCCCATCGGCACCGTGATGTCCCGTCTGCACCGTGGTCGACGTCAGTTGCGCGAGCTGCTGGCCGACTACGCCCGTGACCGCGGCATGGCCGTGGCGAGCGGGGTGAGCGACCAGTGAGCGCAGAGCCCACCGCCACCGGAGGCTGCGACGGCCCCGACTGCTCCAAGGCCCTCGAGAACCTCTACCTGTTCCTCGACTCGGAGATCGACAGCGCGAGCTGCGACGAGATCCAGGCGCACATCGACGACTGCAGCCAGTGCCTGACCGAGTACGACCTTGAGCGTCTCGTGAAGGCGCTCGTGCACCGCTCCTGCAGCGAGGTCGCCCCCGAGCCGCTGCGCGACAAGGTGCTCCTCTCGATCCGGGCCGTGCAGGTCCAGATCACCGAGTACCGCACCTCCTGACCCACCCACCGCCGCCCCTCCCCGTGCTCGGGGAGGGGCGTCGGGGCGTCTCCTGCGGCTGCGTGGGTGCGGGTTCGTGCTCGACCTGCGGCTGCGCTGGCGATCTGCGTTCGCGCCCCCTCAGCGGTGGATCTGCCACCGAATCGCCGTCGGCGGTGGGTCTGCCACCTGCTGAGCGCTGTACAGGTGGAGGATCCACCGCCGAAGGGGTCAGAGGTGGCAGTGCTTCTCCCTTCTCGTGGCACGTGCCACGAGAAGGGAGAAGCGCTGCCCACCCCACCCCCAAGGGCACCCACGATTCTTCCTTCGTGCGTTCGAGGTCGAACGCTTCTGCGTTGGTGACGGGATCCCGTAGGAAACGCAGAAGCCTTGAACACCGACGCACGAACGCAGAATCGTGCATCCACCCCCAGCACCAACCCGCCGCCCGAGACCCCAGACCAGCGCGGTCGCCAGCCGCCCGGTCGAGGCCCTTGCGGAGACCACACCCAGCGAAAGCCGAGGCAGCGCACCAGCAAGCCCGGACCTCCCGCGGCTGCGCACCAGCAGGTGGAGACCCCCTGCGGCAGCGCACCAGCAAGGCCAAGGCCCCGCGCAAGTCCAGCCCCCACGCGCGCAACACCCCGACGCGTCGAAGCCCCCGCCGGCGTGGGCCGGTGGGGGCTTCGATCGTCTGCGCTCGCGGGGAGCGTCAGGTCACGCGTTGGGGCGCTTGCCGTGGTTGGCGCCCTTCTTGCGACGCGCGCGGCGCTTGCGGCCGGTCTTACCCATGATGGTCCTCCTCAGACGTCCAGCGTCCATGGTCCCACACGGGCCCGCCGGCGCGGCACACGCCCTGGAGCGACGGGTCGGGGAGGGTCAGGGAGTGGGCAGGCGCGACAGGAAGCGCTCACGGTCGACGACGACGCGCCGGACCTCGCCATGGGCGACGATCGTCCCGTGGGCGTCGTGCGCGGCCACCCGGAACCGCAGGAGCCGGCCGTCCTCGTAGGTGACGTCGGCGGTCGCGGTCACCGTCGCGCCGACGGGGCTGGCGGCCACGTGCTCGACCTCGACGCGGGTGCCGACGCTCGTGCGGTGCTCGTCCAGGTCGAGCGCTGCGCGGGTGGCCTCCTCGAGCCAGGCCAGCAGCCGAGGAGTGGCGAGCACGGCGAGGTCCCCGCTGCCGAGGGCGGCGGCGGTGTCGGCGTCGCCCACCACGTGGGTCACGGTCGCGGTGCGGGGCATGGGTCCTCCTGGGTCAGCGGACGGGTCGGGTCAAGCCTGCCCGACGGGCTGCTCGCCGGTGTCGGACCACGCCGCCCACAGCTGCGCGTAGCGCCCGCCGGCGCGCAGGAGCGTCTCGTGCGAGCCCTCCTCGACGACGGCACCGTCCTCCATCACGAGCACGCGGTCGGCGGTCCGGGCCTGGGTGAGCCGGTGCGCGATGACCAGTGCCGCCCGACCGTGCGTGACCGCGGCGGCCGCCTGCTCGAGCTCGCGGGCGCCCGACGAGCCGGCCTCCGCCGTCGCCTCGTCGAGCACGACCACCTGCGGGTCGAGCAGGGCGACGCGGCTGAGGGCGAGCTGCTGCGTCTGGGCCGGGGTGAGCGGGTGCCCGAGGTCGCCGACCACGGTGTCCAGGCCGTGGGGGAGCGCGCGGGCCCAGCCGGCGGCGTCGGTGGTCGCGAGGGCGCTCCACAGCGCGTCGTCGTCGGCGTCGGCCCGGGCCAGCAGCAGGTTGTCGCGCAGGCTGCCGGCGAACACGTGCACCTCCTGCGACACGAGGGCCACGTGCCGGCGCACGACGGGCTCGGGTGCCGTGGTCACGTCGAGCGCGCCGAGCCGGACGTGGCCTCCGGTGGGCCGCAGCGTCCCGGCCGCGATGCCGCCGAGCGTCGACTTGCCGGCGCCCGTCGCACCGACGACGGCGACGTGCTCGCCGGGCTGGATCGTCAGGTCGACGGGGGCGAGCACGGGCCGGCCGGTCTCGTACGCGTGGTGCACGCCCTGCAGCGTGAGCACCGGCTCGGGCCCCGCGTCGACCGGCGCGACGTCGCGCGGCGGGATGAGCGCGACCCCGGCCAGGCGCGCGAGGGCGGCACCACTGGCCTGTGCGGCGTCGAAGACGTAGAGCACCGCACCGATCGGGTTGAACAGCCGGTGGAAGAAGAGCGCCGCGGCCGTCGCGTCACCGACGCTGGCGGAGCCGGTGCTGACGAGGGCGTACCCCGTCGCCAGGACGACGACGAGCCCGACGCACTCCGACGCGTTCATGCGGGCGCCGAGCCGCGTGTAGAGGCGGAAGACGTCGAGCGTGATCGCGACGGCGTCGCCGGAACGTCGCTCCACCCGCTCGAGGGCGATGTCCTCGACACCGAACGCACGCAGCGTCGGCGCGTCGCGCACGCCGGTCACGAGCACCTCGGCGCGCGCGCCCTCGGCCGTGCGCTCGGCCCGGTAGTACGGGATCGAGCGCGGCAGGTACCACCGCATGCCGAGCACGTAGCCCGGCGCGGCAGCGAGACCTGCCAAGCCCAGCCGCCAGTCGAGCGTGAAGAGGCCGCCGACGGTGAAGGCGATCGCCGAGACCGACGTGAGGAGCATCGGGATGGCCTCGTCGAGCGACTCGGTGACGCGCCGCACGTCGTCGCCCACGCGTCCGAGGACGTCGCCGACGCCGGCCGCCTCGAGCTGCTGGGAGTCGAGGTGGAGGGCTCGGTCGAGCACCTCCTCGCGCAGCTCCGCCAGGGCGGGTGCCACCGTCCTGGCGAGCGCTGCCGTCGACACGGTGGTCGACACCGCGGCGACGACCGCGGCGGCCAGCATGACGGCGACCGGCGCGAGCACCTCTGCGAAGGTGCCGTCGTCACGCACGACGTCGACGACGCGGCCGATCATGAGCACCGGCACGATGCCGGCGAAGCCGGTCACCAGGAAGGCGGCCACGGTCAGCGCCAGGCTGCCTCGACGCGCGCGCAGCAGACGCCACGCGACGCGCGTGGTGCTGCGACCGTCGGCGACCGGCAGGAGCTGGTCGGCGTGCTGGGTCTGGCTCATCGCTCGACCGCCTCGCGGTAGTCGGCGTCGCGGAGCAGGTCCAGGTGCGTGCCCTCGGCGACCACGCGTCCACCGCGCACGACGAGCACGCGGTCGGCGGCGCGCAGCAGGGCCGGGCTGGAGGTCAGCACGAGGGTGGACCGTCCGGTGCGCAGACGTCGCACCCCGTCGGCCACGGCCTGCTCGGTCACGGCGTCGACGGCGCTCGTCGGGTCCTGCAGGACGACGACGGGTCGGTCGGTAGCCAGGGCGCGCGCCAGGGCGAGCCGCTGCCGCTGGCCGCCGGAGAGGCTGCTGCCGCCGGCGCGGACCGGGCGGTCCAGCCCGTCGGGGTGCAGACGGACGACGTCGTCGGCGGCCGAGGCGGTGAGGGCCGGGGCGAGCGCGTCGTCGTCGTGCTGCCCGCCCGGGTCGACGGTGGTGCGCAGCGTGCCCTCCGTGATGCCGCCGTGGTGCGCGACGACGAGCAGGTGCCGGCGACGTCCGGCCACGGACAGCTCGGCGAGGTCGACGTCGCCGAGGCGCGCGCGTCCGGAGTCGAGGTCGAGGTCGCCGGAGAGCAGGGCCACCAGGGCGTCGGAGACCGCAGGCTCGTCGACCGCGACGGCGACGAGCTCGTCGTGGCGCAGGTGCAGGCTGAGCCCGTCGAGCGGACCTGCCACGACGTCGTCGAGCACGAGCTCGGGCCGGTCCTGGCTGGGCGCGCGACCTCCGGGTGCGAGGACGCGAGGCGTCGCGAGGAAGTCGACGATGCGCGCGGCTGACGCGCGCGACGCCGCGAACTGCGCGCTCACGTCGCCGAGACCGCGCAGCGGCTCGGCGAGGAACTGCGTGAGGCCGACCAGCGCGATCAGCTCGCCGAGGCTGATGTCGCCGTCGAGGGCGCGACGTCCGGCGAGCAGCGCGACCGCGGCGAGCAGCAGGCCGCTGAGCGCGGTGGTGAAGCCGTCGAGGTAGCCCCAGGACCGGGCGACGGCGACGGTGTCGTCGCTCGCCCGGGTGCTCGCGGCACGGTAGCGACGCAGGGCCACGTCCTCGCCGCCGATGCCCTTGAGCGGGCGCAGGCCCTCGAGCAGGTCGGCCGCGAGTCCCGAGGCGGCCGCCGTGCTCTCCTGCTGCCGGGCGGTGCGGCGTGCGACCAGCGGGGCGAGCGCCTGGATCGCGACGAGCACGGCGGGCACCCCGAGCAGGATGAGCAGGCCCAGCACGACGTCGACGCGGAGCACGTACGCGGCCGTCACGAGCACTGCGACGAGGGACGCGATCGCGTAGCCGAGCTGGTGCAGGGCCATCGGCACGAGGTCGGCGTCGGACGTCGCGATCGAGAGGGTCTCGCCGGCGAGCCGGTCGGTCCGCGCGCCCCGGGGGTGCAGCACGTGCCCCGCGACCTCGACGCGCAGCGCGTGCGCCTCGCGCTCGATGCCCTGCTTGATGAAGCGCGCACCGAAGCGGTAGCCGTTGCTGAGCACCACGAAGAGCGCGACGAGCACGCCGAGCGTCCAGGCGAGGTCGCCGAGACCGCCGCCGTCGACGGCCTGGTCGACGACGAGCCCGATGACGACGGGCACGAGGGTCTCGCTGAGCTGCCAGAGCGTCAGCAGGGGATAGCCGCGGCCGAGCTCGCGTCCGTTGCGGCGCAGCGCCCGGCGGAGCAGGGCACCGGCGGTGGCCGGCGCGGTGGTGGGTGCGTCGGGCGACGTCGTGCTCGTGCCGCGTCCACGTCGTCCCATGCGAGTGAGGTTAGCCTAACTCGTCGTCGTCCCGACCGGCGGTCGCGACGACGACGGGCCGTGGCTCACACGCCGTGCGTGGTGCGCGGGTACTCCGCGGACACGTCGGTCATGACGTTCACGAGGTAGGGCACGCCCGACGCGAACGCGCGGTCGAGCGCCGGCCCGATCTGCGCGGGGTCGGTCACCATCTCGCCACCGCCGCCGAGCGCGGTGACGACCTGGTCGTAGCGCGTGTGCGGTGCGAGGTCGGCGGCGACGTCGTAGCCGTAGAGCATCTGCATGGGGCTCTTCTCCAGCCCCCACGCGGAGTTGTTGCCGACGACCATGACGACGGGCAGGTCGTGGCGCACGAGGGTGTCGACGTCCATGAGCGACATGCCGGCGGCGCCGTCGCCGAACAGCACGACGACCTGGCTCGAAGGTCGCGTGATGCGGGCCGCCATGGCGGCGCCCATGCCGGCGCCCAGGCAGCCGTAGGGTCCGGGGTCGAGCCAGCCGCCGGGTCGCTGCGGCTCGACGAACTTCCCGGCGAACGACACGAAGTCGCCGCCGTCGCCGATGACGACGGCGTCGTCGGCGAGGCGGGGGAGCAGCTCGCCGTAGATCCGTGCCGGGTGGATGGGGTCACTGGCCGACGCGAGCAGGTCGACGTCGCGCGCGGCCGCGGCGGAGACGAGGTCCTGCAGCTGGCCGAGCCAGGACGACCAGTCCGGCCGGGAGCCGGGCGCCGACTGCAGTGCGGCCAGGATGCCGTCGAGCACGAGCGTCAGGTCGCCGGCGGCCGACCCGGCGAGGTCGGCGTGGGTCGAGAGCTGGCCGGGGGAGTCGGCGAGGTGGACGACCCGCGCCGGCGTGGCGCCGTCCTTGCCCCCGAAGACGCCGTAGCCGAGACGGAAGTCGAGCGGCGTGCCGGCGACGACGACGAGGTCGGCCCCCGAGAACGCGGCGGAGCGGGCCTTGGTGACGAGCTGGGGGTGGCCACCCGGCAGGAGCCCGCGACCCATGCCGTTGGCGATGACGGGGATGCCGGTCTCGGCGGCGAAGCGCGACGCGGCGTCCTCGGCGCCGTCGGCCCAGACGTCGGTCCCGAGGACGAGCACGGGGTGGTGGGCGTCCTGCAGGAGTCGAGCGACGCGGTTCAGGTCGTCGGCGTCGGGCTGCAGGGGAGCCCGGTCCGGACCCGTGGCGGCGCCCAGGGGTCCGGCGTTGAAGAACTCGTCCATCGGGACGTCGACGAAGGTCGGCCCGCGGTGCGAGGACCCGGCGCGGTTGAACGCCTCGTGGACGGTGGGGGCGATGTCGGCGAGGGTGTGCGCGGTGGCCGCCCACGTCGAGACGGTCTCGAAGATCGGCGGGTGGTCGAGCTCCTGCAGGGTGCCCATGCCCCAGCGGCCGGCCGGGGCGCGGCCGCCGACGACCACGAGCGGCGACCCGGCGAAGTGGGCCTGCGCGACCGGGCTGACGCCGTTGGTGACGCCCGGGCCGGCCGTGAGCACGGCGAGGCCCGGGGTGCGGGTCAGCTTGCCGACGGCCTCGGCGGCGAACACGGCGGTCGGCTCGTGCCGTACGTCGATGATGGGCATCGGGTCGTCGGCGGTGACCGCGGCGTCGTACATGGGGAACACGTGGGCGCCGGAGAGCGTGAACATGGCCTGCACGCCGTGGGCGCGGGCCACCTCGAGCGCGTGGACTCCCCCGTGCGCGGAGCGCACATCATCTGCACTGTGTGCAGTGGGGGCGGAGCTCTCGCCGTCGGCGTCAGGGGTGGCCGCGGACTCGTCGGTCTGTGACATGGCTCGCACGCTACTGCAC
>LULG01000099.1_pt1 | contig 20489 bp, 19 predicted proteins | sample 728211 | NCBI WGS metagenome assembly LULG01 (sample SAMN03860295, study PRJNA289734) | marine metagenome | biome: seawater column; feature: ocean; material: water; isolation source: Red Sea water column Station 169 - depth 200m | place: Saudi Arabia: Red Sea | collected 2011-10-15 | depth 200 m | reverse complement strand
ATTATTAGGGGGTGTGATGTACTCAATAAATACAGTTTTATTCCAAACAATATTGATTGTTTGATTTCATTCTAGTATATATCCTCAATCATCAGTATATTTCATACATGAAAAGGAAAGGAATACAATGAATAAGGACATAAAACCAACAAGTCCTATTACTGTTGATACCTTACCAACACTACCTACCGAGATAACATCAACAACTTGGTATCAAGATTCAGTTAACAACACCGACCTAGTAAACGTTGGTGGTGATAATTGGAAGATGACACTATTTGAATGTTACAACCAAAAGAAAGGTGTGTACGAGATTGAACTTGTTAAAACTAAAATAGATTTATTAACACAGTTCGGTAAACGTCCACCTAAATCTGAGGGTGTCGGTGGGAAAGGTGAAGATTACTCTCAACACATGACCGAAACTGTCAATGATATTAATATACTTGTCAATAAAAAGACCGGTACGTTAGTACAAACTGACAAAGATGGTAAAGAAACCGGTGTTGTATTAGGTGATGATGTGTTTACGGGTAAGTCTGGTAAATATTACAAGTTACATAAATTCTTTAGAGAATATTATAGATCTGGAAATGTTTTTATGCATCGTTTTGACGCTAATCTACAATCTTCAGATATTCAAAAGATGGCTAGGACTTTTGGGTTTTCTGCAGAAGCAGCAGCCACGGTTATTCCCGCTAATTATGTTGTGCTAAATCCTGCGGATATTCAACTAACTGGATCTTTATCATTTGCGGAAGGGGTATATTCTAAGACCCTTAGTGATTATGAGTTGGTTAGATTAAGAAATCCTCAATCTACAGAAGAGAAGGAGTTAGTGAAGTCTTTACCAGAAGACATACAAGCGCAGCTGAAAAATAAGACAGCAAAACAAATCTTAATTCCTTTAGACCCCGACAGGATTAACGCTGTCTTTTACAAAAAGCAGGATTATGAACCGTTTGCTGTTCCTATGGGATATCCAGTTTTAGATGATATAAATTCTAAAGCAGAAATGAAAAAAATAGACATGGCAATCGCTAGAACCATGCAGCAAGCAATACTTTTGGTCACCATGGGTACAACTCCAGATCAAGGAGGTATAAATCAGAAAAACCTAGACGCGATGCAAAAGCTATTTCAAAATCAGTCCGTAGGTAGAGTTTTAATTGCTGATTATACAACTAAGGCGGAATTTGTTATTCCAAATATAGGTTCGCTACTCGACCCAAGAAAATATGATGTTCTTGATAGAGATATAAGAGTTGGATTAAATAACATATTAGTTGGCGAAAACGAGAAGTTCGCAAATCAAAGTATTAAAGTCAAAATATTTATAGAAAGACTCAAGCAGGCCAGAGAAGTATTTATTAATGAATTTTTATACCCCGAAATAAAGAGAGTGTGTAGGCAGCTAGGCTTTAAAAACTATCCTGTTCCTTATTTTGACGATATTGATTTAAGAGATAATTTACAGTACGCTAGGATTTATACCAGACTTCTCGAACTCGGATTACTCACGCCAGAAGAAGGCGTAGATGCGATAGAAAAGGGTAGGCTTCCCGATAAAGAAACATCTCTCGAAGATCAAGAGGAATATAGAAAACTTAGGGATAAGGGTTTTTATGAGCCGATGATGGGTGCGCCATATACCCAAAAGAGCATGCAGGATAAAACTATCAAATCTCAAGAAAAGCTGGGTAAAGAAAAAATGAAGCAATCGGCAAAAATGCCCGGACCAAACGGAGTCCAAAAACAAGCAGGTAGACCTTCAGGAACGTCAGACGTGCCCCAAGAGAAGGAGCGAGCACCTACAGATATACAAAACCCAACAGAAGTTAAAGCCTACTTTAGCTTAGAAAAAATAAAAGAAAATTTAATCTCTGCTCAGAAACTAAACATAGAAGTAGAAAAAGAATTAAGAAAGAAACACGGCATTAGAAAAATGAGCAGAAAACAAAAAGGAGTTGCCGAACAAATTTGCGAAACAATTATAGCAAACGAAAATCCTGAGGATTGGTATGATTTAATTGATAAATATTTGGAAAAACCAATTAATTACAATGAAGATAGAGTGCAGGAAATACAATCTATTTCTATGGAACATCAAGTTGACTATTATTTAGCGAGCATACTCTATGCAAGCAAAAGACAAAAGGAAAAATAAACATGAGTGAACAAATTGAAGACTTATCATCTTACGGACAAGAAAACACTATAGACGTATCTTTAACCGATATACCTGTTCCTGAGGTTACAATTACTGAAGAGGTTAATAAGGTAGAAGACAAATTCGATGCAGCTTATAAATTTGCTTTCGTTGGCGCGGGTCAGGGCGGAGGAAGACTAGCCGAAACGTTTTATAAATTTGGATATAGAAGGGTATGTGCTATAAACACTGCTCCTCAAGATTTGAATACTATAGATGTTCCTCATAAGCTATGCATCGGTGAAGGTGGTGCTGGTAAAAACATGGGTTTAGCTAGAGAAAAATATACAGAGAGAAAGGAAGACGCTTATGATTTATTTGAACATGCTTTTGGAAGCGAGTTTGATAAAATTTTTGTTTGTGCCGGGGCTGGTGGAGGTTCTGGTGCTGGTACTGTTATACCTATCGTAGATACCGCTCATGATTTACAAAAAAGACAAGGCACAATGACGAAAAAGGTTGGAGTAATATTAGCTCTACCTAAAATCTCAGAAGGCAAGAAGGTAAACGCGAACGCTTTTCATACATTGAAAAAGGTGTTCGATTATGTCGACGCAGGCATAGTCTCTCCTCTTATTTTAGTTGATAACGAAAAGATGAATAAGCTGTATCCCAACCTTGCCGTTGCCCCTTTCTGGGACACGGCGAATAGAAGCATTGCGGGTCTATTTCATTTATTTAATATGACCGCGAGCAAAGACAGTTCCTATTCTTCCTTTGATCCTCAAGACTATAAACAAATATTAGAGTCGGGATTTATTCTTTATGGCGCTTCTCCTGTTCCTAATTGGAAAGATAGTCCCGCTTTTAATAAACATGTTAGAGATCAGGTTAAGGGAAATCTTCTTTCTGATGGTGCTGATTTAAACACTGGCAATCAAGCGGGAGTTCTTATGATTGCGGGGAATGAAATCTTAGAAAAGGTTCCTCAGAAAAATTTAGATAGCGCTTTCGAGCAATTTACAAGAATTCTAAAAACTGGCAGTACCGTATATAGAGGGATCTATAGCGGAGATAGACCCAACCTTACTGTATATACAGTTATTGGTGGTTTAGCTCGGCCGCATAAAAAAATCGAAGAATTGAAAAAGCTCGGAGATGCTTAATTAAATAAAATAAACTTTTTAGAAATTTATTGTACACGGAGTACAATGAAGTAAGAAAGGAATAAATATTATGGCAGCAAAAAATAATGACGTTAAGCCCGGATATCTCACAACAGAATTCTGGATTACAGTTGTAGTCGCTTTGGCATCTCTAGCTTGGGGTGCGGGGGTCGTAGATCCAGCAGGTAGCGACGGAGCAGACAAAATTTTTGGATTCGTGGTAAGTGCGCTTAGCGCTCTTGGATATACGGTATCTAGAGGTTTAGCAAAAAAGGGTTAATCAATGGCTTGGCTAACCGCTTTAATTAAAGCCATTTTAGAATGGGTAACGGCGGAGGTTAAGAAGGATACCAAGGCTGGTGACGCAGATAGTGTGCCCCAGTCCCTAAAGGATAGATGGCGAGACCGTATTAACGAACAACTGGAGAAAGAAAAGAAAAAAAATAATAATGACAAAACTTCTAAAAATTCTAGCAGCAACGATTCTTCTGATTAGCGTAACTGGTTGCGGTAGTACAAGGGTCGTGTTCGTTGATACCCAGTCCGATTTAATTAGGATCGGGCCAGATGTTTCTGGAAAAGTTTATATATTAAAGAATGGCGAGTGGGTGCTCTCCAAAAATAAAGTAAAACTTCCCGAAGGGTGGTACGCCGGAGGGATACCTAGGGAAGAATAATTTATGGCTACAAACAAAAGTGTTTCAAAAGCAGCCGCCGAAGCGGAAAAAATTGCTGCAGAAGCTAGACTAGCAAACGCACAAGCCTCTCAGGCAGAAGCGGAAGCCAGAAAAGCAGAAGCGGAGGCAACTCAACAAGAACTCAAACTAGAAGAGGAGTTGAGGGATAAGGAGAAACGTAAAGCCACGGACGAAGAAAATCATCTTTATCGATTTAATAAAGAGGTAAGTAGCCATTCTGTTGCCGCATGTATGTCTAAGTTAACGGAGTGGTCTAGAGTGTCTCCCGGCTGCGACATAGAACTCGTTTTTTCTTCTCCCGGCGGAAGTATTATAGATGGTTTTGAATTGTTTGATTTTTTGCAAGAGCTTAGACAAAAGGGGCATGAAGTAACCACTGGCTCATTAGGTATGGCTGCTTCTATGGCTGGTATTTTACTGCAGGCTGGTGGAACAAGGTGGATTGGTCATCAAGCATGGATGATGATTCATAGAGCAGCTTTTGGAGCAATTGGCAAAACTTACGAGGTTGAAGATGAAGTTAAACTAGTTAAAAGAATTGAAGAGCGCTGCCTTGACATTTTTGTTTCTAGATCTAAATTAAGTAAAATAAAAATAAAAAGAAACTGGGATCGTAAAGACTGGTGGATTGATGCGGATGAATGTTTAGATCTAGGTTTAGTAGATGAGGTTCGAGCAGTTATGCCAGAACATGGAAAAGTTTCAAACGAAGAAAGAAAAAAGAGATCTGCAACTAAGAGAAAGAGAAAAAGATAGCATGGAATTCCATGAATCAGACAAATTGGCTCAAGAGGGAGAGCAGAAAACTGCTTTAGTAGATATTGACGAAACCATTTGCTTTTATTCTAAAAAAAGGCAATACGATTTAGCTGAGCCAAATCATGAAAATATCAAAAAGATCAACGAGCTATACAGAGCGGGGTGGAAAATTATTTACTGGACTGCTAGAGGCGGTTCTGAAAGGTCTAAAAAAGCTGGTAGATGCTATTATGAATTCACGTGGAAACAGCTAGAATCGTGGGGATGCAAATTTCACGAATTATCTACCGGTACAAAAGGTAATTATATTAAACCTCCGTATGATGTAGTTATTGACGATAAAGCAAAGCGTATTGAAGAAATCTAGCTAGAGAAATTCGAATAAAAAAGCCTGTTTCTGTGTAAATTATTACATGGGAACGCTTAACAAGCTTTGGAGCCGAATAGTCAATTTCTTTTCTGAATTATCCAAACCGATCTTATTTTTAGCAACTTGTTCTGTTTTTTTATTTTTTATAATTGCATCGCAAATTGCACATTCCACTAAAGAACTAAAATATTTAGGAGAAATAGTAAAGCAAGAAAGGCTTATCTTAGAGCTAGAAGAGGGCCTCGGATGGCAAAATGAAGTAATGACAAAACAACACGAAACTATCCAAAACAGAGAGGTAATGCTAGAATACTATAAGAGCGTGATACAGGAATTAATGATGAGGCTCAACAAAAAACTTGAAGAAGAAAGACCAAAACGCTCGGAGGCTACGAACCATGAAAAAAGAATCGAATATAAAAATATGGGACCAAAACAACAACTGGTGGAAAAACGAAAAGAACATAACTTGGGCAATTAAAAAAGGGGAAGATTGGTGGCTTATAAAAAATAACGAACCTAAGGCCAACGCTAATGAAAAAAACCCAAAATCCACCGAAAATAGCCACCACAATTTAAAATTCTATATGGCTTGTTTTGCGGCCTCCATGCTTGGTATGAGTGCAGCTATTGGTGTTTGTGTTATATTGTCGTGGTTACTTTAGTGTAATAACTAGTATGCGGCGTAGTAAGATATTACTTATAGCGTCTCTGTGTTTGCTTAACTTCGGGTGTGTTTTTTTTCATCCAGAAAGTTTAAAAACCGACACGGACGGATATTATATAAAGCATTTTCATTCCTGCGGGCCTAGAGCTTTAAAAAAAGCGTTTAACGAACTAAACGTACGCGTTACTGAAAAGGAGCTAAGCAAACAAATACAGTCTTCTGGAAACTTAACTAGAGTATTGCTAACCCTCATCCATCATGATACTATAAGAGTTACTCTTCCTTCCGAAATAAAAAGCGTATGCTTGGATTATGGCTACGAAGTAAGCAGTGTCAAAAGTCTAGAAGAGCTTGACCCCGAAAAGGATATTGCCATTATTTTGGTTTCGGGTAACATCCTTAAAGGGGAGACTCACTGGCTATGTTTTCCTACGGATAAATACATAAAAAACTATTTTGGAAAAAATACTAAAATTTCAAAAATATACCTGTTAGAAAAAATAAATTAACATGCCTATTTTTCATAAATACGAAGCTATACAGGTACATATTCCAAAAACCGCAGGAACAACCGTTTCGTTTTCACTAGGCCTAAATAAAGACCGTATACATGATAATAATCCTGACGCGCAAAAACACTGGCTTTACGGCCCCCTCTCAGTCAAACAGTATGGCTTGCCTTACCAACATTTAACAGCCAGTCAAATTAAACAAGAGGTAGGAAAAGAAACCTATAATGAGTATTTTAAATTCTCTTTCGTTAGAAATCCTTGGGATAGAATAGTTTCAGAATTCTGTTGGGCTCAACAAAATACACCAAGACACTACAAGGGAAGAAATAATAAATTTAATGAATTGATCCATGATCTTGAAAACGGAGACGTAGACAAGTACAATCACCGTTTGAATTCTCAAGCTTGTTTTTTAAAAAACGAACAAGGAGAGATGGACATGGATTTCGTGGGTAGATTCGAAAACTTTGAAAACGACTGGACTCGTCTAGGAGCAAAACTGGGTTTTCCTTTAGTGCATAATCCGGACACCTATAAAGATGGAATGTTGGGTTTTATAGTTAATAATTCTGACAAAGAAATCTATTTAAGAGTGGACAAACAAAAACAAATTATAAGAGTTGAACCAAGAGGTAAAGCTCCTGCACTCTCAATAGACCTTATAGAAGAAAAGAAAAATAAGGAAAGCATCGCTATAGAGGTCGCCTTTACAGAAGAGGGTATGGAAAAAAAACAAATATACAAAATAGATGAAATAGATGTAAATTTACTTAGAAAAACTCAAAACATGAACATAAGATATTACCACGACATATGGTGTAGGGAACCAGAGCCGTGGCACGGATATATGGACGAGTTTTTTAATTTTGATCTTGGGTTGAAGATAGAGCAAAGGCCAAGCGTGGATATAATAGATCCTCTAATAATAGATTTGGTGAGGGTCTTTAACACCAACAAGGGTGACTACAAAAAGTACTATAACGATTGGTCAAAAGGGGTTGTTGGGAGATATTATGAAGAAGACATAGACACTTTTAAATATACTTTTTAATTTTTTATATTTTTTGTGTAATTTAAGTTGTACAACATGGGCGATAAGTTTGATCTAGACAAACTAGAGTTCGAGGATATTCCCCCCGAACCAAAAGATGATACCTCTTCTCAGGAAGAGGCTGTATCTTTTTCTATTAAGATAATTGATGTACTCGACGTCAAAATGCGAGATCATAACAAAAGCTCTTCCAATAAAGTAACTCTTAATGACCTGAAAGAGGTTTATTCTCATGGGGCAAAAAATTGCCATCAGACACAAGACGAAGACAAAAACTGCGGGCTTTGGGCTTTAGCTAGGGTAAACATGTTCTTAAGGCTTAAGAGCGGAGAAAGAATGAATAACTTTTCTTTAGCCGATAGTCAGTCTTTAGATATATCTGACGGTTGGGTTCCTTCGGAAAACGACTTCGAAAACGCTGCCAAGGAGATGAGGGAGCTCGGCTTAGAGTATAATTTTTCATCGGTCGAAGAGCTTTATTTAGACAATTATCAACGTATAGATTGGGAATGGTAAGTGTAATTATAAGGTGAAATATGAAGAATTTATTGAGATTAAAGACAGCAAGCGCAACGACGGCGACCACGATTATCTCTGCACCCGGCGCGGGTAAGCAGGTAGTTATCGTAGATATTTTAGCTTCCGCTGCTACTAATTTATCAGATGGTTCAAGCGTGATAGTTTATGCTCCCGCAGGTAGTACGCATTTAAGGTCAGGAATTGGTTTTGGTAATAACAAAGCGGTGGTTGGTAGCGCTACTTCAAACGTAACAATTACTTACTTCGTGGAGGAAATAGCACCGTAAGGAAAAAAATGAAATTTAAATATAAAACCCAGTTCAGTTCGCCGGTTAAACCAGCCGTATCCGAAGAAAAGGATAAATATCTGGCGATGGCTAGCTTGCAAAAGATACAGAAATTCCTCCCTGATGTAGACACGGAAAAGGATATTGACCTTTTGCCTATAGCTTTTAACTCTTTTGTAGCTAATAGAGTAAATAAAAACAGTGATATAGTTGATACTAAAACAGCAATTGATATCTATGAGCACTTCAGAAATAAGCCCATTAATGTTGAACATAATAGACATCATGTAGTTGGTACAATTCTTACCGCTGGTTTTAGTGAGTTTGGTACAGATAAACCACTCACGCTAGAAGACGTAAAAGACACGACTGCTCCGTTCAATGTTACTCTTGGAGGCGTCGTGTGGAAAGTCGTGGATAGCTCTATAGCAGACATGATAGAGGAGGCTGGAGACCCTTCTAGCGAGAACTACCTCCGTATCTCTGCTAGTTGGGAACTGGGATTTAATGATTACGAATTAGCTATTGTTGATGCCGGTGAAAAAAACTTAGAAAACGCTGAGATTATATCAGATAAAGATAAGATATCTGAGCTTAAAGGATACATGAAGGGATTTGGCGGAGACGGCTTAACCGAAGATGGCAAGATGATCTTTAGAAAAGTGGTTGGAGCATCTGTTGTACCTCTTGGTATCGGCTTAACGCAAAATCCAGCGGCAGATGTAGAAGGAGTCGTAGTGAAAAACGATAGTGTAGACATAGAAGTAAAAAACGATAAGAATTTGAGCAGTTCTGATGAAGACATTGCTGAAAAACAAGTTTCTGAGCCCGTAGCTGAGAAAAACTTAAAAAACAAAAAAATCATTTCACATGAGCTAAAAACTGATGTAAATGAAAATAAGGATAGTACTATTATGGAAATCAAAAATATAAAAGACATTACTGACGAATCTCTCAAGGAGGTTTCGGCGTCTGTTATTTCTGATTTCATTGAGAGCGAGCTTGAAAAGGCTTCTGAACAATACACTGCTGAAAAGCGTGAAGTCGAGGACGCTCTGAGTGCCGCTAAAAAAGAGACCGATGGTCTTAAAAGTGAGCATGAGAAGATGAAAGAAGAACTCGAAAGTGCTAAAAGCGCTATTGAGCAGATGGAAGCTGAAAAAGCTGAGAGACAAAAACAAGAACAATTTAATGAGCGTATGGCTTCGTTAGACGAAAAATTCGATCTGACGGACGAAGAGCGCGAAGTGATTGCTTCTGATATTAAAGACTTGGATGAAGACGGTTATACCGATTATTCCAAGAAAATGAGCGTTTTGCTTAGCAGCAAAGAGAAGAGCGAGGAAGTGGAAGCTTCTCAGCCAGCAGATATCGCCCTTGCCCCGCCGGGTAGAGAGTGGATGTATGCTTTGGAAAAAATGAGCGATGAAGATAAAATCGACATTGCTAAAGCTCTAATGAAAAAGTACGCTTCCCAGCTTGGTCTTGCGACTAAGACTGAAGCTGTTGAAGAGAACGTTCAAGAAGTTGTCGACGAAGCAATTAAACAAGCCGATGTTGAGAAGGAAAGCGTCCCTGTGACGTCTGAAGCCTCTGAGCCCTCGGTTTATAACAAATATAAGGAGGCCTTCACGGTTGAAGGTTTCGACATTAAACTCTAAACTATTATAATTTAGAAAAGGAAAAATATTATGGCATGTGACTTAAGACCATTCAGAGATTATGACGAACACGATATAATCAATTTGTATGCGTTAAATGAAGCAGCTGGCGTAGGTGTGACCAAAGGTCACATGGTGAGCCACAGTATCGGTTGGAAAAATGCAGATGCGACCACCGATAATGGACTCGCTAACGTTATGCTTGGAGACGCTGGGGCATCTTTCTCAAATACCGTGTCGCAACGCTACGGCGTGACGGCTAGAGTTGGTATTTGTGCTAGTGGTGGCACCGCAATTGGTATGATGTTGTACGACGTCAAGGAAACTGACGAAAACGGCGAAAAGCTTTTGTTTAATCCCCGCAAAGCTGCGGAGATGGAAGTAGCTTTGAGCGGACAAGCTGTTCCGATCATGACAAGAGGCATTGTTCTCTATAGTGGTTCTCAGCTAATTACGGACAATCCCGCGCTTGGTGCGAGTTTATACTCGGACAATAACGGCGAACTTACCACTACCAATGGTGGCGGTAATATCGTTGGTACGGCTCTGGGACGAAAAGACGACAATGGCCACGTTTTGGTCAGAATTAACCTGTAACTTTTAACTGGAGAATAAATAATTATGAAATTACAATTAAAAAACACTCCTGAGCAAGTTGAGCTAATTCGTGCAATGGGATCGAAAGATCAAACCACGGCGCGTGAAGCTCAAGAAGCCTTTGCAGCTTTTCTTGGACCAGTGGTCCAACAGGTTCTTCTTCAAGCCGGCACTGCCGGTGGCATTTTTAATGATGCTCCATTTGATGAAGACGATAGCCCAAGTTTCCCGCTTGACTTGTATTACGGAGAAAATGACAATCATGTGACCGTGTGGTCTCAAAATATGGCTGGTGGACTTCCCTCAAGCCATATCGCTGGAATGCAAGAGCTCAAGATTGCGACTTACAGACTTGACAGCGCAGTTAACTGGCTGAAAAAGTATGCTCGTCGTGCACGTCTTGACGTCGTATCCAAAGCCGTTGAAAGAATGGCTCAAGAGGTTCTTGTTAAGCAAGAGCGTAACGCTTGGGCAGTTATTTTGAAGGCTCTTGGTGAGGCCAGCACCGGTGGCAATACGCACACAATCGCTGCTACTACAGACAACGTGCTTCAGGTTGACGATTTTAATAGACTTATGACTCGCATCAAGCGAATCAACGAGTCTTTCGCCAACGGTACGCCTGACGTAGCTTATAGCAATGGTATGACTGATCTTTATCTCAGTCCTGAGATGATGCAGCAGATTCGCAGCTGGGCTTACCAGCCAATGAATACCAGAGCAGTGCCGGATACAGCAGAATCTACTGCGCTCGGCTTGCCTGATAATGTCCGTGAGGGCATCTATCGTTCAGCTGGTATGCAAGAGATCTTCGGCGTCAACTTGATTGAGTTGAATGAGCTCGGAATCAGCAAGAAATACAACACGTTGTTCGACGCTTATACTAGCGCTAACATCGCTCCTGATGGTGGTGCATTTGCTACCGCTAATGAGGAAATCCTCGTTGGTGTTGATAATTCCAAGGGTGCGTTTATTCGCCCCGTGGCTCAACACGAAGAGAGTGGCGGCCAGTTCGTCACCTTCGCTGATGACCAGTGGAGTGCTCGCTCTGAGAAGGTAGGTTTCTACGGATTCTTAGAAGAGGGTCGCGTTTGTATCGACGCCCGTGCGGTGGTTGGTATTGTTGTATAACTAACAACTTAAATAACACATAAACCTAGGCTTCGGCCTAGGTTTTTTTTATTGGATTTTAACAGGATTTTTGTGTACACTGATAAGAAGGGAACAATATATATGCCAAGAAAAAAAACATCAAAAAGACGTACAAGTGCCAAGAAAAAGGGTAAATTAGACTCCATGTCGCAAGTTCATGGTAAAACCGAAGAAGCTGCACCTTCAACCTTAAACCAAGTTTGGGGAGACGATGGGGTATGGAAATATAAAACTATGGATGTGGAAAAATATAAGCAACAGTTAGATGAATATAATTTAACAGATCTTCAAAGACACGCATCTAAGATCGGAATTATTCCAGTTGAGAGCAGAGCAAGGTTACAAGATTCTTTAATGAGAGAATTTAAAAAGCATATTTCTGCTTATAATATTCCAAATGATCCACCTCAAACTGAGAATATTTCAGAAGAGGCAATGAAAATCCTGAAAGAAGGAAGGTAATTGCTTTGTCCTTAATTTTTGTAGTGTAATATTTAATATATTATGGCTACGAATTACGATCTCAATATAACGCGAGGCTCTAGATATTATATTCGTCTGGCGGCAATAAATGACGATGCCGTTGCAATTAATTTAAGCGGATATTCTGTTAGTGGTCAAGTAAGACACAGATACGGAAGTAGCGGTAAACTGCTAGACATCCCCGTGTCTGGAGTTGTTGGTTTTTATGATAGCGGTTATATTGATGTGGATATATCTGCTTCGTTAACCACGGGGTTACCAATTGTTCAAGGAGTGTACGACATAGAACTTCACTCTGGATCTTATCAAGACAAAATAATTTATGGATATTTTAATGTCCATCCAGAAGTTACTCATTAAATGGCTGACGCAAAAATAGTAAAAGCAGGAGGGCACACTCAGGGAGTTTCTGCGAGTGCTACTTTTCCCGGTTCTCAAGGACCTGCTGGCCCCGCTGGTCCTGCCGGTCCAACTGGAGCCAAAGGACCCACTGGTCCTGCTGGAGGACCTACTGGACCCACCGGCCCCCAAGGTCCTTCTGGAGCTACTGGTATAGCTGGCCCCACTGGACCTTCAGGAGCAACGGGAGAGATAAGTTACGCTGGCGTAAAAACATTAACGGTGTCAAATCCGGGAGCGGGAAATAGATTTTACATAGACTCTGTTCAATCTCCTGATTTTACTGGCTACAAGGGGTTTTCTTACAAATTTGATACATCAAGCTCAACAAACTCTAGTCATGATTTTGCTTTATCAACTACTCAAGACGGAACTCATGAAGGTGGTTCTCAGTATACCGCGGGTTGGACGCAGGTTGGTACCGCTGGTAGTGCTGGATCATATATAAAATGGCAAATTGCTCAAGGTGCGCCAACAACACTTTATTATTATTGTAAAAATCATACAAACATGGGTAAAAATGCCTCGGATGCATATGGCAAAATTACCGTAAAAGAAATCGGTCTTGGTCCGGCTGGCCCAGCCGGCCCTACTGGTCCCGCTGGTGGCCCTACTGGTCCTGCTGGTAGTACTGGTGCTCAAGGAGCTACCGGTCCTACTGGCCCTTCAGGAGTTGCAGGCCCTTCAGGAGCTACTGGAGCTATTGGCCCAACGGGCCCAGCGGGGCCTACAGGCCCACAAGGAAATGCAGGTCCTACTGGACCTGTAGGAGGCACAGGCGCTCAAGGAGCCACCGGTCCTGCTGGTCCTATTGGTCCTACTGGTGGTACAGGTTCTCAAGGAACTATTGGTCCTACTGGTCCTGCTGGATCTACTGGTCCCGCCGGTCCTAGCGGCGCAACTGGAGCGGTTGGACCCCAAGGAGGATTCGAAGCTACTCAAATAGACTCTTATAAGTTTGTGGGAGATGGTTCGACTACTGGATATTATTTGAGTAATGGAATTTCAGGCTCAAACCTTGTAATAGTTTCTGTCGGAGGATTGGTTCAAGATCCAGATGATGATTATTCTATCGGAGGAGCTTCTGGAATTAAGCTCGTGGAGGCTCCTTCTTTAGGAGAACAAGTTGAAATTAGACATTTCCGCGGTTTAGCCATATCAGAAGTAACTGGACCCACCGGTCCTGCTGGGGCTACTGGTCCTAGCGGTGCCACTGGTCCTGCTGGACCTGCTGGACCCGCTGGTGGAACAGGCGCTCAAGGAGCTACTGGTCCTACTGGACCCGCTGGAGAAACAAATACAGCGACAAACATTGGCGCTGGCTCTGGGATTGTCAGTGGGAAAGTTGGATCAGATATAAAAGTCAAAACCCTCGTAGCGGGTGACAATATGGTAATTTCTGGTAATACAGCAGCACAGACTTTAACTTTGCATAGTACGGGCGCGGGAGGGGGAGGATTATCTGCCAGTGATAAAGCTAGCCTTAATGAAGCTCTTTCTGGAACAATAGATAATAAATATGTAACCCCTTATACTTTATACGAGACGGTTCAAAGACGTGAAGATATTTATACGCCCGCAGCTACAGGAAACGCTTTTACTCCTGATGCAGAAAGAACCGGTATATTTGATTATACTATAAGCGGAACAGTAACTTTAAATGCGCCAATTAATTTTGATAATGGAAGATCAATACTAATATATCTAAGACAACATGATAATGGAGGAAACACGGTCACGTTTAATACGAGCTATAAATTCTCAGACGGTTGGGCCGATGTAACAGTTGCTTCTGGGTCAGTAGACGCCGTTAAGGTTACTAATGTAAATGGAATGTATTTCTCTCATATGTTTAATGATATTCAGTAAAATGACATGGCTAGAAAACCAAAAGGAAGAAGGAGACGTAATGATGACGCAGGCAAACATACCCTGCTTCATCTAAATTTTTCTAATAAAGATCTTGCAGATTCGTCTCGGTACCCTAAAAAGGTATGTGATTCTAAGAGCTTAAACCCGCTAGCAAAGTCTTATAAAGTATCAATTTCTGGCAATAGATTTTATATTGCTGAACCTAACGGGGGTTCTCCCGAACAGCTTCCAATCGTAACTTTATACAAAAACTTAACTTATGAGTTTGATTTTTCCGATAGCTCAATGGTGGGCAATGTCTTTAGGCTTTCTACAGAGGTTGACGGAACTCACGAAGGGGGAGATCAATACACAAACGGCTGGACAGAATTTGGAACACCGGGCAACACTGACGCGAGAGCATTTTTTACCGTTCCTTCTACCGTTCCGAGTAGGTTGTATTATTACGATAACAACTTTGATGGTGTGGGAGGAGATGGGTCGAGCTACTTAAGTTTTGAGACTCTAGGACAAATCGGATACTCTTCAGGAGTTTATAAAAGTGAGAGTTCTTCGGCGGATTTTAGTGGGAATGGATTTGCTTTTGTCTCTGGATATGGATACGATCATGCAGGTGATTTAAATTTAAAAAGTGACTTCTCTTTATCTTTTTGGATGAAAGCAAAACAGACGGGGGAAAGCATAGATCAGTGTCTGTTTGATTTTGGATCATTAACGGGCTTTTTAAAAAGCGGAGACTATGTTTCTGTTTCTATGCCTACTGGCGATGTGGGAGAAGTTTTAGATTTAAGAAGTGACGATGATATAAACGTCTCTGGGTGGAATCATTATTGTATAATGAGGGAAAGTGGGTTTCTATCTTTCTACGTCAATGGCAGCGGTCAGGGTGGTCCCGTATCTTTTACCGGTAAGGTTTTTCCAACGGGGAATTCAACTTCCGGAGAATATTTTTCTATTGGTGCAACAAGAAATTATAAAGACTACTACACTGGATATATTGATGATTTTTTTGTCCATGATGTTGGTGTATATGGAAGAGATGGGTTCATCCCCATGCAGGAAGACGCATCTGGAAAGTATCCTTCTCCCTCTAAAGACGGTTTAACTGCTAAGTTTAATAATTATAATATTTATTTAATTAGTGATGGAGGATACAGAACATTTGAAATGTATAGTACTGATTCCGTCAATACTAAGCTTCCTACAACGGGTAACGTAATACCAAAAGATAATGTTGATTATGCAAATCAATATATATATCCATTTTCCGGGCAAGATGTAATTATATCTTTTCTCAAGACCCCGGACATCTTAGACCCCCAAAATGGAACCGTTAAATTTTATTGTGATTCTGGCGCGGGTAGAGAACTCGTTGCTAATGATAAAGGCCTTGTACCTAATCGAAGCATGTCTACAGATGCTAATTTCAGTAATGTAAAGCTTTTGCTGCAGTCTGAAACAAGTAGCGGAAGTGTTTCTTTTGAAGATTTTTCTTCATCGAAACGTTTTTTGAGTGGTTACGGTGATGTAAAACATACAACATCACAAGCGAAATTCGAAAATAGCTCTATTAATTTTGACGGCGTGGGAGACTATATAGCTGTTGGCGGCAACAATAATGATTTTGAGTTTAAGAATGTTGATTTTACCATGGAGGCATGGATAAAAACTACGGGTCGAGAAGCCACCACGGGCATAGGAAGCATGAGTCTAATTTCAAAATCAAACGATGGAGACTTTTATAACGGATGGTTATTTAACGCGTTTAAGTCTGCTTCGTCAACCGGCTTAGTTTTTAGCGTGGGTGCTGGTTTTGCTGATGATCCAAATAATTTTTGTGGAGGAGGAAATGGTATTACCGGCGGATGTCCCGGTGGAGTCGTTTTCCACGTCACGGGAGTTAGCACTGGTCTGCTTGATAACTCTTGGCACCATGTCGCAGTTTCGAAAGAGGATAAAATCGTTAGACTTTTCGTTGATGGATCTGAAGTTGGAGAAGAGCATTTTAGCGGACAATCACTCGAAGTCTTTTCTCCTTCTACCAGCACAACAATTCAAATCGGAAGAAAATATGGCCCCGTGTATGAAGCAACTTACGGAGATTACTATAAGGGGAATATAGAAGAATTCCGAGTCACCGCAGGAAAAGCTAGGTATACTAGTAATTTTACTACACCTACAACCACGTTTGCAAAGAGTTCTTCGTCTTCATCTCTAGGTGGAGATTCGTTAGGAACTATTCGAAATTATCCAAGAGAATCTTATTTTAGTTCTAAAGAAGGAAATAGCATAGAAGTAACAACGGATTTACGCCCGCAAGGATGGAGGTATCGTACTACTGGAGATACAGATGTTAATGGAACCCATTTAGTAATAAATAACATCCAAGCAGGATTCACAGGGACTTGGACCGCAGAGCATTGGGCTGGAAATAGCGTTTTTTCTACCCCTAGAAAAGTAATAATTAAAGATGTCATAGCTGGAACAGGATGCGTCAGGCCACAAATAACTGGATTTAAGGCAATGGGTCAAATAATGGCTTTAGCTAATCCTGATTTGTCTTATGTAAGCACTTCTAAACCAACATGGACTGGTACTTGCGGAGGATTTGATCCAGCCGTTGGCAGTATTCATTCTGATTACAAAAACCATACTTACAAATTCCCTAATGGAGATTCGACTGGAACAGCTACTCATTATAGAATATTTTCCGGCTGGTTAGATGGAGATAGTTTACCTTCGTTTGATGTCATAAGCGACACAAGATATGATGGTTCTACAGATAACACTAATATTAAATTTATTATTCGGGAAGAACCTTTGGGTGGAATTGGAACAGCGTCTCATGGAGAATCTATTACAAAGGGTACTAAAAATCACAACGGTAAACAATTCTACAAGGAAATGACTTTTGCTGAAGTGTCTGGAACACCAGTTACTTCTTTTAATTACTTAGATCCAGTAACCAGAAATCTCGTTTTAACCACAGGGAGGTTATTGATTTCTGGGGATGGAAATTCTTCAGATGATAACGGAGTATATGGACAAACTTGCATGTATATAACTGCTGTAGATACCGTAGCTAACGATAGTTGCTATTTATCAAACAGCGTGCAAAAAAATGTATGTTTTGAAAAATGCCCAGACGTAAATGATCAGATTTTACATGTAGATGATTGTAGTGTGTTTGCTCCTGTAAGCGTTTGCTGTTCTGGAGCTTGTAGAAGTGGATATAGTCAAGCTGGATACGACAGCGTTAGTGAATGTGAAGCAGCTTGTGCGTCAGGATGTGGTTCGTGGCCTTGGAAGGGAACACAAGCTCCCGTGGGCAATGTTGAAGTGAGGGAAGGGGGAGTTCTTAAATTGAACGCAACAGCCAAAAGAGGAAACGTGTCGTGGTGTAGTTACGCAAAAGAAGATTGGGACGCTAATTATCCGAGCAAAGCAAGCGAAATTATAAAATGTCAAAAGGGCAGCCTGAAAGGAACTTCTCATGCGAGCGCTTTTGAATTACAATTTTCTACCACTGTTGGTGACCAAACGGTATTCGTTCCTATTTATAGTTATAAAGACCCAAATGGAACCTGCAACGAATTAAAAAGGCTCGGCTCTCAAGTAAACGTTACCGTGGTGAATGGCGGAGACGCTTCGTTTACTTATCCATCCGCGCCTATAAACATACAAATGAAAGCGGGCCAAGTAGGAAGACTTAATACAAATGCAGAAGGCCCAGACCCTTTGATGTTTAAATGGTACAAAGGACAAAATAGTACTGCTATTAGCTCCCTCAAAAGAGGACAAAATAATTTCAACGTGGGAGTAATTTCTGGTTCACAATGTTATCACGCGAAGGTTTGGAATGGTGGATCAGGCTATGCAACTAATTTGTATAAGAGTTTGGATATAAGTGAACCAATTTGCATAGAATGCGTCGAAGAAAAAAGTCAGTCGCAATGCTGTCTAACTTCAACTACTCGAACGTTTACGATTACTGGGAGTAATTCATGTAAAATAGCTTCTGTAAAAGCGTATGAACTGTGGCCAGACATAATGGGCAACCATGCTAATGATTACAAAAACGGAAGAATAATTATCCCCGAAGTCACTTCTAAATCGGATAAATCTTGGGCTACGAAATGGCATTATAAGGAAGGAATGGTGGATGGAGTTTGTTATAATTCTGGGGCAAATCCGAGTGAATCACAAAACAATCAATGGTGTATAATTGATTCGTCGGGTATAGAAAAATGTTTTGTTGTTAGTGGCTGTCCGGATAGGATCGTTTATGAAATAACTTCTCATGAAGATATTACGGATCAAGCGTATTCAGATTATTTTAAAAATTCCTATAGAAATAAACGTTTAGAAAGGACAGCTTTCGTTGAAGAAGCTCCTGCTGGCAAAACCGGAAATCTTCAAGTGACTTATGCCAGTAGTGCTACTTATTCCGTTGACTGTTCTTGTGCTGCACCAAGAAAACTAAATTTAGATTTTCCCTCATATGTTGGCGCACCGAGGTTTTTAGCAACTGTCTCGGGTGGCGGTAATGGGGATTTTACTCCCACTGGTTCTAGAACTGATGGGACTTGTCCGATTGCAATTGGAAATTCGGGAGGGATTTGTTGGACCTCCAATCTTGTTGGGTACTATAGTCATTCGTTCAGCGGAAATTGGTACACTGGCGTTGTGGAAGAAGTAAGAGGAACGGGCTTTAATCCCGCTGGAAATACTTCCACTAATCCTCATGGAGCCCCCGATAAAGGAAATTATAAAATATCTTTTGCTAATAATTTGAACGAATGGGATATTACTGTTGTGCCAAATCGAGAGGGTTTAGAGAGCACGGGTAAACATAATTATATAACCTTTTATGAAAGTGGCGGAGCAAGTCATAGCTTCGTAAGGACTTTAAAAGATAATTACATAAATATTAGAAGCGGTGGCAAACATGAAATTATCAGTTTGGAGAGCTTCGTTCCAGCAACCAGCGGATGGACCGGGTCGTCATCAAGAGATAGGGAAGTTAACCTATATACAAATACAGCTACTCAAAAACTTGTATTTTTTATTAACGAGGTAGATTACGTTGACTCAAACCCATTACTCGGAGGTACATATAACGGAGGTACTGCGAGCGGATACAATAGATATCAATCTAATAACACGGTTGCTTCTTGGGCTCATCAACCGGGCACAAGTTCGCCATTTTTTATTACCGCTGGATGGTTAAATATATATAATGGAGTTACTTATTCTAGCTATTCAGGTTGTGCTGGTGGTGTCCCTGAAGGGTATGATCCGAGTTTGGCTTGTACTGCAAACAACGTGCTATCAGCTAGAAACACAAGCGCGGCAAATATAACAAATTCAAGTATATTAGATAGAAATTTAGATTTATGGGCAGTTTTAGAAACGGGTGACGTATTAGGTATTAAAATTACAGAGTATTCGGGTTGGAATTCTTATGCTCATGGGAAAATGTTAATTCTCGATCAGCCTACTGGGATTTGGAAAAATTGGACTGGCGCAGCCCAAAACCCATTTTTTAGAACATTTGTAAACGGACAAGAGGTGTAATAAAAGGAGTAGGACATGGCTGATAACAAAATAAAGAAAGCAAAACCCATAAGAATTGACGCATCTGGTCAATCTGGCAAATTTTTAGCGGCGGATCTTAATGACGAGACTGTCTTTACTGACACTCTACATGGCAATTTAAACATTAGCGGAAGCATCATACCTTCGGTTAGTGGGCAATATGATCTTGGTTCGGCTTCTCTTCCTTTTAAAGACGTATATGTTACTACTGGTACTGTTAGTATCGGAGATACATCTATTTCTACTAATTCTGATGGTCAATTGAAAGTTACTCCCAAGGGCGGGGTGGAAAAATTTGTCGTTACTGGAACAGCAGCAAACGTTGCTGGACCCACTGGTCCCGCTGGCGGCACGGGTGCCCAAGGAGCTACTGGCCCCACTGGTCCTGCTGGTAGCACTGGTCCCGCTGGTCCTAGTGGTGCAACTGGGGCGGACGGTTCCGCTGGTCCTGCTGGCCCCGCTGGTTCCGCTGGTCCCGCTGGCGGCACGGGTGCCCAAGGAGCTACTGGTCCCACTGGTCCTGCTGGTAGCACTGGTCCCGCTGGTCCT
>LULG01000120.1_pt1 | contig 20548 bp, 40 predicted proteins | sample 728211 | NCBI WGS metagenome assembly LULG01 (sample SAMN03860295, study PRJNA289734) | marine metagenome | biome: seawater column; feature: ocean; material: water; isolation source: Red Sea water column Station 169 - depth 200m | place: Saudi Arabia: Red Sea | collected 2011-10-15 | depth 200 m | reverse complement strand
ATAGTAATATCAGTAACGGAATTACCAATGTCAAATCCTGTTCCTTTTGTATTTGTAAGTTGAATTGCACCTTTAAAATTAAGAGGCCGTCTAGTATTTTCTCCACCAACAACTATCGCTTTCCATTCTGAATCAGAAAGATTGTATGTATTAACTATGTCTTGTACTGCTTTTAATGTTTCACCAGTTGGATAATTTGGATTATTTTCTCCTGCATACCATCCATCTAAAGCGGTTTTGAATTCTTTTTCAAATGCATTTCCTCTATTATTTGCACCACGATTCCCCATAGAACCATTACCAAATTTAATTTTAATTATTTTTAATCCTGCACCAGAAGCAATATCTGCTTCAGTATAAGACCCCTTTAATGTTCTAGTAACATTTACATTTTTAGGTTTCTTTATATCAATGTTGATGGGAGCATCATCCTTATCTTTTAGATAATTGAATAATGCAATAATCTCTTCTACATTATCATGAGGAAAAGTTGCTAATTCTTTCTTTATTTCATCTTCAGATTTTGGGAAAAAGGTATAAGCTTCTTCTAAATATTCTTTAAATCGTAACATTCTTATTACAAAATTTTGTTTTTTTCTAAGGTAGGTATGACAAACTAATGAGGGGAGAAAAAATATGTCCAAAAGGTTCTTAGAATCTTCTTTCGGAATATCCTTTCATAACCCTCATTAATTATTTATAAATTATGACACTTGGGGGTCATCTGGATCTGGTATGCCCATCGCTGCAGCTGCAAACTCTTCTTTAAAAGAAGTTATAAAGCCTGGTGGGGGATCATCTACACGAAAAGTAACAATATTTCCAAAATGATCTTCGACTATGAAGTGCTGTTCAGCGTTTCTTGTGTGCATTGGTTCTGTCATACCGACAACATGGAGATACACACCCATTTCTAGGTTTGCATAATAACCACCTACACGAATATTGAGAGTATATTTTTCTTTACGAAATGCATCTAGATCGACAATTTTATCGTCTATACCATTCGTTTTGTTCATTTTGTGCCTGACGAATGAGTTTCATTTCATCCTTCTTTCGTTGTCTTGCGGCCTCTTCACTTTTCAACTTTTTCTTGAGACACGGTTTAACAAAACGAGATTTTTCTTTGACTGTTTTCATGATACCTTCACTCATGACTGCAGCCTTGAAACGACTCAATACTCGATTGATGTTTTCGTTACGTTTTACTTTGATTGAAATAGTCATAATTACCTATTCATATTATAGTTATGTGTCAGATTATTCTTCCACTCTTGTACTTATATTATACCAATTTGTGTCAAACTTGTCAAGTTAAAACTTCGATATAAATCTTGCAATAGGTTGTATAAATGGCAATAACATCACAGCCATTAATGCATTCACCCCTGTATGAATCAATGCAATCTGTTTAGTTATTCCTGTGGGCATTCCGTCGCTGACCATTATCCCTGCAAGCCAGATAGTGCCCGTAGTTCCAATGTTAGCACCAAGTACTGCTGCAATCGCAGACGGAAGTGGTAATGCACCAGATGCAACCAATCCTATTATGGCAGTAGTAGAGAGTGAACTGGATTGCCAAAGAAGAGTACAAACGATACCTCCCAAAAACATCCAGTATGGATTGTGAATAAAAAATTCCAAATGTTCCAACTTGCCCATAGACTTCATTCCGCCTGAGAACATCTTTAAACCAATGTAAAAAATAACTAAGCCCAATAAGGCCTGAAAAATGGGATTGTTGAATTCCATAAAACTTCCTTTTTTATATTTCCAATATTATAAATAAAAAGAAATCTCTTTTTTGAGTGAGTGAGATTTTATTTTTGGAAAGGAGGCAATGTCATCCCTTATATCACCTTATGATTTTACAGAAATAACCCACCAACTACGATCCTTCTTTGATGAAAGAGGATTTCAAGAAGTACATACCCAAAACAGATTATCTATTCTTGCTGCTTGTGAAGATCCAACAACAGTTGCGACTTACGAGTATTCTGGACAAATCTGGCCATTACCACAAACTGGTCAAATGTGGTTAGAATATGAACTACTAACAAGACCAGAGTTACCTGGCTGTTATTGTTTATCAACATCGTATCGACAAGAACAGAATCCAAAAGAAGGAAGACACGAACTGATCTTCCCTATGTTTGAATTTGAAGCACCAGGCGATTTTGAGGATCTTCTTCAAATGGAAAATGATCTTTGTAAACATCTAGGATTTAAAGCTGGAATTGAAAAAAATATGTATACTGAAGATTTCCCTGGCGGATTCTATCAGAGTGTACTTGCAAAATATACTGGTACTGAATTGGATGCTCATCATGAAGAAGAAATATATCAAGAATACGGAGATGTATTTTTTCTAACACATTTTCCAGAATTTACAAGTCCTTTTTGGAACATGAAACTTGGTGAACTGGATGTCAAGAAAGACAAGAAACTTGCAAATAAATGTGATGTTATTATGGGCGGTATGGAAACCATCGGTAGTGCAGAACGTGGTACAGATGTTGAAGAAATGAGAAATCAATTCTATACTATCTCTGAGGGAGGTTATTCTAAATTACTATTTGATCTTTTTGGAAAAGAAAGAGTAGAAGCAGAACTCGATGAATTTTTAAGCCATGATTTCATTCCACGATATGGTGGTGGAATCGGTGTAACTAGAATGATTAGTGCAATGAAACGTGCTGGTCTGTTAGTTAAAAATGATCAAGAGTAAGAAAGTTATTACCATTTATGAGCCAAACGACATTTATAAAGTTATTGAGGAATTAAATAAAGGTGCCCGTGAATTGGGAAAACTTACATTAGAGGAACAAACGAAAAGAGCAGAAAGATTGATTGCAGGGTGGCGAAAGAGGTAAACGCATTCCGTTGTTGGCGGTCATAAACTGAAGGTTCGATTCCTTCCCCTGCAGCCAACCTTTCTCTTTGAAGAAATAACTATTTATTATATTCTGGTTTAGTGGGATCATCTACCCAATGTTTGGGCATTTGAAATAGAACATTAACCCAATCTGGTGGTCTGTTTCGACTGAACACTACCCATCCAATATATTTGGAAGGATTTCTCCATTGTCTTTTTATCTTGAATTCTTCCATTGAACCACCAGTAGTAAGAACATCATCAACAATACAAACTGGATCTTCTCTTTTTCCTGTTCCGTGAGCATTAAGTAAATTTCCCAATTTAACACCGCCTCTAGGAATACCTATTGCTTCTTTGAATGGTGGAGATAGTTCCATAATCATTCTTGCAATGCACTTCCATTCTGCATCTTCAAGTGCATCCATTTCTATTTTCCAATGAAGTTGATCTCCCGAATGTCCTGTGAAATCTTCTTCTATGAAAAGATGAGTATGTCTTCCTACTCTCTTATTCATACCATTGCTTCTAATCTACAAGCATACGCAAGAGTTATTCCTGCAGCTGCTGCAAGTATCCAAATAACAATTTCTTTTCTACTAAACATATTTTTCTCCATTGTAAAAAAGAGTGCTAAGCTGTCTCTCCGAACCAAACAAAATGTAAGATTCTTTTATGGAAAAACCCTTTTAAGCAAGTGACGAATCTCGCCGGTCTAGATGTTGAAAAGTAGTCATCTTTTCGCACCAGAGCACAACACTCTTTATTTCATTTATGTCTCATTAAAGGCAGTATGTCATAATCTTTATAACGATGTGCCTTGAAACAACTGTTATGTTCTCCTGTTATAAACTCATTTAATGGTTCTGGATATTCTGCAAATTCTGGAATAACATATTCCCACATCAATTTACCTTCTGAATTAACTTCAAATATTCTTCCAAATGCACTTTCACAAATAGAATAACTACCATTCCAAAGTTTCTGAACACTTCCCATGTATGGTGAAAAGAATGCAGGAGGCATAGGATCTGTATAAGACCAAACCAGTTCTTTTGTTTTCGGATCATATTCCACAATACGAGAATGATGAATTGAAGCTGGACGAATGTTTCCATTATCGAAACACAATACATTTCCTTCTTCTGTCAACGATGGATCATGTTGTTGTGCGACAAGAGGATATTTCAGATCCCAAACAATTTCTTTTGTTTCTTTATCAACTGCAATAATTCCACTTGTTGTTCTCAAACTCAGCAGAATCAATCCATCTTCTGTTTGATGTAAACCATTAACCATCGGCCAGTGATCTGTATTGAAACATTCATGAATAGGATAATCAACTTGTCTAAGGTGTTCCCAAACTTTCCATTCCCACACTACTTCACCTTTTCGATTTACTTCTTTTATAATATCCGATATTCCAATTTCCCATCTAGAAGGAATTGGTGTTGCAGCTGCATAAAGTAAATTACCATTCTCTAACCATTGAGCGTCATGGTGATGGTAAATGTCTTCGTGTTCCCAAACAATATCTCCTTTGGGATTCATTTGCATAAAATGTCCACCATGCCAGATATCCCATGCAGGATAAAGATTTGCAGATTCCTTATGACTTCCGTTGTATCCTAGATTTCCATTCGGAAGGATAACTGCATCTCTTCCTGGCCTTACTGGCATATTCCATTCGTGAACTGTCTCACCAGTAATGTCAATTAACTTCACCAAACCATTTCCAGTTTGTGGTGTATAGAGAGTATATAAACCAGAAGACCAATCCATATCCCAATAAATCAATCCTGTTTTTCTTCGTTCTACAGTTGACTTATACTGATTCATATTTCACTCTCATGCCAATGTTTCAATAACTGATGACCTAATGCAGTTACAGTCATAAAGAACGCAAACCCTAAAAAAGTTGCAGTAAGAATAAGTGCTATAACTAATGCAGTTTGTAAATCTGCCTGTGCGTATATGACCATGACACCCAATCCTCCACCTTCTGCACCAGATCCAATTATGAACTCTCCCACTATTGCACCAATTACAGACAACCCCGCTGAAATTCTCAATCCTGCTATAGTATGAGGAATAGCTGCAGGAAGACGGAGTTTAAAGAAGTTGACAATTCGTGATGAGTTGTGCATCTGGAAAAGTTCTACCAGATTTGTAGATGTTGATTTCAAACCAAGAAGTGTATTATTGATAATTGGAAAAAGAGATATGATCAAACTGATAACAACAACCGATTGCATATCAAACCCAAACCAAAGAACAATCAATGGTGCAACTGCAACCGCAGGAAGTGTCTGTAAGAGAATTGCATAAGGATAGAAACTTCGTTCCAGTATCTTCGATTGACTCATGACTGCAGCCGATGTGATTCCGATAGAAATTGCCAGAAGATATCCATATAATGCTTCTTGAAAAGTGATCCAAAGTCCACCAGTAATCATATCAAAATCGGTTACAAATGCTTCAAAAACTTCTAAAGGATTGGGCAAAAGAAAGGGCATATTATATAAATGTGCCGCAAATGTCCACACAAGTAAAAATATTATTAAGACTAAAATTGGTGGAACTATATTTTTCATAAATTTATTTTTCTTCCATGTTCTGCTACTGAATCTACTAACATCTTTTTAAGGTCTTCTCGTTTATATTCCGGCCAAGTAAGTAGTAATTCTTTTACTCTTTCTGGTTCTCCATATAATGCTTCGTGTTGTATTTCCTGAAGCATTTGATGTTCTTGTAAATGTTCGGGATGTTTAGATGGATCATCATGTGGGATATCCAATCTACCATCTTTCTCTTGTGATTCTCTTTTTTCTGTTGCGTTTTCGTAATTATATTTGTAAGTACTCATGATCTTAATTTCCAAGAAATATCATTAATAAGTTTATGAAATTTATTTGATGATCTCAACAATTGATTTCGTTTCTTGAACGGAACATCAACCACATGAACTATTTCTCCTGGCCTTGGTGACATAACCACAACCCTGTTCGATAGAAATACTGCTTCTGCAACATTATGTGTTACAAGTATTGCAGTAAATTTTTCTTCTTTCCAGAGTGCATGAATTTCTTCTTGCAACAATTCTCTGGTTAGTTCATCTACTGCTGACAATGGTTCGTCTAAAAGAAGATACTCTGGTCTTAACACCAATGCACGTGCCAATGACAATCTCATTTTCATTCCACCAGAAAGTTGATGAGGATAACTTTTTTCAAATCCTGACAGACCTACTTGTTGCAATGCCGAACTAACTCTGGAAATTCTTTCTTGCTTGGAAAATCCATCTTCCAATTCCATCAGAAGTTCGGCATTTTTCTGTACTGTTCGCCAAGGAAGTAGCGCAGCATCTTGAAAAACAAATGCACCTTTATCTGGTTTCTTCACACTACCTTGAGTGGAAATCAACCCTGCAATGATTCTCAATAAAGTAGATTTGCCACAACCAGAGGGGCCAACTATTGTGACGAACTCTCCTGTGGCAATATCTAAATTCACTTCCTTGAGTGCATGAACCTCATCAAAATTTTTAGTGACTCCTGAGACACTAATCATAATAATTCACCTTTTATTATTTAAAACAACCCTTCTTGAATGAAGTGTCATACGATGAATGTGGATCAAAATCAGCAGGCAGAACATTTACCTCTTTCATTTGATTTGCAACCTCAACCCATCGATTAGGATCTTGACATCCAATCTTACTCCAATCTTTAGGAAGAAAATCTGCCTTCATAAGTTCAAGAGCATTGTTGTGAATTTCTGCATTTACCTTCTTGCTCTTTGATAGAATAAAATCCCTAGTTGGTTTAGGATCTACCAATGACTTATGAAAAGAAATACTAAGACGATCAATTACTGTCTGAACCAATTCACGATTTTCTTTGATCATCTTATCACTTGTAAACAATACACTATAAGGCCGATAGCCCAAACTCTCTACAGTAATTTGTTCATTAGGAACATTCTTTGCATCCAACCTTGCCGGAAGGAAAAGAGCATACCCTTGTTGAAATTGTAGTGGAGTTCTTGCAAATAACCCCAGATCTCCTGTCAATGGGAACTCTTTTACTTTATTAAGTCCATAGGTATGTTTAACCCACTTCCAGTATGTTACCCCCATCTTTACTGCAAAAGGTCTACCATCCAAATCTTTTACACTATTAACACCAGTATTTGGATGAAAGACTAGAGTGTAAGGTACATGATTTAAACTTACAAAAATCCCCTTGATTCCTGCACCTTTTGCATTTGCTAACATAACACTATCTGATGCCTGAAGACCAAACTCAACTTGGCCAGATGCAACAGCAGTAGTAGTATTTACTTTTGGGCCACCTGGCTTGACTATGATCTCAACATCATCATGATATTGATTATCAAACTGTGCTTGCCAGAATCCACTTTGATTTCCTTGAGGAAACCAATCCATTAGCAATGTTACTTTTTGTTTTGCGTTTGTGATACCAAACATCGTTGTACTGAGAACCAATACAACTAGAAATGAAAATATTTTTTTCATTGCATTACTCCTTCCGAGCATTTAAGTTAAATAGGTCAACTTCCACAACCTACTATAATAAAAAAGTGACGGCTTAAGGTGTTTTATTTTTAAAAGGTAGAGACAATCCCAACTCTCCGCATTGCATTGTCGGCCGTCACTTTTAAAATTTTCCCTTCCACCCACTCCGTATATATTGATGGTAAAAACATTATTGAATAATGTTTTCCATTCCCACAGCTCCTCATTAAAGGAACCATGTCATACTGTATATATCACACAGAAAAATTATATACAAATACAAAATCATGGTTAATGGAAGGCATGGCGCAGGGACGCCATCCCTGGCCCCCCACTAACCACAATAATACTTTAAACAGGAGTGTTCCACCACGACTCCCAGCAAAAATTGATCCACGTATTGGTTGAATCTTTTGCTATTTCTTGGGCAAAATAATGTGGTTTAAAATTACATTCGTTATTCCACCACAGAGTTGCAAATCTTACATCTACTCCGTTCTCTTTTCTGGAATTAATATGATTTCTAATTTTATGAAATGTTTCACCAGAATCACAAACATCATCAACTATCAATACTCGTTTATCTGTTTTTCTAGGAAGATAATCTTCCCATTCTGGATAATCACGTAATGCTGTTTTGATAGGTTTAAAGGGTTTTTTCATCCAATGGGACATCATAACGCCAGGAGTAAGTCCGCCCCGTGATAACCCCACAATAACATCGGGGTCGAACTTATCCAATACGATTTCTCTGCAAAGAGAATTAACATCTCTTCGCATTTCTTTCCAATCATACCATAGTTTATTTGTCTGTGACATACTTTATATAGTATGTCTTGTTTTTATGGACTCTGTTTTGGTACAATTGGTGGTAATAGTGGTGGTACTCTTATTTGTGAATACATTGCATCAGCGTCAACAGGAAAAACCTTTAATGGAACATCCACTTTCAAATATCTTCGTTTTCGTATAATTGTTAAAGTAACCACATCTCCTATATTATATTTGTTTATTTCATCTGAAAATTGCAAACCATCATTAGTCATTTTATCATTAATTCCAATAATAGTATCAAATTTCTTTATACCTTTTGGAAGATTTTTATCTGGTCTTACAAATATCCCAAATGTATTTGGAATAAATTTTGGTTTAAGTATAGGAAACTCATTTATTATTTTATCTCTCTGTTTTGGTTGACCCAAAGGCATAATCATAATACCAATTGCTGGTCTATTAACTTTTCCAGTAGCTAACATAGACTCGACAGATTTTTCTGCAATGTCACCCCTAACTGCTAAACCAACTCCTGCATTTTCAGAAATTCTAGAAACAATCATTGCATTAATTCCTACAATCTCACCCCTCATATTTAAAAGAGGGCCGCCTGAATTTCCTTTATTGATTGCAGAATCGGTTTGAACTGCTTTGATAAACGGATGTCTTGCATACCTTTCAGTACTAGAAACGATTCCTTTAGTTACAGTCCATGCCATGCCCATAGGATGTCCCAATGCAAAAACATCTGTTCCCGATTTTATTTCTCCTGCATTTTCTGCAAATTCGAGATGCGGAATTGGTTCTTCTTTTCCTATAACTTCAATTAATGCTAGATCTGCAAGTGGGTCAAGACCTATTACATTTACTTCATAATTTTGCCAATCATCCTCATCATAATAATATAATCTCAAATAATTCTGATTGTAAACACAATGAAAATTTGTAAGAACATGTCCTATTTTATCAATAACTACACCCGAACACAATCCTGTTTTAGAAGGATCTGTTTCTGGATCGACATTAGGATTCATGGACAATAATATTACTGATTTTTTTGTCCTTTCAATAACCGATTCAAACTTGAGATCATCTCGAGCTTCTATTAAAACTTCATTTTCTTTAGCCGATATGTTAAACGGTACACATAACAATATAAAAAAACATATCAAGCTATAATAATACTTGATACTTTTCATTTATTGATTATCCTTGAAAAATTGTTTGAGGAGATCCTTCCGATTCTTCCTGTTTCTGGTCTGGTGACTCTTCTTGCGAATCATTTGTTTCCCCTTCTGGTACTTCTATTGGATTATTTGGTACTGTTTCAATTTCATCATCTCCTTGAATAACAAAAAAAGATGGTAAAGTTTTTTCTTCTTTAACACATTCAAATGCCTTAGTTATAAAAGTATTTCCTACCCAATCTTGGTCAAAAACCTTTTTTTGATATTCTTCTATTGGAATTTCTTTTCTAATTCTATCCATAACACAAAAACAATGTACTAACATTTGTCTTTGGGATTTCCACCCAGGCGGAACACCAAGAAGATTGGGGTTACTCATTATTACCCATTTTATAGTTCCTTGATAACATGCATTCGTTGTATCATATAACAATTGGGTTGTCCATTCTTTCAATATTATTTTTTTTGTTTTGTTGTCTTCTGCTCTTACCGTGAACAATCCCAAAACAAGTAATGCTATTAGAAATACTAAAACCCCCACAATAATTTTTTTATATTTTTCATTTTTAAAAAAACTACCAATTTTCATTATTCCTCACTTTTATGTTATGGGTTTACTAAAATGTCTTTTTAAAATTCCCTTTTCATCCAATCTTTTTTCATATTCTGTAATCGCTTTAACAAGTTTTTTATCGTAGTAATATACTATACCAAAACATCCAAATAAGAATAATACTACTAATACGAGTAATGTTGTTTCTGTCATGTTAAATTCCCTTGTTTTCTTATTTTTTTCTCTTTAGGATTTAAACCTTTTGGTTTTTTTGTTTTTTTGTTAGGAAAATTGCCTCCAACAGGAATAGGAAGTACATCGATATTCGTATGTCCTTCAGTATCTTGCTTTTCTGATTTAGATGATTCTGGCCAGCCAGATAACCATGCAGTAAATCTACTCCATATTGACATTATTTTTTTCCTTTAATTAAATTTGCTTCAAATTCATGAAGACGTTTCCAGATAGATCTCAATTCAGTTATGGTTGTCCAGTTATGCAAGAACAATGCAAAACCACCATGTACTTTTGCAAATGCATTACTGACTTGAACCATCACACCAAGAGTTATTGCACCAGTAAATAAACTTGGCCCCATAATGAGATACGGAGCAATAATCATAAACTGATCATAAAAAGTAACCCAACAATCGAAATAACCATAATGCAAATACAAACGATGGTAGTTAAATCTGATCCCCAAAAAGAGTTCGGCGAGGGTTTCAGATTGTGCATAATTTGCTTTATCGTCTTCACCTAAAACTAAATCCTTTCTAAATGCGGCCTCTACCCGCTGGTTATTATACTCCAATCCTGGCAACTTCCATCCAACAAACCATGATATTGCAAGACCACCAAGTGAGATTATCAAAGTACCCCATACCAGAGAACCTTCGTAATCTCTTATGATTGGAATATCTACTTTGTCACTAAATCCCCATAATATCGGAATGAATGCAATTAAGGTCATGACTGCTCTGACCACTTGTAGACCTAGTGATTCTATTAGTCTGGCCCAACGATTACAATCTTCCTGTATCCGTTGACTTGCACCTTCAATCTCTTGGTCTACTGCTTGCCATTGTGGAATATAATTAAACGTTATCGCTTCTCGCCATCTCAACCCATAGATTCTTGTGAACCAACCAGTAAAAATAGCCAGTGCAATATACGGAAATGCAATTACTGCAAATGATGGACTTCCATCAAATCCTGTCAGGACATATTGCAACGATATTAATTGATCATATAATTGCGTTATTCCTTCCTGTGGTTTATCTACATAATCCTTTGCATTTTGCAAGAGATTGTAAAAACCACCATACCACTCATTGATTGCAACACTCATCTGTACTTGCAACCAGAGGGATATGATAAGTGCCAATCCACCTCCATATGCCCACATCATCCATTCTTTTGTTGCATAAAATGATTTAATCATAATAACCTTTCAAATTATCCGTATGGTCTTTTTTCCTTATTTAATATTATATCATTTTCATCGACACATTGTCGATAGGGATGTTTATAGTCAGTATTCCATCCTGCTCTAGTTCCCCTTTGTAATCCATCTCTCTTTTTTTCCCAGTAACCATAACAGCCGGTTCCTGTTGGTGTACAACTTACAACCATCCATGTCGCCATTATAATAAAACTTAATAATAGCTTTTTCATTTACTCCTTTATTGTTGTGTGTCTTTTGGTGTAGTACTAATTTCAAAATCCCATTCATAAAATCCCATATCTCCACCAATCGTAAATCCACTTTGTGCATTTTCTTTTTTCTCTCCATCTTCTTTACCATAACCCATATCATCTTCACTTCCCAAAACCATAAATGCACCTTCTTCTGATTTTCCTTTAACACCTTCTAATGCATTATGTGTTTCTTTAGAATAAACTATTTGATATGACATTGGTATTTTATTTTTACCCAAAATCCATAGATAAATCCAATTTGGTTCATCTATAAAATGTTTTAAATACATTCCTTTTTTTGGTATAGAAACTTTTGGAAAACCTAATATTGAAGTATAAGTAACATAAGTTGATGTACTTAATAATAAAAGAATAGGAATAAACCAAATTAAAAATTTCCAACTTTTTCTTTGTTCAATTAATAACCAAAGACATACTGAAGAAAGAACTACTAAACCAAAAACTAAAATTGCTATCATATCTAAAATCCTCTTGAACCATCAGATTCAAATGATGTTGCTCCAGCTGGTTCATCTTCTATTATGTCAGGTGCCATCCCCATTCTATTATGAAATGGAACTACAAACTTTTTTTCTTCATAAGAAAAATTCCCAATTTGATTTCCATCTTTATCTATAGTAAATCTTACAAAAGTTTCTTCTTGTCCTTTGCGAAAAAATTTCTTTTCACCTACCCATAAAATTGTATAAGGATTGACCTTATGTAATTCTATTTTTACAGTTAATGGTTTTTCTTTTCCTTTAACTTTTTTACTTGTTACATTAATATTCGTATTTAATTGTCCAAGCCTTGTCCATTCCCTTGAAGAATAATAATGAGCATTGATAATATATTCGCCAGGAATAATTCCACGAATAGTAACTACTTCTCTATTAATATTTACTTTCGTTACTGTACCATCTACATTTTTTACAATATCATTTGCATAACCCAAATCATCTTTATCCAAGTACATGAAATTAGTTATGGGTAATCTAAAATGTACTTTATTTTGCGTTGGATCTTGCACATAAAGATCGATATCATCAGGCTGATCATGATCCCATTCCATCACGATTACAAATTCGGCCTTTCTTTCAAAGTCTGCTTTTTTCTGTTCCGGCTTTATCAGTAAAAAGGCAATAATGAAAAGGAAAGCGAACCCAACAAGAATATTAAAAAGCAGATCAGTGAAACCAATTGTAGATTTATATTTTTCATTATTCATTTAATGCTACTTCAAGGTTCACCAATTGGACTTTGATGATAAGTGAACACACCAATCCAACCAGAGTTGTCCAAAGAGCTGTACTCATCCCTGTTGCCATATCTGACAATGCTTGCTGTAATGTTATTGCATTTGAAACATCTACGTTTTCAAAAGCTGTTCCTAACATTATCAAAAAACCAGTAACAGTTCCTACCATTCCAAGTGCAAGACATGATTCTGATATAAACCACCCCACATTACTTTGTTGATTATAATCTTGTTGTATTCCAACCTTATAAGTTTTCATTCCAATCCAAATTGAAGTACATGTAAAAATAGAAATTATAAGAAAACTTAATCGTGTTACATCGGCTGCATACAACTCTTTATGTATATTAAAATATACACATGTACACATACCCAATAATATAAGACAAAATATCAACCACCATTTCAGTAATGATCTCATTAATTGAATGCCTCGTTTAATTGTCTGTTTACTCTAATAAATGTTGTACATTTGGGTAGAGCCTTTAATGTCTGTGCCCCTGCATACGTGCAAGCACTTCTTAATCCTCCAAGAATTTCTTCGATGGTTTTTTTTACTGAACCCCGATAAGGCACTTGTACCGCCTTTCCTTCACTTGCTTTATAATTTTGTTTTTCACCATAGTATTTCAATTGAGCTTCTTCAGAGGACATACCATAGAATACCATGTGATCGTTTTTAATTTCTCCCTCACATTCATCGTGACCTGCTAACATTCCCCCCAACATTACAAAATCAGCTCCTGCACCAAATGCTTTCACTATATCGCCAGGAACAACGCACCCACCATCACTCATTACATGGCCACCAAGACCATGCGCTGCATCTGCACATTCGATAATACAAGAAAGTTGAGGATAACCAACACCTGTCATTTTACGAGTTGTACACACCGAACCAGGCCCTATGCCCAGTTTTACGATATCGGCTCCTGCAAGGATTATTTGTTCTGTAGCTTCGGGAGTACAAACATTACCGGCCGTAATAATTGTATTAGAATATTTCTCCCTAACTTTATTTATGTAATTGAAAAATCTTTCGGTATAACCATTTGCAATATCAATACACAACCACATTGGAACTTGAAAATCTAATTTAACATCTAATCCAATCGTTCTTATTAAATAATGCCATGTATCTTCTGGAAAATTTACAAATTTACAAAGGGCGGTAAGCATTTTATATTCTGACAATACATTATACATGCCAATTGTTCCTGTGTGATCCATATTGGATGCAACTATAGGAACACCTTTCCAAACATGATCTGAATATTTGAATGAAAAAGTCCTATCTAACTCGGCATTTTTTCGGGATATAAGGGTAGATCTTTTGGGACGAATTAAAACATCGCCAAAATCAAGTTTAATGTCGTCTTCTAGTCGCATCACTTTTCCTTAGACAAAAAAAATGGGGAGGGTCTATAAAACCACTCCCCACCTTTTATTCATTAACGATAATAGAGATTCTACTTTTTAGAGTAAATTCCCCAAAGAACCCATACTGCTACGAGTCCTACTAATCCTTCACTTCCGAATTGTTTCACAAGTGCAACAATCGCTCCTACGATATCCAATCCAAGAAAAGGAATTGCCGCTCCAAAAATGATTTGTAAAACTACGCCTAATGCTATTACAGCAAGACCTAATTCTGTGAGTTGGCGAATCCAACCCAATGCTTGTGCTATCATTTAAAACCTCCATGATAGTTAAGAATGTTAATCGACATTCCGTTAAGAATGTAATTATATTTATGTATTTCTCAACTCAGTCCATGATATCGGAAATAATCGTTCACATTCGTCATTGATTAAATTTGCAACAATACGAGTTTCGTATTGTGCATCCAAAGCACATCTTAGGTTACATACCCGACTAAAAGCATATAAACTTCCAGACCACCACCACTCCGTAAACATACTTTGTGGTAGGATCATTCGTGCTTGTTCTGGAGCAACTCCTGCATCCAGCAAAACTTTATAATTATGTAGTGCAAGATTTTCTACTGTTGATTTTAATGTATCTGTTCTCTGACTTCTACTAACCCATTCTATTTCTTTTTCACTTGAACCTTGCTTCTTATCTACTGGTTTCCCTCTCCACTTATCAACCTCATAAAATTCTGGTTCATAATCAACATATCTCCTACTGATTTCATTCCAGACAAGCCCCACAGTATGCTTTACTAATTGTCTTGCTACGAATACTGGAGCCTTAATACGAAACTGTAAAGATGCATGACCAAACGGACTCCAATGATTATGTTTTGCGAGATACTTTATAAGTTTTGTATCACCCTCAGACATCTCTTTTATGCGTTTACCAAAACTTACTCTGGCTGCATTAACGACTGAGGCATCAGAACCCATATGATCAATTAGTTCAACATCCACTCTGGTTCCCTTGTATAGTTCCACTTTGCAAACGATTTCTTCTCTTGTATGTAGTAGTTACGATATGCAGTTACCACATCATCATCTTTACAGGAATCGGGCATACATTGTGGTGGATCTTCCCAGCCATTGTCTTCAATATTCTTTGGTGCAGTTTCTAAAATCTTTCCAAGTTTATCCCATGACTTGTGAACTTTAAACGTATCGTTAGTATCAGATATTAATCCATATCTTATACTATATTCTGCACTCAACATACGAAACAATCGAAACAACCAATCGTAATGTTGTTTTGAAGAACGTGTCCAGATAGTTGATGGATGATTCTTATGTGCAATCTTATAAAGATCTGGATGAGCATCATCACCATCAAGAACTCTATGTGCCGTAGATAAAAGTTGGGCATATTCCAGAATCATTTTAACTACGTGTTTATCACAATGCATTTCTGCAGCCGTGTCTGGTCTTGGATCTAAGTAAAATATATTCATTTTATCTCCACGCTGGGCCTCTTACCCAATATGATAAAGTTTTTCTTTTACCGCTAGTTATTGATTCTACTTTGTGCATCCTATTTGCAGTAAATATTATTGCATGCCCAGGCATATTAAAATCTTTGAATATAAGTTCTTGTCCTTCCTCATCAAGACCAGAAAGATGCAACCTACCCCCATCATAAGGTTCTGTTGAAATATTAAGAAGACATGTTAATTTTAAATCTTCTTCTGAACCATAAGTATTACAATCTACATGCCAATCATAACTATTATTTTTCTCATCATACTCATTTATATTTAAGTAATGAAAATCTGAAATATCAAATATGTCATAATGAAAAAATTCATCATTTGCATCATAGATAAAATCTTCAAGTTTTTCTAAATGTTTTTTTATTTCGAGCCATAATATGAGAGATACTTTGGATTTTTTATCTGCTTGAGATGCACCAAATTTTTCTGGTTCTGATTTAGTTGTATTACTATTTTGAATTGTATCATTTATTGCCAACAATTCCTCTTTTGTGTAAAGAGGTTCTTGACTCATATAAAATATATTAAAACTTCCGGCCATTTTCTTCACTAGATACAGTAAAAGGTAGATGATTATTCATCACCCACCTTCACTTAAAAATAAAAAGAACCATGTGAGTATCCTTGTACTTCGACACCTAGAGCCTTAAGCCTTATGAACTTCTCACGAATCACTATCGCCACTCTAGAGTGTGCATTTCTGCAACACTCACACATAACATTCCTACCTCAGAGAAACCTTTGTTAAGGAGTTACCTCTAGCAGAGCAGTCTACGAACTGATACTATCTCTGATCCAATATTCCACCATTCCCTCAGAATGCTTAGGTTCTTATTTCTTTTATTCTATTTCTTCATTTTTTGCAATTTGTTCTTGCCAAGTTTTATTTGCTGAACCTCGTTCAATACCTTCTTCACCAAAAACAATTTTTGGATTTTCTTTAGTTCCTAAATTCTTGCGAACAGTAACACGATTAAGATAGGTCAATGGTTTCCCATTATCAAATTTACTCCTACGATGTTCTGCAATCGTTGCCTTGAGAATGCAACATTCATCTTGTTTAATCTCAACCCCTTTATAATTATAGAACATCGCCTTTCTTCCATAACGATCTTCCATGAAATGCATTGTATAGTCTGGTTTCCTTACTCTTTTAACCAACTTTAAAAACAAGTCATCTCTTTTCGTTTTTACTGGGCCAAGATAATCATTCATAAGTCAATTAAATCGTTCTCTTTTTCAAAATGTCTCATAAAAAAATGTAAATCTTTTTCCAACGTTACTACACGTTCTCTAAGATTTATTATTTCATTTTCTAACTTGTCTACTCTACTACTATTTGGTTTAAATGTTTCAAACGATCTAGTTTGAGTAAGATTAGGTCTAAATGGATTGTTCATAATATTTTCTCATTTGGGTTATCGTTTACCACTCCAATTCCAATCGGGGTCATCAAACATTTCCTTTTGTCTGCGATCATGCCGTTCAAGTATTCCTTCATCAACTTCTTCTTCATCAATAACGTGTTGGGGTCTTTTATCTTTTTCTTCTTTCATATCTATACTCCTTTAAATCCCTTTTTTATTTTAACTTTACCATCTTCTCCACAATGTGGACAATACATTAACTTCGTGGGTCGTTCAGTTTCAAAATCACCTTCCTCATTCATGTCAGGTGTATGGGCATGACTCCACCAACCTTTACATCTACCACAAGTAAAATGATAAAGTATTTCTACAGTATGTTCATGTATCACAATGCACCATTATAAAAATAAGTATCTAAAAAATGCCAGACACTTTCTGGTAAATTTAAATATCTTAAAAGGGCTACAAAATCTGAATGTAAGAAACTCAATCCTGAAAAGAAAGAAATATAAGTCACTAACATTAAAATTAATATTCCAATTCCGATAATTTTTGCAGACATATACATAATTAGTTATTAATCAAATATATTCTCTTTTTTCTTTTATTGTTAATTGGATATCCCAAAAGATCAATCGGATGTCCAATCGCTCTCATCATTTCGTAAATACTCATTTTCTAAAATAATGAAGTATACATTCCAGTATGAGATGTAAACGTATCAGTCAACATATCATTGTAAACATTGTTGTATTCTTTAACAGATTTCAACTCACCCATTCTGGTAAGTTTAGCAAATGTCATATCGTATGTATCCATTGAATTCAATGTGATTTTCAGATAGTTTGAATTTGAACTGTTTCTTCCAAGTTTCATTGCAAGACCATCACCAAGATTCAATAGGTTCTTAGCTCCTGTCATCATACGAAATTTGTTTCCACCTAATTGTTCCCAAATAATTCGAGCAACATCACCACTTTCATATTTGTCTTTATTTGCATACATACTCATAATAATTCCTCACTTGTAGTATTTTCAAAATATTCTTTTTCATTTTCTAAACAAGGTTCACAGGTGTATTCGCCTGTTTTTTCATCATATCCAAATTCTACAAAATAATCCGTATCACTCAGACAACCATATTTACACATTATCATACTCATAATTAACTCCATTTCATAGAAGGTGGTGCAGACAATACCACATCCATACCTTCAGTAGTTGCAGTGAAGTCGTGACCCATGTTCTTGAGATCTTCTACTAGATCCCACTTACGTTCTCTAAGGTCATGAACTACTCTTTCAGCCTCAGCAAGTGCCTCTGAGACACCTCTGAGATCTTCTAACAGTACCCCTTTGGAATGTCTTACTTCTTTCTCAAGGGCATGATTCAAACTTGCATTCATAATAAACTCCTTATCCTATTTCATAATGTTCAGTTATTACCATTCGACCACCAGTTTTCCAATGTTTAACAAAACCGGCAATATCTTCTTCGTAGGACATGATCATTTCCGCACAGGAAAGTTTTCCATCAAATCCTTCATAAAAACATCTTATTCTACACATAACAAAATCTCATAAGAGTTATCAAAAATGGTAGGGGTCAATCCCCAACCTTCACTTATATTATATCAAATTCAGACAAGGATGTCAAGTTTTTTTCAATCTTTTTTTTTCAATCACTGTAAATTTTTATGTCATTGAAACTTTCCAGTTTGTCAAAATACTTTAACTTCAAAAGGATGCTCAATAATTCTTCGGTTCCAGTTGCATATTTGTAAAGAGTGCCAGGAATATTCTTTTCGGTATATTCAATTCTGTATCTAACCATATTAAAAAATGAATGTAGGAATAATAATTCCCGCTGTCATAAAAAGGATTTCACCAATGATTAAGTATATGATAAATCCATGTGCTGTTAAATCTAATATTCTATCCATGTTCATTTTCCTATTCTAATGTATATTCCATTCCTAATTCTTTTTCAATTTCTGTCCACTTCATCAGAAACGAAACCAATAAACCTTTTTCTCTACCATAAGCCTCAATCTCATAAGGTGTTTCAAGATGATCTATAAGATGGTCTGCATTGCATAGTTCACCTTTCCACAACATTCCTTTGTCTCTCCAAGTCAACTCACCCATCAAATATTGTTTCACATGAACAAGTTCGTGTGCGAGAGTCCTGAGAATCGTATGACCCCATTCAGTATCAGTTCGTTTCCGATCATAATCATCGATTTCTGCCTGATGATGATCAATGATAACTTTGAAATCTCTAGGGCGATATCTATCTGCATCTTCCGACAACATAGCTTCACCACCTTCGTCATGGTGTTTCAGATGGATATTAATGGAGACATTGTTCCTCAATCTACTGGAAGGAACTAATCTTGCCATTGCAAACTCTGTCATTGCATAAAGTGCAATCTTGAGTTTACTGTCAATATTTCTTGCATGAACTTTGATTTCCATGATCCTTTTCGGAAAGGGTTGATCTCTTATCTTACAAGTATATTATATCACGAAATAAAGTACAATGTCAAGTTTTTTTCAAAGATTTTTCATCTATGCAGGCCTTCCTCCACCATTACCACCATTACTAAAAAGAACATCATACATTCCCAAAGAAAATCCTATGATTAATGCTTCCACCAATACGTTTCCACCCATCATTCCAATAAAATACAGATAGGGAATAAAAACTGCATATCTTAATTTCATTTATGTCCTATGTTCGTTTTGTATGCAATGGTATAACGATTTTTTGGATTGTGATGAACCGCACTTCTATGAGGCTTCGTTCCATCAAACATCAACAATCTGTTTTTCTTGTATTCGACTTTCTCTCCTGTCTCTTGGAATTCAGTTGCACCACCATATTCTTTTTTCCAATCACTAGGATAAAAAAGTTGCCAATCGCCTCCTATTCCAAAGGGATATAAATTTACGTATCCTCTTTCTAGGAGTATGTTCTTTCCTTTGACTTCTGGCTCTTTTTCAAGAATAGAAACGATAATACGAAATAAAAAAACAAACTCTTCTTTCCTTACATTTTCATCTAACGTTATTGAATTAAAAAATAATGGTGTCGTTTGATTTAGATTAGAATAATGAAGTTCCCATTTCATTAGAGAAATAGTATGATTGATGTAATCCAAAAATTGTTTGTCTAAAACGTTGTCATAGATTTTCATTCTGTTACTCCAAATTGTTTATCTGTAAGTGCAGTCGGCCCAAAGTTTGGACTTGGTTTCTTGCTTTTTTTCCCGAACATAGCTTCTGGTTTGTGATCCATCCACGTTCTATTATCCACAAGCTCTTTCAGTTTAGTGTAACATTCATCCGAACATACGTAAACCGAATCTTTCGGA
>LULG01000388.1_pt1 | contig 20631 bp, 21 predicted proteins | sample 728211 | NCBI WGS metagenome assembly LULG01 (sample SAMN03860295, study PRJNA289734) | marine metagenome | biome: seawater column; feature: ocean; material: water; isolation source: Red Sea water column Station 169 - depth 200m | place: Saudi Arabia: Red Sea | collected 2011-10-15 | depth 200 m | reverse complement strand
ATAGGTACCGTTAGCAGATTCCAATGTGGAATGAGAAATGCCCAAATAATGGGCAAGGTAATGAGGACCGATAAACGGAGATCAAACCGAAATCCTACCCAAATGGCTTGAACCAATTCTCCCCACGATCCTGTCATCCCCGAAATAAAACTGAACATAAAAATGAGGCGGAATATTAAAAATACCGCTGTCAGCTTTAGGATAAGACTAAATATAAATTGGAGCCTACGGGATTGAAAAAACACGATTGATTTTAAGATGATATCTAGTTGGAATAATGGGCGTGAATCTTGCGATGAAATTCTTCGGGGATGGATCGGGCCATTTTCATCATCATATCACTTTCAGAAGGGGCAAATATTTCTTCTTGTTTCACCAGCCATTTATATCGGTCGCTTAAGGCCCGGACATCACCGCGGTATGTGGCCCATTCATGTTTAAAATTATCCCGTCTGTTTATGGACCCTTGAAAAAGAAGTTCACCTGTGTTCACATCCATGACCTGATAATTTACAGTTAAGGTTCCGCCGGTACTTTTCTTAAAATGGCGCACCTTGGCTTTCACCTTTCCTTTAATATGTTTGGTTTGTTTCACCCCAGCAGAATCCGTATACGTTTCTTTTCGGACTGTTACTTCTCGTTCTTGATCGTATTGATTTTTGATTTTTTCCACAGGACGATAAGTAGTGGTAATGGATGCAGTTAAAATATGATCCGCTCCGGATAGTTTTCCAATTTCCAGATAGTTGTTGTCGGTGATGCCGGCCTGAACCAACCCTTGTTCACTCATGATGGTTCGAAGCTGATCCCGACTCACAATCCGTAAAAATTCTTTCGAAGTGGTCGTTTGGGCCATCATCATCTTATCCCGGAGAAAGGGGCCAATTTGAATTGGATGGCCGCGGACTTTTGTTCCTGCTTCGTTTCCCCTTTTTTGAATTCCAAACCTTGTTGATAATGGTGTTCCGCTGCTTTGGGTCTGGCTGCTTCAATGCTGGCGGTATAATCCCCCACCAGTAGTGATAAGGTATAATCAGCTCGCTTGATTAAAACAGGTTTAATCCCATCCACCCCTCTACCTAATCGTTGAAGCGCTTCATAGGTCCGAACCAATTGAGGCCACTTGGCTGTGTGGGATAAGGACTCCAGGCGCCGCAGTTCATAATGGTGTCCATCCACTGCCATAGGGTAAGCTGCCTCCAAAAGCGCAATTCGTTTTTCATCATCGGGCTTAAATCGTAGCGACTTTATGACGGCATGAACCGCAGGATCGTACTGACCCCTTTCATAATATCGTTTGGCGGAAGCATAATCATTATAGCCCGGGATGAATAAAGCACAGGACATAAATAATGTACATGTGAGCACAATCGCAATATGGAGGTATGTTTTATTTTTCATATAGTATTTGAGCGGGCGATGAGAATCGAACTCACGTCACAAGCTTGGGAAGCTTGGGTAATAACCATTATACGACGCCCGCAATGGATTCGAATTTATGTCATATTTTTCTGGCGCTCCAGCGTTTCCATTCCAAATATTTTCATTTGCCTCCAGCCTCCCTCGGTGGATTGATTTAAGCTGAATTGTTTTTTAGATTTTCATTTAATATTCACGATTGATTTTTTCCTTCGGGCATGTGGATAAATTGTGGAAAACTGTGGAAAGAAACTTTTTTCTCGTCAATCTTTTTAGTTTTTTTACTTTTTCTTTTGGAGTGTTTTTTCAAGTTTTATATATTGCCCGTGCCAACCAAGTCGATTATCACTTTTTCGATTGTCAGCCTGAATAAACCTCGATTTTTCTAACTATATCCACATACCATAAAGGAATGTTATAAATGGCTGAAGCGATAGAACTCAATTTTCCCTCAGGAAAAAAGTCCTCGGGAAAACTTAACACCATTGTGGAAGAAACCGTCCGCGAGTTGACCAAAGAGGTTGATGAGCAGGATGCGTCTTCTGAACTCACCTCCTACAAAATAGAAAATTATTACAAAGGCGACACCCTCGGCGCCGATGTTCTGAAAAACAAATACCTGGCCCCATGGGAAAGTCATCCCCATGAGTTATGGCAGCGTCAAGCTACTGCCCTAGCTTCCGTAGAACGAACCAAAAAACTCCGAAATTTATGGGACAAAAAATTCTATTCCATTCTTGAGGATTTCAAATTCACACCGGGCGGACGCATTATGCATGGTGCAGGACGTGAAGATATTACCACTACATTGAACAACTGCTATGTGGTGGGCATCCAGGATGACTCCATCAATTCAATTTACAAAACCATCGAAGAAGAAGCACGGACATATAAATTTGGTGGCGGCTGCGGTCATGATTTGTCTGTTCTCCGTCCTTCAGGCGATGCCATTAAAGGCACCGGTGGGGAGTCTTGCGGTCCTGTTGGTTTCATGAATTTATTTAGTGAAAATACCAACACCATTGCGCAACATGGACGACGCGGTGCCAATATGCAGACACTGCGTATTGACCATCCTGATATTGAAAACTTCATCAAAATCAAAACCGGTGATATCAATATGGTGAAATATTCCAATATCTCCGTGCTGCTTACCCATGATTTCATGGAAGCAGTTGAGAACGATACGGAATTTGATCTTAAATGGGAAGACAAGGTTTACAAAACGGTGAATGCAAAACAGTTGTGGCAAGATATTATCTCCCATGCCCACAGCAGTGCCGAACCGGGACTCCTTTTCTGGGACACCATGACCGATTATCACAATGCTGAATATTGCAGTCCCTTAGTGTCCACTAATCCATGTGCTGAGCAACCCCTCCCTGATGGCGGCTGCTGCAATTTGGGATCATTGAACTTAGAACGGTTTGTGGATACTGAAGGCAATTTCATGATAGATGAATTCAAGGAAACTGTAGAAATTGCCACACGATTCTTGGATAATGTTATAGATTACAATCTGGATCGCCATGCGTTGGATTCCCAAAAACAAAATGCACAAAATGACCGCCGTATTGGATTAGGCATTCTTGGGCTTGGTGATATGCTGGTCCGCATGGGCATTAAGTACGATAGCGAAGATGCACTCCAAACGGTGGATCAAGTCATGCAGATTTTCCGGGATACGGCTTATGAAACCAGTGTAGAACTGGCGAAGGAAAAAGGTCAATTCCCTCATTTTGATTGGACGGGTATTCGGAAAAGTAAATTCATCAAAAACCTGCCCCGCCACCTTAAAGATAAAATCAGAGAAAATGGAATTCGGAATTCCACCGTCCTCACCGTACCCCCTACAGGCAGCGGCGGCATCGTTGCCAGAGTAACTTCAGGCATTGAACCCATTTTTGCCACCTCATATAAACGGCGTGTAAAAAAGAATGATGGCTTTGGACGTGAATTCAACGAGTATAAGGTTTACCATCCCATTATCGAACGGTTGTTCGGTGACGATGAAAACCTACCAGAATACGTGGTTACAGCTCATGACATTGATCCCTACTTCCGGGTGAAAATGCAGGGTGTTATCCAAAAATATATTGATAGCTCTATTTCTTCTACTGTAAATCTGAAACACGATATTAAAGAAGAGACGGTGGGCGACATCTATATGACCGCCTATAAAGCAGGTCTTAAAGGCATCACCGTGTATCGTGAAGGATCACGTGAAGGTATTCTTATCACTGATGATAAAGACAAAAAAGAAGAAACAGCTGAAACAAAGGTAGCGGCACCAGCCCCATCTACCACTGCTCCAAGGGTAGAAAAACGGCCCCGTGTCCGACCAGGTACAACTGCAGGATCTACCCGCAGAATCCGTACTGGTGAAGGTACCCTTTACATTACCATCAATGAAGATGAAAATGGGTTATGTGAAATCTTTACCACCATTGGTAAAGCGGGCGGTAATGCTGCAGCACAATCTGAAGCCATTAGCCGCCTTATCTCTCTTTCACTCCGTTCCGGGATCGACCCCAATGCAATCGTTAAGCAATTAAAAGGGATTAGCGGACCAAACCCCACCTGGGAAGATGGCCGCCTCATTCTCTCTACACCGGATGCCATTGGCAAAGCCTTGGATGACTATTTAAATGAAACAACGGATAGCCGTGTTCAGACCGATAATAGTACCAAAGAGGATGATCATCGGAAAACACCTATCACTATGGCTACAACAGAAGAAGTGACCCAGCATCAACAGAATGTTACTGATTTCACATTCAAGAATATCAGTACCTGTCCCGATTGCGGCAGTTCAGTAATGCACGAAGCAGGATGTGTTACCTGTCCTGGTTGCGGGTTCTCAAAGTGTGAATAGATAAAACTTCATTCATCCTATACTATATAACAAAAAAGCCCTTCGAGTAATCGAAGGGCTTTTTTTTATAATCAATATTTAAAAAGGAATGGAATTAGAATTCCATTAATTCATTTTCTTTATGTTCCTGCATGTCATTTAAAGAAGAAACATGATTGTCCGTCAATGTTTGAATTTCTCCTTCTTGGCGACGAATTTCATCCTCAGAAATATGCTCTTTCTGGCCAAAATCCTTTATATGATGAAGGGCATCCCGCCTCACATTTCGAACAGCCACACGACCATCTTCAATTAATTGATGAATATATTTAATTAAATCTTTTCGCCGTTCCTCTGAAAGGGCTGGAATGGGCACCAAGACAGAATTCCCATTATTGCCCGGTGTTAAACCAAGGTTTGATTCCATGATGGCTTTTTCAATGATAGGGATTAAGGTTTTTTCAAAAGGCTGCAACGTAATTAACCGCGGTTCAGGCACCGAAATTGTGGATACCTGATTTAAAGGCATCATGGATCCATAATATTCAACTTGAATCGCATTTAATAAATCAGGATTGGCTCGGCCAGTACGCACTTTTGCCAATTCCATTCTTGAATGTTCCACCGCTTGATCCATGCGATGACTTGCATCGTTATAAATATCTTGAAGCATAATTTTATTCCGTTACAGTCGTTCCGATTTTCTCACCGGAAACCACCCGTTTTAAATCACCCTCATGATTAATGTCAAAGACCCGGATGGGTAATGCATTTTCTTTACATAAGGTGATGGCCGTTAGATCCATTACACGCAGATTCTTATTAATCACTTCTGAGAAAGTAATCGTATCATATCGAACTGCATCTGAATGTACAACGGGATCTTTATCATATACACCATCCACTTTCGTCCCTTTCAAGAGGACTTCTGCTTTTAATTCAGTAGCTCGAAGTGCGGCGGCAGTGTCTGTGGTAAAATAGGGATTCCCTGTACCGCCGGCAACAATCACCACACGCCCCTTATCCAAATGGCGAAGTGCCCGTCTCCGGATATAAGGTTCAGCAATTTGAGACACGGTGATGGCAGATAAAGTTCGGGTTTCTACACCCACTTTTTCTAATGCATCCTGTACACTAATGGCATTCATGATGGTGGCGAGCATACCGAGATAATCTCCGGTGACGCGGTCCATACCTTTACTTGCAGCTTGCATACCGCGAAAGATATTACCGGCACCAATAATGAGACCAATACTCACACCCATTTCATGGACTGATTTGATTTCGTTGGCGAGCTGTGTCGCCTTGGCAGGGTCAATGCCAAATCCCTGCTCACCAGCAAGCACCTCCCCGCTTAATTTAAGGAGGATACGCCCGTAAGCAGGTTGAGACATAATATTACTGGGGTTGCCCGTTTAGGGTCGATTCGCCGATGGCATAGCGTACGAAACGATTTACAACAATGTTTTCGCCCAATGTAGCTACCGCCTCGGTCACAAGATCGGCGACCTTACGATCGGGATCCTTTATAAACTGCTGTTCCAATAAGCAGGATTCAGCATAAAATTTTTCTACCCGGCCATCTACAATTTTTTCAATAATATTTTCGGGTTTGCCTGATTCTTTTGCCTGGTCAGCAAAAATTTCTTTTTCACGATTCAAGACATCATCATGAATACCTTCACGACGAATGGATAAAGGATTTGTGGCTGCAATTTGCATAGCCAAGCTGTGTGCCAAGTCAGAAAAACCTTCTGTTTTGGCTACAAAGTCAGTTTCACAATTCAATTCAACCAATACACCCAATCGGCCGCCTTGGTGAATGTATGAAAAAACCAGACCTTCTTTGGCGGTTCTTTCACCTTTCTTTTCGGCTTTGGCGATACCAGTTTTACGCAGATGATCAATGGCTTTATCTAAGTTGCCTTCCGTTTCCAAAAGGGCTTTTTTACAATCCATCATGCCTGCGCCTGTTTTATCGCGCAATGCTTTTACGATTTTTGCATCAATGCTCATTTGGCTTCTTCAGCCTCCTTTTCAGGTTCTTCAGTTTTTTCTTCAGCTACGGCTTCCTCTTCTCCAACTTCCGGCGATGCTTCTACTGCATCTTTGGTATCTGTTGCTTCTACTTTGGCATCCTTTTTGTCTTTATTATCAGACTTATTATTCTTCCCTGAGGATTCCAAAATGGTTTCTGCAATTACAGACATAATCAATTGAATCGTACGAATGGAATCATCATTGGCCGGGATCGGATACTGAATCGGCGTGGGATCCGTATTGGAATCCACCAATGCAATAATGGGAATACCCAAACAATTGGCTTCTTTTACTGCAGTGGCCTCAAGGTGGGCATCTACAATGATGACAGCGTCAGGTAAACGACGCATATCTTTGATACCGCGGTGCTGATCAGATAATTTGATCCGTTCGCGATTGAGCATTTGAACCTCTTTTTTGGTTTGGTTCTCATAAATTTGAGATCCTTCCTTCTCAAGTAAATGCAATCGCTTAATACTTTTCTTGATCGTCGTAAAATTGGTCAGTGTACCGCCAAGCCAGCGTTCCACCACATAAAACATGGAGCAACGGTCTGCCTCTTGCTGTACGATATCCTTGGCCTGTTTTTTCGTCCCTACAAATAAGAATTCTCCATTCTTTTTTGCTTTGGTACGAATAAAATCTAATGCCTTATCAAGGTGACGGATGGTTTCATCCAAATCAATAATATGGACCCCATTTTTTTCCATAAGGATGTATGGTTTATAGTTGGGATTCCACTTGCGGGTCACGTGGCCGAAATGCGCACCAGTACCCAGTAAATCTTCAAATTTGACTTTTACCATATAGTTCTAACGTTTAGAGAATTGGAATTTTTTACGTGCACCGGGCTGACCGTATTTTTTTCGTTCCACTTCGCGGGCATCTCTAGTGAGAAAGCCGGCTTCTTTTAAAGCGGGACGAAAATCAGCACTAACTTCATTCAATGCCCGGGCGATGCCCAAACGAATGGCACCGGCCTGACCGGTCAATCCACCGCCTTTAACATTGACGTTAATATCATAAGATTCCCGCTGATCAATAAGATCCAGTGGCTGTGTCACCACAATGGCGAGACTCTCACGACAAATATAATCTTTAAATGGACGGCCATTGATTGAAATTTCACCTTTCCCTGGTGTCATAAAAACACGGGCAACGGATCCTTTTCGACGACCGACAGCGTTATAAATTGCACTTGCCATTAAATATCCAATTCTTTCGGTTGTTGTGCCGCATGGGGGTGGTCTGCACCTGCATACACTTTGAGATGATTAATGATGGCGCGCCCCAGACGATTTTTGGGTAGCATACCCCATACTGCCTTTTCCACAATCCGTTCAGGATGGGTCCGTCGCATATGGTCTAACCGTGTGTTGGTTGTAGAGCCAATATATCCCGAATGCTTAAAGTAGGTTTTGTCTGTCTCTTTCGATCCAGACACTTTGACCTTATCTGCATTCACAACTACGACGAAATCACCCATATCCATGTTCGGCGTAAAGGTGGGTTTATGCTTACCGCGTAAAACTTTTGCAATTTCACTGGCGAACCGACCAAGGGTTTTTCCTTCGGCGTCGGCTATATACCAGTCTTTAGTAATTTCTGATGCTTTAAGTGATCTTGTTTTCATAATTTCCGGTTCAAAAATAGCCTGCAATATTAGACCAGCTTATTGTACATAGTCAACTATATTTCACGACATTATAATTATTAAATATTGGTCAAATGGCCTTTTACAATTGTATGCTTCACCCTACCGGTCATTTTTTGGCCTACATAGGGCGAATTATGGGATCGTGAATAGATATCTTTTCTTGAGAACGTCCATGATTCTTTGGGGTCGAATATGGTCAATTCTGCATCCATACCTTCTTCAAACAACCCTGTATCGAAACCCATGATTTCTCTTGGATTCACCGTCAGCATTTGAATCAGGGCTACCTGATCCATTTTATTTTCTTTCACCATTACTCGGTTCACTGCGCCGTAACAGGATTCTAATCCAATCATTCCAAAGGGTGCCAAATCGAATGTCCCCTCCTTCTCTTCAATGGTATGGGGTGCGTGGTCCGTGGCAATACAATCAAAAGTACCGTCTTTCACCGCCTTGATGAGCGCTTTCCGATCTTTGTTAGATCGAATGGGAGGTGCCACCTTTAAATTTGTATCAAAGTTCACCAAATCTTCATCCGTAAAAAATAAATGATGAGGCGTCACTTCTGCTGTAACCTTTTCATTCTTTTTCTTCATGGCGCGGATATGGTCCGTCGATTTGGCTGAACTCACATGAGGGACATGGAGACGGGCACCGGTAAGTTCTGTCAGCTCCAGATCGCGGTGTACCATATTCGACTCCGTAATGTCTGGACTGGCTGGTAATCCCAAATGGGTCGAAACCGTTCCTTCATGCATGACGCCGTTTTTCTTCAGACATAAATCTTCTGCATGGTTAATCACGGGAATATCAAACATAGTGGCGTACTCCAATGCATTCCGCGGATAGCATGGCGCCCATTTCCGTCAATTCTTTTCCGTCCTGACCTTTGGTGATGGCACCAATGGGATGAATATGAATAGAACACTCTTCTGATCGATCCACGGTATATCGAATGGATTCCGGCGAATCCAGAGGCGGATCGGTGTTAGGCATAACGCAGACACGGGTAAATCCCCCCGCCAAGGCCGCCAAGGATCCTGTCTCTAGTGTTTCCTTATCTTCCCTTCCCGGTTCGCGAAAATGGACGTGAACATCACAAAATCCATGGGTAACTACCAAGCCTTTGCAATCCACAACCTGAGCGGATTTAGGCGCATTCACTTTGCCAACAGATTTAATCTTTCCATCCGATATGTGGACATCACCTTTTTTCTCTGTCCCAGCTACAGGATCCAGAATGGTTCCTCCTTGCAGTACCACATGTTTACTGAGTTTGGATATATTCATCTTAATTTTTTCCTTCTTCATATTTACCACCCAAGAGGAGGTACAATATCGCCATTCTTGAGGCGACACCATTTAATACTTGATCCAGAATGATGGCCTGATCGCTATCCGCCACAGCACTGTCAATTTCGACACCACGGTTCATTGGACCAGGATGCATGATGACTAATTCTTTTTTATGATTCGCCAATCGCTCCGGTGTAATGCCAAATAAGTTTCGATATTCCCGGACTGACGGTAGCAATCCGCCCCCCATTCTTTCCCTCTGAATTCTAAGTACATTCAAAGCATCAGACCATTCGATCACTTCATCCAGATTGTAATTCACATTCACACCCAATTCTTCTGCATTTGGCGGTATCAATGTGGCCGGTCCACATAGGGTCACTTCTGCCCCCATGGTTTTCAATCCGTGGATATTGCTCAGGGCGACTCGAGAATGAGAGATATCACCGACGATACCGATTTTAAGGCCCTTCAGATAACCAAACTTTTCGTAAAGACTGGTCATATCCAGAATGGCCTGTGTGGGATGTTCATGGGTTCCATCCCCTGCATTGATAACAATTGAATCAATATGTTCGGTGAGATGGAGAGGTGCGCCCGGCGCGGGGTGTCGCATAACGACTGCGTCAATCTTCATGGCTTCGATATTTTGTGCCGTATCCTTAAATGTTTCCCCCTTCTGCAAACTAGAGGAAGATGCAGAAAAATTTACCGTATCGGCACTCAGGCGTTTTTGCGCCAGCTCAAAACTGATCCGCGTCCGGGTGGAGTTTTCAAAAAATAAATTCACAATGGTCTTGCCCTGGAGAGATGGCACTTTTTTGATGGGGCGATCCAGCACTTCACGAAAACTGAATGCTGTATCAATAATAGTCTGAATGTCCTCTGCAGGATAATTTTCTAATCCGAGTAAATGTTTATGCTGCATCAGACTTCATCTCCATGGCGGGTAAGGGTGACACTGTCTTTATTATCCACTTCTTTTAAGCGGACTTCTACATGCTCCCCTTCGTGAGTAGGGATGTTCTTCCCAACAAAGTCCGCTCGAATTGGTAGCTCTCGATGACCTCGATCTACCAGCACCGCCAGTTGTACAGATTTGGGACGGCCGAATGCATTCAGTTCATCCATGGCTGCACGGATGGTTCTACCCGTAAATAGCACATCATCCACTAGGATGACCACTTTGTCATCTATTGTTTCATGGATATCCGTCCCTTTTACCTGGGGGACCACCAGTCTTTCTCTGAAATCATCCCTGTGAAATGTGATATCTACAGAACCGATGGGGACGTCTTTTTCTGCAATTTTTTGAATAAGTGATTGAAGCCGCTTGGCCAGAGGTTCACCGCGGGTGAGAATACCGACCAACATAATATGATCCGCGCCGCCATTACGCTCTAGGATTTCATGGCCCAGACGCGTCACCGATCGGTTAACGGCCGTTGCATCCATGACCTGCTTTGTGATGGATGATGCCATGGGCACCTCCTCATAATAAAAAACCTCCGGGCAGCTGGATTCCGTTCCACAAGGATCCTAATCGGAGGTTAGTTTGCTGCCCTTACCTTCTCTCTGGAACGGTTTAAAGGACCCCGAAAGTTACAAGTAATAAAGATTAAGTGGTAAAGGATTTTCCTTTATACTTTTTACTTATTCCTTTCATGATCTTTTGAACAATATCTGCAATGGCTTGATCTGAACTCATTTGAATGGTCATATCCACATCCTCTTTTCTGAACCATTGAATCTGCCGTTTGGCGAATTGGCGCGTTTTAATCACAATGTCTTCTTCCAATGCTTCAAGGGACAATTCTCCATTTAAATGGGATACAATTTGACGATAACCGATGGAATCCAGTGGGTGAAGGTGTTCGTTGGGATATGCAGCTAACAAGGACTTCACTTCATCAATCCAACCATCGGCGAACATGATCGCCGTCCGTTTTGCAATTCGTTCTCTTAAGATGGCTCGATCCCAATCCAGATAAATCGAAAATAAATCCAGCTTTGGCGGTGTCAGTTCTTTTTGGGATTCAAAATGATCGGATGGTGATCGCCCTGTAGATTCCACAATTTCTAAAGCACGAACCAACCGTTTTTTATTATTGGGGTGAACCAATGCGGCATATTCCGGATCAGCGGCATGCAATCGATCCATCATGGCATCGGGACCATTATCATCATATTCTTTTTCCAGTCGATCTCGGATGGCCTGATTCGTCTTACTCCCCACAAAAATGCCATTTACCAATGCGCGATAGTAGAGTCCTGCCCCGCCACAAATAATGGGCGTTTTCCCTCTGGATTTAATCTCCTCTACCGCATCCATCACCAATGCCGCATAGGCACCGGCGGCCACGGTTTCATTGGGTGGTTTAATGCCAAATAAATGATGTGGAACCCCCGACTGCTCTTTTAAAGATGGTTGAGCCGTACCGATAGACATCCCTGCATATATTTGGCGTGAATCCAACCCCACCACTTCCCCATCAAGGGATTTAGCCAATGCAACGGCAATGGATGTCTTTCCACTGGCGGTGGGACCGATTATGGTCATTACTTTATTCAAATCTATCATGTTTTGATCAATTGGATCATTTCAAATTAAACTGAACTTTGAAAAATATTATATGCAAAGCATCGCAGCCATGAGATACTCATTCACCGACGCTCAAAAGATGCGAAAAACTAGATTCGCTCGAAGCGGCGATCCAGTTCATCCATAGACAACTGGACGATAATGGGCCGACCGTGGGGACAGTAGTAAGGATGCTTCGTCCCAAATAAACGATTCACCAATTCCCGCATTTCATCTATATTGAGCACATCCCCCGCCTTCACAGCCGCTTTACAGGCAAAACTGGCAGCCAATGCTTCCTGAAAAGAAGCATACTTTTTTTGAGTCTCCAAATAATTATCCAGCATTTCACGGATGATATTTTTTTCATTCCCCCATGCCATTTCAGAAGGGATAGCTTCAATCATAACCGTATTTTCACCAAACTCTTTCATGCGAAAACCCATTTTCTCTAGGTAAGGCAATACATCTAATAAAGTGGAAAAATCATCGGGAGAGAATTCCATCACTTCCGGGAAGAGCAAGGTCTGAGCCGCCATGGCATTGGCATCGAAAGCGGCCATTGCTTCTTCGAATAACACTCGTTCGTGGGCCACATGCTGATCGATAATGACCAAACCGCTTGAGATGGGCGAAACAATATATTTTGAATGAACCTGCCAGATATTTTCCAAATCTACCTTCCCTGAATCGGGCTCCGGGCGAGAAGCCAGTTTGGATGCATATGATTTGGCCCGATCCACCGCCGGTTGAAATTTGATGGCCGTGTCTGCGGATGCGGATAAATCCAACCCCTGCTGATCGGGATTCAACTGTCCTTCTTGGGGTGTAAATGATGTGGGGAAATCAAACTGACTGCCCGTATCCGGTTTATCAAAATCGGGAATCGTGTTTAAGATGGGGTTCAGTGCTTCTTCCACAGCGGACTTCAACACATGATAAATTCGCCATTCGTCCTTGAATCGCACCTCCGTTTTCATGGGATGGACATTTACATCCACCTGATCATGAGGTACTTTGATATTTAGTGCAAAAAATGGGAATTCACCTCGATTAATTAAGGAACGATAAGCACCATAAACACTGGAATTCATGAGCCTGTTTTGGATATACCGATCATTCAAGAAAATATACTGCTCACCAGGGCGTGTCCGAATAAGGTTGAGATTGCCTAAAAAACCTGAGATGGAATAATCCCCTTTGGTATAATTCAAAGGCAAGAGTTGATCACGGTATGCCGGGTCCATCACATGGACGATACGGCTTTCCAAATCTTCCGGCTGGAGGTTGAGGATATCCCTGTTATCAGAAATGAGCTTAAAGGCCCGATCAGGGTAGGATAAAGCAAACCGGCGAATCATTTCTACCACTTTCCGGAATTCCATTCGTGGACTTTTTAAGAATTTTTTTCGTGCGGGCGTATTGTAGAATAAATTGCGGATGGTGATGGATGTCCCCTGCACCGTAGCTGCCGGTTGAACATCTCCCGTCTCCCCATTTAGGATGGCCATTTCTGCCCCTTCATCACTGCCGTTGGCTGAGACCACATTGACCTCAGAAACAGAAGCAATACTGGCCAATGCTTCACCACGGAAGCCCAAGGTATCGATGGTGAATAGATCATCTACTGTAACGATTTTACTCGTGCTGTATCGTTCAAAAGCCACAGGCAATTCATCAGAAGGAATACCGCAGCCATTGTCTGTCACTTGGATAAGTTGCTGCCCCCCTTTTTCAACCACCACAGTTATTTCAGTAGCACCCGCATCAAGACTGTTCTCCACCAACTCCTTCACTACGGAAGCAGGCCGCTCTACCACCTCACCGGCAGAGATCTTGTTGCGCAGGTCTTCTGATAATTGCTTAATCATTGTGTTGGCTCGCGAAGAACGCGAAAGTCACTAAAATAGTTGTCGTGCTTTTGGTGTGTTTGGTGGACAGTGGTTTCATCGTTCAATTACTTCTAAAGTTTTGGTAAACACGTCTTTATGTTTCGCCTCTGCCTTTTGGATCAATTCATCCACTGCTTTTCGTTTTTCATCGCAAAAGGATTGATCATCCACCCCCGGGAGGTTGATTAGCACATTCATGGATGCACCACGGACCCCGGCCAATGCTACTTCTGCAGCTACACCAGCATCAGAGACAGAATTGGGGTTTCCTTTTTCCACCAATACTTCTGCCAATTCAATCACGCGATAACATTTTTCTGCCGTTTCAAATGGAATATCAATGGCATATTTATTTGCAGATTCCACGGCTGCTGATTTCGTTTCTTCCTCTTCCGGTGTTGTGCCAGGCAACCGGTTTGCATCCATCACTTTATTGAATGCGTTTGTATCTTCATCCACCAAAAAGGATAGCCGACCTTTCAAAGCTTGGGCTTCTACCCCTATTGCATCCATTTCCGGTTTGCTGTCCAGCATTTCTTTCTTTTCATGGGTCAAAGCCGCCACCATGGATGACAATGCTGCACCCAAACTTCCCGCCAAAGCGGACACCGATCCGCCACCGGGAGCAGGACTATTGGTGCGATAGAACGATTCTGTTTTGCTAGGTAATGCTTCCCCGCCATAACCATGGCTTCTAAAGGTATAAGTCCCACCAATTCACTTCCCGTCACCCGGATGCCTCTCTCATCTGCCAGTCGGCAGGCTGCATCATATACATCATGAATGGTGGACACTTTATAATTATTGAAATTGATGGAGATTTGAGCCCGATTAAAGGCATCCACATACCAGCCAATTCCTTTCACATCTTTAAACAAGCCTGGAACTTTTACTGGCTTCCCATCTTCATGGCGGACAATTTCACCGTCCAATAAATTCTTTGATTTGGGATTAGGTACACGCTTGGACCGCCCCGCTTCACGGAGTTCAAATGCAATGTCCGTGGCCAAGCGATGGTCCTTTGTATTAAGATTAATATTATACGCAATGAGAAATTCACGACAGCCCATGACCGTAGCACCCGCTTTTACGTGGAGTTTGGTGGGTCCAAAATCGGGCTTCCAATTGGGGTCTGTTAATTTTTCTGCAAGACCTTCGTATTCACCTTTTCGAATATCCGGCAGTTTAATCCGGTCTTTGCTCTGGGCTGATTTTTCATAAAGGTATACGGGAATCCCCAATTCATCTCCCACGCGCTGGCCAACTTGTTTAGAAAGCGCAATACATTCTTCGTCAGACACATTGCTCACAGGAATGAAGGGGCATACATCAGTGGCACCCATGCGTGGATGGGTTCCAGTTTGCTGACTCATATCGATCACTTCTGAGGCAGTCTTGATGCCTTCAAATGCCGCTTCAGCCACCGCATCCGGTTCGCCCACAAAAGTAACTACAGTACGATTTGTATCCGCACCGGGATCCACATCCAGAATGGTAATACCATCCACAGCACCAATAACCTCTGTGATGGTCTCAATTTTGGCGCCATCACGGCCTTCACTAAAATTGGGTACACATTCAACGAGTTTCATTATCCAGCCTGGGCTATTTTTAGTAAATAATTGATTAAGAACAGAACGACTATAAGTACACCAATGGTACCCATGAATGACCGTTTACTTCGCCGCGCAGGAATGATACGTCTGAAGAACTTTTGCATTACATCCCTGCAAATAAAAACATAAAAAAATTAACGAAAGGACTGATGATAATCCAGATGGGCGAGAAGGATGTAAATATGCCAAAAAGGATGAGTCCCATGAGGATTTGTGGACCATACATTTGGAGTTTCATGACCAAGTCCGGATTTTTTCTTACCAACAATCCTGAAAAAATTTGTGAACCATCCAGTGGCGGAATGGGAATCATATTGAAGACGGCCAGCATAATATTGATTTGGGTAAACATCATGAGCATGGTGGTGAATGGACCCATGTAGCCCGTGAATCGAATGATAGTCCCTGCTATAAAAGCCAAGAGTAAATTGGCTGCAGGACCTGCAAATGCAATTTTCATCATATCCGTTCGGGGATTGGCCAAATAACGGGAATCCACCGGTACAGGCTTTGCCCAACCAAATCCCACAAACAAAATCATGAGAGAGCCAAACATATCCAGATGGGCCATGGGATTTAGAGTAAGACGCCCTGCGTATTTCGCCGTGGGATCACCCAACTTATTGGCTACCCATCCATGTGAGAATTCATGGAATACCAGTGCAAATAGCAGCACTGGGATAAGCATCACCAATACTTCAGGCGGGAGTCGAAATAGCATCAGTCAAACCTCGGGTGAAATGTTTTATGGACTTCTTTTAAATGGGCTTTGTCCACATGGGTATAAATCTGTGTGGTGGCAATATCGCTGTGGCCCAGCATCTCCTGGACGGAACGTAGGTCTGCGCCACCCTCTAATAAGTGTGTGGCAAAACTGTGTCGCAATGTATGGGGACTTACTTCCTTATCAACCCCTGCCGCTTCGGACCATTTTTTCAATAATATCCAAATCATCATCCGAGTCAACTTTCTTCCATTACGGCTTAAAAATACCTCTGCCACGTTTGGGTTTTTATCAGTCAAAGCGGGTCGCTCATGATTCAAATAATTTTTAAGATTTTCTCGTGCAATGGGACCAATGGGTACAAACCGCTGCTTATCCCCTTTACCGCTCACACGAATCATTTCTGAATCCCATAAAATATCCGTTGTTTTGAAATCGCAGAGTTCAGTGACACGAAGTCCACAGGAATACATCATTTCAAAAATAGCCAAGTCTCTTTTAGCCATAGGTGCCTTTTCCGGAATAACACTTAGGATATCATCCACCTCTTGAATGGTGAGAATATTTGGTAATTTTTGTGGAATTTTCGGCGCATCTAACAATTGGGCAGGATTATCAACCATAAGCCCTTCTGCCGATAGAAAATTATGGTAAGTCCGAATAGAAGAGACTGCTCGCTTTACCGAATTGGCTGCCAATCCTTTATCATTCATTGTTCTGAGATAAGATCGGATGTGACCAAGGGTTACATTTAATATAGATTTGATGTTGAGTTCCGATTCCAGGAAATCGTGATACTGAAGAAGATCACGCTCGTAGGACTCCAGTGAATTCTGGGCCAGGTTGCGCTCCACTTTGAGCATGGTCATATAATCCCGGATATAATGTTTCATTAGTCGCCCATAATTGCGGCTTCAACCGATTCGCACAAAATATGCTCTGCCAATAAATGGCCTTCTTGAATTCGTTGGGTATCATCACTGGGGATACAAATGGTCACATCGCCGGTGTTCGCCATTTTACCACCGGATTTCCCCGTCAGAACGATGACCGAAATGTTTCTTTCCTTTGCAGCATCAATGGCCCGAATCACATTTCCGGAATTACCGCTGGTAGAGATGGCCACAAGCACGTCTCCACTTTCACCCAATCCTTCAATCTGGCGGGAGAAAATAGATTCATAATCCGTATCATTGGCCCAAGCCGTGACAAATGAAGAATCGGTGGTGAGTGCGATGGATGGAATGGCAGGACGATCGTGATCTCGGAGTCCCCCCATGAGTTCAGCAGCCATATGTTGGGCATCCGCAGCAGAGCCGCCATTACCGCACCATAATATTTTCTTTCCATCTAGGGCTGCACTGACCATCAGATCTGCAGCGGATTGAATCTCATCGGCGCAATGGTCCAGCATGGCCTGTTTTACGTCGGCACTATCCCGGATGATTTGACGTACATCCAGCATTAACATATTAGGTCACCATACTGTTCCGGTGTCATAAGTTCGTCTAACTCCCCTGCATTATCGATGGATACTTTCACAATCCACCCCTCACCATAAGGATCAGAATTCACCGATTCGGGGCTATCTTCTAAATCTTCATTGATTTCAGTCACCGTACCAGAAATGGGTGCAAATAAATCTGCAACCGTCTTCACTGCTTCGATGGTCCCAAAGGGTTCATCTTTTTCAATCTCTTGATCGATATCAGGAAATTCAACAAAAATAATATCTCCCAGTTCACCTTGGGCGTGGTCGGTGATACCGATGGTGGCGGTGACACCATCTACTTTCACCCATTCATGTTCTTTGGTATATTTTAAATCTTGTGGCAAGCTCATTCTGCTTTATCCTCTTTCTTGTAATTAAATGTTTCGAGAAAACTGGTATCAAATTCTCCCCTACGAAATGTTTCATCTTTCATGATTGCCTGGTGAAATGGAATGGATGTCTTCGGCCCTTCAATAATGGTCTCTTCTAGGGCACGTTCCATTCGGTTGATAGCTGAAGCACGATCCGGTGAATGGACGATTAATTTCCCAATTAGGGAGTCATAATGAGATGGAATCTGGTATCCTTGATATGCATGGGAATCCACCCTGACCCCTTTACCGCCGGGCATATGAAAGCTGGTGATGGGCATGGGTGATGGGGCAAAATTCATATCGGGATTTTCTGCATTGATCCGACACTCAATGGAATGGCCCCGGAGTTTCATATTATAGAAATAATCAGGGAATTTGTCACCCGCATGGGTACGAATCTGCCATTTGATCAAGTCCGCCCCAGTCACCATTTCTGTTATTGGATGCTCCACCTGAATTCGGGTGTTCATCTCCATAAAATAGAAATTTTTATTTTTATCCAAAAGAAACTCTACCGTACCTACTCCAACATAATTTACCGCTTTGGCGCCGGCTACGGCTGCTTCACCCATACGTTTCCGTAAATCTTCATCCACTGCTGGAGAAGGTGATTCCTCCACTAATTTCTGGTGCCGGCGTTGGATGGAACATTCCCTTTCGCCAAGGCTAACTGCATTTCCATATGCATCGGCCAAAATCTGGATTTCAATGTGGCGGGGATTCTCTACAAATTTTTCAATATACATGTCCCCATTGTTAAAAGCAGTGAGCGCTTCATTAGATGCCGTGGTGAATGCCTGTTCCACTTCACTTTCTTCCTGGACCAATCGCATTCCTCTTCCTCCACCGCCTGCGGATGCTTTTAGCATGACGGGGTAGCCCATTTCATTGGCCATAGCTTTCGCTTCCGCTGCATCTTTTAACACACCTTCATTACCGGGGATGATGGGTACACCAGCCGCCGCCATGGTTTTCTTTGCCTGGGCTTTATCACCCATTGAATTAATGATATCGGCGTTGGGACCAATAAAGGCAAAATCATTTTCTTCACAAATTTTAGAGAATTCGGCATTCTCTGCTAAAAATCCGTATCCCGGATGGACCGCATCTGCATTGGTGATTTCACCAGCGGCAATAATTCGTGGAATATTCAAATAGGATTCAGTACTGGGTGGTGGAATAGACTGCGACCGATTTGAGTCCCAATTCATGGCAAGCACGAATGACACGAAGGGCAATCTCACCACGATTGGCGATCAGGATTTTCTTATACATGGTATCCCCTGATTAAGACGGGTCAATGAGAAAGAGTGGCTGATTGTACTCAACGGCATTTCCATTATCCACCAGTATTTTGGTGATGGTGCCGCTTTGTTCTGCTTCAATCTCATTCATAATCTTCATGGCTTCAATAATGCAAAGTGTATCCCCTTCTTTCACCGTACCTCCTACTTTTACAAAAGGATCTGCGTCCGGAGATGATGCCAAATAAAATGTGCCGGGCATTGGGGATAGTATTTCTTCTCCACTATCCGCTGAGGCTGATTCTGGCGCTTCAGCTGGGGTGGCTTCAGTTACAGGTGCAGCAGGTGCTGCCGCAACGGTTGCCACAGGCGCTGCTCCAGGGGCTGCATTGACACCAGCAGACTTAACGACACGAAAACGACGTCCCCAAAAGTTGACATCAATTTCATTCACATCGCTGTTTTCTAATAAATAAATGATTTCTTTGAGTTTATCTTGCCACATTATTGTCTCTTTTATTAGTTATGTATAACCAGAAAATACAATTAAGTTTTTACTCGTTCAATATATTCTCCTGAACGAGTATCAATTTTTAATATATCCCCTTCATCGATAAAAAGGGGTACTTGTACTGTATATTCTGTCTCGACCGTGGCAGGCTTGGTGGCGCCAGTAGCGGTGTTGCCTTTTACACCCGGTTCCGTGTGAGTCACTTCAAGTTGTACATGAGCGGGTATACGAATATCCAAGACTTCTTCTCCATCAAACAGGAGGTCCACATTCATACCGCCTTTGAGAAAGTTAGCTGCTTTGCCCACCAATTCATTCATCACATTTAACTGATCGTAAGTGATGTTGTCCATAAATACATGAGAATCGCCATCGTTATAGAGAAACTGCATTTCTTTCGCCTCAATCTTGAGGAATTCCAGCTTGATCCCTGAATTAAAGGTTTCATCAATAATTTTGCCTGAGGCGATATCTTTTAATTTGGTGCGGACAAAGGCAGGACCCTTCCCTGGTTTCACATGTAAAAATTCCAGCACTTTCATCCGTTTGTTTTTATGGAGGATGACAGCACCGTTTTTAATATCTGATGTAGTGGCCATTAGTTTCCCTTAATTAGCCGGAGAATTTAAGTTGAGGAGTGGGATAATCTTTTGAGTTTTTCTCAGGAAATTTCAGTCAATTTCCAATATTGCACGGTACCCTCTACCAAAGATCGGGCCTCATTCAAATGGGCTGTGCATTGGTCCATAGCCGCAATATGTTTGGCATACTTGGCCATATCCGCTCCTGATAGAATATTCAGGTAGGCATCCAATTGTTCATCTGCATAGGGAAAAACAGGGCGGTGAGCCCGAATCTCTTCTGTGGTCATTTCCAGAGCACGGATATAAAGACTGTTTTCAGTGTATTCCCGCAGGATCAGAGATAACTG
>LULG01000353.1_pt1 | contig 20654 bp, 23 predicted proteins | sample 728211 | NCBI WGS metagenome assembly LULG01 (sample SAMN03860295, study PRJNA289734) | marine metagenome | biome: seawater column; feature: ocean; material: water; isolation source: Red Sea water column Station 169 - depth 200m | place: Saudi Arabia: Red Sea | collected 2011-10-15 | depth 200 m | reverse complement strand
CTATGCGTTGTTGATCGGAGCTTCACGGTGCATGATCTGCCGAATAGCTGCGGCCTGCACTGGGTCAGTCTCGGCGTGCAGCTTCAGCATAACCCGATCAAGGATTGCCATGAAGTTGGTGCTTGCGTCCGACTGCCTTGCCAAGCGTTCGCCACTTGCTGCTGTCAGCAACTCTTGCAGGTTGACATTTCCTTCTGCTGGCATTACTCGATCTCCCTTGGAACCAGACGCAAGCGGACTCGCGCCTTGAAGTTAGTCGTCCAATCTTCAAGATCAGACAGACGTCTATTGATGTCAGTCGTGTTGGCGTCGGCTCCATCCTTGCCGTCTTTTCCCGCCGGACCAGCCGGACCCACCGGCCCAACAAACTTATCTTTGTTCAGCTCAAAAAAATCTGAGAGAGCTGGCAGGGTTACGACGTCCTTACCCCGTTCGCGCTGCGCACTTTCGATCTGGGCAATACGGTTTTGCAATTTCTCTATGGTTTTCTCAAGCCTCTCGATGGCCTCAGCCATCTTGTCATCGCTGCCCAGCCTGTCTGGTCGGGCGTAACCTTCCACGAACGCTGCCAGTTGCCTTGGTGTGGATGCGTAGGCTTCTGTGTCCTTGTCACTACCATGGGAGATGACTCCCACCAGTTCGCCACCCTTGTTGAACACACCACCACCGCTATCCCCGTTACCAAACTTGCCATCCGTAACGGCGTAGTGTGCGCGGATAACGTTCAGGTTACTGGGCGTGGTCGGGCCTAGGTACTTGAACTTCTTGGGTTCGAGCGTCCTGCTGCCAAGGTATCCGTATGCCCTTACAGCCGTGCCGGCACGGGGTAAGGACGACGCAACTCCCCCTGGGTGCGATGACAATTTTGTAACTTGCGATGACGAACCTGTCATCACGAACATTGCCATGTCAAAATGTTCGTCAACCCGGACCCACTTTGCCGTGTGCTTCTTGCCATGCTGGTCATGGACAGTGACCGACTTACCGACCACTGCACCACAGTGAGCCACGGTAAGCCCGACCGCCTTGTCCCCCAGACGGACAATAGTCCCAGAGCATCCAGCCACACGCACACTGCTGTCCGCTGTCGTAACCACGGCCAGGTACCGTGGGGTTTCGGCAGCAGAGCCGGTGTGGATAGCAGCCAATACAGCCAGAGTTGTCAGTGCCCGTACCATGACCCACAGTCTAGTACCGGCCCAGACCGTGTGTCAACTGTCGTCTCCCCCGTTCGCAACCTTACGCTTGATTGCCTCAAACCCTGCGGCCAGAATCATCAGTTCGACTATGGTGGTAACCTCAGTCTCGTCGAACGTTGATGCGTTCAGGTAGAGGAAGGTGGTAACCCCGGCAAACATGATGACCAAACGGATCAGTGACCAGACTGGATGCTCTGTGTCGCGTGGCATAACGCCTCCTTGCTACAATAAAACCAGCCCGCCCTAGAGACGGATCGCTGGCTGGGTTAGGTGGGCCACGGAAGGCCCGCCGATTTTTTTTATAAAAGACGCGGCACGACCAACTGCCCTAACTCTCCAGGCCCCTGGAGGCTTAGGTCGTCCAAACTCTCCAGGGCACTGCGGGTTTGGGCGTCGAAATTCCTCGCACGCGCGCAAGTCCTCCGGGAATTTATCTGAAATAACTCAAGCATACCCCAAGCTGGGCTAGGCCCAGGGCCACCCAAACGGTACGCCACCCCTTGACGTGAAGGCGTTCGATCTCAAACATCGTGGTCAACGCGATGCCGAGTCCAACAGCCTTGGCCCCTACCAGTCCGTGTACGCCAGCCACGTCAATGATGGCAACGCACATCGGATTGAGTTCCACGTCACGCAGCATCTCCATGTCACGGACGCAGTAATATGAATCTAGTCCTGATCCGATGATGACGAGGAAGACTGGCCAGAGTCTTTTGAATCTGTTGAGCATGAGACTTTCTCCACGGTTATCACAACCCTCGGATCGGTCTTGCTGACGTTGAACTCAACAGGCAGGTAGGTAATCTTGTTGTCGTCGCTGAGTATTCCGGCATCGACAAGACCGTCGATGGCTGACTTGAGGCTTCACAACCCATTGTCGGGATCGCGACGACGCTTGTCCTTGTGGAAGAACTCTATGCGTACCATGGCAGCCAGCCAAGGTTCCGGTGGGGCCTGCATCCGTCCCATCTCTCCGGACAGACCTCGATACCCACGCACGGCGTTAGCCTTCGCCATGTAGTGTACTCTTGCGTTCGGAGAACATTCCCCCGGCGGCAACGGCAGAACTAACTGAACACTTTCCACGCATCCTCCCCTCGGAATCCTGTCGTCGGGACACCCATTATACCACGGTTTGCTAATCGGTTGTTCCCTGGTGTAGACCAAGGTGGTGCTGGAACTCCTCGTTGTCCACCGCATTCTTCGCCCATTCGAGGTATGACGCCGGGAGATCCTTGATCTTTATGCCCCGGTACTTTCCGAACCTCATGACGTAGTCCGACCCAGTCTGGTTCTTGATCTTGCTGATGATCGCACCAGCCTGTGCCTTGCTGCACTGCATGGCAAGAATACGATCCACTCCCAAGTCGATCATGTAAGACACCTGCCTGTCGCTTGCTCCTCCAACCAACTGGCCCATGTGCCTGATCGCCTTGGACTGGTCACCGAACGGATCTACCCAGTCCTGAGAATACTTGGCTGTTGCCCTGATCCTCATTCGCCTGGCACGTTCTGCCAGCTTCGCGTCAGCTATCTTCTTGAGACGCTCCCTTGCCTCCTCTAGGGACTCCGCTGTCTTCGCAGGCTTCTTGCTTCTCCGCACCGTCTTGACCGCCTCAGCGATCTCCTCGTCGCTGTAGCCAGACCCGAGTACGTTTGCTGACGATATGAGCTTGTGCCTGCCGGAGTTTCCCACGAAGTCAAGGACCGTAACGTGCGGCTTGTCGCTGTCGGCAATCGCCCTTACCCTGTCGCCGGCACGGGGTATGGAATCCACAACCCCTGCCAGGGTGCGCGTCCCCCTGCCGATGCACTGGCAATAAAGTGCCAGTGATTTCGTTGGCCGGGCCATTGCAATGACAGAGCAGCGCGGTGCATCGAACCCTTCAGTGAACACCCCAACTCCCACGAGCATCTGCAACCTGCCGTGCTGGAAGTCTCGCACGGCTCGCTTGCGATCATCCTCGCGCGTCTCGGACAGTATGCACTGAGCCGTCACTCCGTCGTGTCGGTTCAGCACGTCGGTAAGCCTCCGTGCATGGTTCTTGTTGACGGCAAACACCAGTGTTGGCCTGCCGTTAGCCTCCTTCACGGTGGGGTCAGCGATTGCATGAAGCATCTTCTCTTGCTTCTGTAGCAGTTGCAGTTCGCCAGCACCCATACCCATAGCGGCAGCCAGATCCTTCTCGTTGAAGTCGCCAGCCTTGGTGCGAACCTTGGTGAAGTCTAGAGACTCGATGACAACATAACGCTGCTCGATGTCTACCAGCCACCCCTCCTGGATCCCACGCTGTATGTCCATCTGGTAGGCAACGGTTTCAAACGTAGACTTCAGCCCACGCTTGTCGTGCCTGTTAGGCGTGGCTGTTACCCCGAGGACTTTGGTCGGACAACCCTGCTTGAAGTATTCGATAACGTTCTGGTAGCTCCTGCTTGGAGCATGGTGTGCCTCGTCGACAATGATGCAGTCGAACTCGGACGGGTCGAACCTTTCCCGCCTAGCCTTGCGAGTGAGCGTCTGCACCGATCCTATGACGGCGTTGCTCTTGACCATCAGGCCATGGCGGTTGGCTCTCCTGTCCCCCATCTCCACACTGGGGACTGCGCCTGTGTGCAACCCTGTCTTGTCCCTAGCCTGGTCCACCAGTTCCTTACGGTGTGCCAAGATGAGGACTCGCCCAGCCCCCTGCTCCCACCTACGGACGACCTCTGAAAAGATCACCGTTTTTCCCAACCCCGTCGCCATCACTAGCAGGGTACTGGGTGAGCGAGTCCACTCGTCAAAGATAGCATCCACAGCATCAAGCTGGTACGGGCGTAACCGGAAGGCTCCAGATACGGACGGCTCCTCATGACCAGCAGGATCAAACAGTCCTAGTTGAGACACTCCCTGTCCTCGTCACTCAGTCGATTGTAGGTCCCTCTAACAATCCAGCCACATCCGTTACACAAGCCGCATGCTGGAACACAAGAGTCTTTGCCGACAGCCTTCGGGCACTCGGTGTGATACATGCCGTGTGTGATTTCTTCCTTGGCCTGCTTCATAGCCCGCTCGAACTCCGACAGGTCTACGCACTCACCACCCGGCTTGCCTGCCAAGTCTCTCACCTCAGACATGAGGCTACCAATGTTGAACACAAGCCTGAGTCTCAACCAGGTGGTCTGGCACGGGACGACCAAGCTCATCCACCGCGCCCTTCACAGGCTTCTTCTTCTTGGCCGGAGCCTTGAGATGACTCTTTACAGCCTTGGACACAGCAGACTGGGTCAGCTTCTTAGTACCACCGGGAGCATCAGGAGCGTTGTTGACAACCTCTGCCCACACGGTGTCCCTCTTGTTGGCTGGAACCTTCAGCAGTTCCCTCATCTGCCACTCGTTCTGTGGCATGGGTAGGCCGGGAGCCTTACTCAGCTTGGAGTAAGCATCTGCTGCCGCCATCAACTGGTTGGCCCGCCTCCTCTCCATGCCCCACTGCTGCTTGAGAAACGCCCCCATGGTCTTGCAGGAAGCAGCCTCGTACAGCTTCTTGGTGCTGATCTCGGTAAGGATCTCTCCACACCGTATGAACCCATTCATCACAGCGTCTGAGACCTTGACGTACTCATCCACCAGTGACTTTAGTTCTGCCTGCCTGCCTGTTGATACTGCGGTGTCTTCCATCATCGAATCCTCAGATGAGTGTTCCGCCTGACCTCCACGCCTGGAACCTCGATGCCCTCTTTCTCGGCATCAAGAACCTTACGCTTGTCCAGCACGGGATCAGGTGTGTTGTAATACTCTTTCGGTATGTCCTTGGGTGTAATGATCTCCACGCTTGGAGGCCCCTTGGCAACCCTGACATCAAAGACGCCAGCCATCGTGTGTTCAATGCCAAGGCGAGTCATGGTGTCGTAGACGTAGTTCTTCAGCCAGTCTGCCTTGCGTTTGGACGAGCCGGCCAGACTCCTCAGCCTGTCAGCCTCCTCCTTGCAACGCCTGCTGTCTGCCGTGTACTCAGCATGTATCTTCAGGCAGCCTTCAATCTTCACCTTGATGTCAGCCTGTATCGTCTCAAGGTGGGTGGCAATCTCCTGTGGATCGTCGCCATCCTCCAGGTTGTTCAGCTTATCAAGGACATCCTCGAAAGCCTCTGCCAGCTCGTACAGTTTCGTCATGTCTGGTTAGCCCCCGGTCCATCGGTTGGATACCCGTAGTGGTCGTACCGTCCGTAACTGCCGCTGTTCCAGTATGGCACTCGTGGGTTCGGAGTCTGGTCAGGACCCTTGTACTTGGGGTTGTTCGTATCAACCTCGTCTTCTTCCTGATCTTCAGGCTCTATTCGTTCTTCGGACACAGGCTGACCTTCTTTCTCTGTTCGTGCGCCACGCTACAAATACGATTCAGGCAGAGCAGGCACGTCACTCTTGCGATATCTGATATTTTTCTAGGGACAGGAGACGTGTGCTTTCGTTTCAACACTGGCTCTCCTGTTGAGTACCGTCGCACCTCTCCAGTTTCCCTGTCGATCTGTTCAACCATGAACATACTATCACTATGGTCTTCCTGCTCTTTGCTGTAGATCGGGCAAAGGAACGCTGATGTTGCGTATGAACCGTAGTGAACATCCCTAGCCATAAACGGAGTCTCCTAGCCCGCAATGTACTGCTTCGCTTCATCCAGCATGTTGTCATAGTGTATTCCGTTGCTGTGTCGACGTATCAGCTCTACCACTACGACCTCGGCACAGTCACGACGTGCATCGTCAACCGTGGACACTGTTCCGTTGCTTGCCCAGAAGACCACCTCGTTGGCAGACTGTGAGTCTGTGCATCCGATGTCATGCTGGAGTATGATCTCAAGCTGCTTGACCCACTCCTCCGGGGTGGCGGAGCCTTCGTTGTCGTACTCCTGCACGGCAGTCAGGAACTCACCGACTTCACCCTCGCCCTCATCCTGTTTCTGTTCCTGCTCTCCTTCAGGTACAGCCCAGGACGGTAGCTTCGGAGGCTTCCACCAGAACCATACGTCTCCGGTCTGTGCCCCAGAGTTCTTAGCCTTTGCCCGGAACCATCCATCCCCAGGCTTATGACCAGTGCGGCACTCAGCAAAGTTAGCCTCAAGGTTGTAGAGATACCTTCCGATACCCCACAAGACAGCCGCACGCTTCATTGCGTCCGACAGTCCACCCTTCACTGACTCAAACTCAGTGTTCTCCGCACCGTCCCACTTGGTTACCCACTCATCCCCCACTCGGAGAGAGAGGCCACAGAGCACACCGCCCTGTGGCCCCCGACGAAAGCGGTTGTACCAGTTCTCTGGCCCCACGATGGTATCCAGTCTGGTCTGAATGGCACGGTTGGTGATGTACGCCAGGCACATTGCCCATGGCTCACCATCCTTGGCACCACTTCTGCCGATACGCCACCCAATGTCACTCTCAGGGAACGGATCCCTCAGTGCCCCATAGACATCAACCACTTCAGTCATCGCTACCCCACTCGTTGCTCATCATGTTGCAGTTTGGCAGCGACCTCTCCTCGCAGGATCTCAACGTCACGCGGGGCATCAATGCCCAGCTTGGCCTTGCCATCCCATGCACGGATCAAGGTCACAGTAGAAACTCGACCATCCTTGTCAGTCAGCAGAACCCTGCCTTCGTCACGCACCGTTAGAACCAGCATTGTCATCCTCCGTGATAGCAGTGCTGTTTGAAAACTTGGCCACCCGACGCATCAGTGCGTGGGCGGTACGCATGTCACCACCGATGCGTTCGTAGGTCTCTATCGCAGCCTGTGCTGCCGCAACACCACCCATCTCACGCACATACGTCGCTGTTTTCTGTAGCTTCCCCAGTGCGGTGTTCAGATTTACCACACCACTCTGCTTCTTCTTCTCACGCTTCTTCTTGAATGCGGCTCTCAGCTTACGAGAGTGTGCTTTTCTCCGTGCCTCTGTCCATGCCATAACAGTGTGCCTCCAAAACAAGTGGCGCGGCGATTCAACGCCGCAGAATTTCCATGCCGTCCACCAGTTTTAGACGCCGCCCCGCCGCACGTCAAGACCGTGGGTCTATAAAATTTCCAAATTGAAAAAAAAAAAATTCAATCTAGAAGGTCGGCGGGCCTGGTCGAAATCGCCGTCGCAATTCGCTGCAACGCCGGGATGCTGGGCCAACGCTCTCCCCGCTCGTACTTATACCATGAGTCACCGTGGAGGCTGGCCAGTTCAGCAGCCTCTACAACAGTAAGCCCACTACGCATTCTGTACGAACGTAGCTTCTTACCAAACCGCTTCTGACTTTCAGTACGTTCCCTAGGCATTAGACAAGTTGTATAATCCCAACGTTGAAAAGTCAAACCTAGAAACGACACAACCCCGGCTGGCTAAACCGGGGTTGTGTCCATCGTGGGGCACACAACTCACACGATGGCATGGCTCGTAGCACAGCGTGTGCTAGTAACCCTTGGACTTCTTCTTGCTGTTCTTCTTCTTGCCCATGGCGGAGCTGCCCTGAACGTTTTTCACGGCTTTACCAAACTTAGGCTTGGACGCACTGGACTCTGAGTACCCGCCGCTCTTTTTCTTCTTGGCCATGTCACCACCTCTTAGACTTAGTAGAGTTGTGCTCGTCGAGCTTCCTCGGCCCGCTCTCTCGCTCTCTTGGCAAGCATAGACTTCAGGCTCATCAGAAGTTCTGCCTGCTCCCTCTGCTCAGGACTCATTGTAGCAATCAGCTCCTTCGGCAGGTAGACATTCCGGAATGTTTTGCCGCCAGGAATCTCCATGATAGCTGATTCAGCAGCCTCACGCAGCAAGGCTTCCTGTGTTCGAGGGGGCAGGTCGCTCACCCGGAACCCTGTGCCCAGGTTTGCAGCGGTTCCGAGCAGACCCTTCCGTGGATCCGTCAGTGTCCTGCCAGATGTCAGGAACCTGGAGAATGGACTGTTCAGCATGGCGTGCTCGAACGTCTGGCTGATGAACGGGTCCACGTCTCTGGTCCTCTGACCAGTCAGCAAGTCGCTGACATTGGCCATGGTCCTGCCTATCACAGGATCAAGATCCTCCAGCGGTCGACCACCCATCGGACCCTTCTGGAAGAACGTCTGCCCTGTCGCCGTCTCACCAAGGAACTTGGCCATAGGATTGAGACGAGACAACCCCTCCATCAACGGCGTACTCAGCATCTCGCTGCCCTTGGTGGGCATGAAGGTGAACGGGTCCATGGACATCAGGTCCAGCGTAGTCAGGTACCTCGGGTCTCCTTCAGGACCCTGCATAAACTCTGGCAGTTCAACAGCCATGGACTGTTGCAGGTACTCTGGCAAGGGTCGCGTCTGGTCCCCCTTCATGTGCCGGGTGCCACGCATAATCTTGGACAGTCTTCCGCCAGGACGTTCAGCCAGCTCCCTGATGACGAAAGGAATCTGTCTGCTGGAGAACTTCCAGAACGGGAACATTCTCTGGGCAACTTTCCTCTCGAAACTCGTGAACGCCTTGGCTGAGTAGTCCACCTGCGATGCGTTGATACGCTTCATCGCCTCGGCTGGATCCACTCCACGCCTCAACTGCTCAATGAATGGAGTCAGGCGGTTGAGGTCCTCGACATACTGTCCAAGCATTTCGCCTGCCGCTGATGGACCATACCCTGACACTGGCCGGCCACTGACACCACGCTGCTCTGTTAGCATGGACCGAACATTCAGGGGGCCGGAGGCTTCCGGAACCCTTTTGCCCATACCAAACCACGTCGCAATCATTTCGGGAATCGTCGCCGGTTTGTCTGAGCCGCCAAGACCTCCGACATATCTGCCGCCAACAGCTTCCGTCAACGCCTCTCCGGTCACGTCGTCAACAGCAGACACTGCACCTGCACGCTCGAACGCCTCGCCCATCTGACGCTGCGGCGAATGCACAAAGTACAACTCCCGCAGGTAATCCGTCGCAACAGCGTCGTCCAAAGCCCTGGTGTCCACACGCCTTCTCGCCCTGTCGGCGTGCATCCTCTTTATGAATGGCAGGTCCGAAGCCCCATTCATAGTCTCGCCCTTCGCCACGCGCCTGGCCTGACGTAACGCTCCGGGCAAACGGACAAGGTCAATGTCCCCGGACACATAGTTCCGGATCTGACCAGAGATAAGGTTGCGAGTGTGAAATGCCAACCATGGTGCTGTCAGCATTCCCTTTATCATGTTGGTTGCCGTGTCCACCGCCTTGGCAATGTCCGACACAACCTCGGGACTTCGGAACGACTGGTGAAACCTGGTCAGATCCGCCGCCATGTCCGCCGGTATGTGCATCTTGGAGATTTCCCGGATGACATCGACCATCTCATCCGGATCATCGACGTGCCTGCCCATCAGCTTGGCAATCTTCTGGTAAACCTCCGCCCCTTCCCCGGTCTCCTTGACGAACTTGGACGACTTCAGCTTCAGCTCACGCACTAGCTGGGATACCGTCTTGCTTCCCTCGCTGGCAACCGGGGTGGCCTTGGATGCCAGCGTTCTGACAGCAGCCTTGGTGCTTTCAATGTAGTCGGTGAACGTTGAGACACGTCGTTGCAATGCACTTACAGGGTCGACGTAAACCCCAGCCTGCAAGAGATTGGGGTCGTCCGTACCCATCGTCCTCATCCACTGAGCCAGGGCCTCCCACCTGTTGGCCTGTGTTTCGCCTGCTGCCACGTCAACAATTCTCGCCCCGGTGGTGGGGTCCGTGGCATACGAGACCACCTTGGTGTCCTCGAACATATCGTCGGCCATGTGGCCCCAGCGGTTTCCGATATGAGCAGCCGCGCCGTCGATATCTCCTGCTTCAAGAAGACGCGACAAATCAGGATCTTGCGTCATCTCCCTGATCGCGCCGGTTCCTGACTCCGAAAATCCCCTGGTGAAAGGAGTACGACCCTGTAGGTGAGGATCAACTGCGTACAGCGGACCACGGGACCCGGCTCTCTCCGCGCCCTCCCGTGCCACCAGCCGAGGGAAATACATCTCGGGAGAAATGAACTCCTCCGGGATTTCATCAAGAGTCCTCTGCGCCCTCCTGATGGCCTCGGCCTTTTCCATCGCCTCAATGCTGTCCCATGGCAGCAACCCTTCTCTTGTGCCCGGAGGACGGATCTCACCCGGCATGTCTAACGCCGCCTCCATCGCCTCCTCAGCCTCTTTTCTCCGGGCTGCGTGCCGAGCGTACTCCGCCCCATAAAGCTCCATGAAGTTTGCGCCCCACTCGTCAGCCTCTCCCTTCATTGCGCCGAGATATTGCCGGACGCTGTTCACCATCTCCATCGTTTCATTGCCGATACCGCGACTGAGCAGCTCCTCCTCCGGCAGTTCCATCAGTCGATAGGTGGCAGTCACGACATCCGGGTGCGACATCAACGCCCTGTCCGTGTCGCGCTTGAGTGACTTCAGCGCATCTTTGTCAAACCCCTTGGTCACCAGCGACCCGGTGTCTGGATCTGTGTATCTCACCCACGCCTGACCCGTGTCCTCAATCTTCAAAACCTTGGCGTTGGCTGGAAGATCAGCACCCCTAACCCAGTCGCCTTCTATGGGTATGCCATCCTCTAACCCCGCCCTGATCTCGTGGAGAGGACGCTCAAAGTCGTGGACTTTCTCCAGGTCCTCCAGGTTTCTGGCAAGGACAGTCTCCATTTCGCTCCCGGCTTCCCTGCCGAGTGCCTCAGCCTGCACTTTCTTTTTGTAGAGTTCAGGAGCCAGGTCTCTCTGGAAGGCTTCCGTCGTTGTGTCCATTACTCCCGGACGGAACAGCTTGTTCAAGGTCCGGCCAACTGTATTGCCGTATTTCAGCTTGTTTCCCAGAGAGTCCAGAAACACGTCAGCCTTCTTCCCCGTGAACGGGATGGAAGGCGCACTCATATGGAACCCAGGCATGCCCGGAAGGTTCCACTTGGCAAAACTACCGACCGGAGAATTTTCAATGTCTGCTAGTGTTTGCCCCATCCCCGTGGCTGCATCCGCCCATTGCCTGCGCTGATTGCCAAGAGCGGCAATCTTCGTGAGGTCGTCACCCGCCTCCCACGCCTCGTCTGAATATGAAATCATATCCATCGGCGTCACAGAACTGCGTGCCTCACGCACTCCGACACGGGCGACGTCATCGAAATTTTTGCCGGTTGCTGCTGCCAGCTTCCTGGTGGCAATCTTTGACACGTCATCCCACTTGCCAAGTGCCTGCGCCACCCTGCCTGCCTTGGTTGCTGCACTGGCACCAAAGCTAAGATAGGTCAACGGGTCCAGCAGGACCTCTGCCGCGAACCCTGACAGGCCCGGAGTCCACCCGGACTCATCTCTCTCGAACCCGAACAGCTCCTGCCCAGAGGTTCTCCCCTCCTGGCTAGTCCAGTTCCATGGCAAGAGCTGGTCAAAGGGATTCTCAAGAGCAAGAACGTCACGAACCATGGACCCCGGAATGTCCAGTATGTTCGCTGCACCCGTCAGCCCACTGATGCCACGCTGCACCAGTGACCTGTTGATCTCCTCCTCCTCCCAAGGAGTGAGTTCACGGTTCACATGGCGGCTTGCTCTACCAAACGTTGGGAGCGTTGGGAGTAGTCCGGGGAGGGGCATACGTCACCTTACCTCCAGACCGTTTTCTTGTCCTTATGGACGTTAGACCATGTCCACATCTCATCATCTTCTGACATGCCTGCCCTTTTCGCCTTTGATCTCGGAACAAATACCCCAGCATCGCGTTTCGATTCAGGCAAGACGTGGAGCCGTGATCTTTCCATGTCGGTTCTCCACCAGTAATCGTGCCAATCATCTGGGTCCTCTCCCCTGGGAGCTTCCATTTTGTAGAACTCGGCAAGCTCCGCCTTGGTGTATCCGTCGTACTGTCTTATTGCCCATTCTGCCCAAGTGCTTGAATCACTACCGAAGAACGAAGAAAGACCGGAAGGTTTCCACTTAGTGCTATACAAATCACGCTCGCAGCCTAATGACTAGGTTTTGCCTGTCTCTCTCGGGGGATGGCCCTGGTGGAATGCGGTCAACAGACATTGCCGCCTGCTGTTGTGCATAGCCCCGGTCGTCTTCATAACCTTCCGGGACCTCAGCGGCTGTGGGCGTAGCTGGTGATGGACCAGCCGCCGGGCTAGGAGCCGCCGGGCCAGGAGCGAGAGTGTCTTCAAGAGGTTCTCGATTTACTAATCTGCGAAGCCTGTCTCTGGCTTTTTTCTTGTCAGCCGGTGTCGCATCAGGGTCTGCGATAACACTGTTCTCAAGTGCTATCTGCTGGTCACGTTGTTCCTTCGCTTCTCTGGCTTCACGTTCTAATTTGGACTCCGCCTTGCCTTCACGGTATCGTCTTGTCTCAGTCTCTGTTCTCGTCCTGTACCTCTCTCTTTCCTCCCGCATCTTCTCAAGATCGAATTGCCACTTTCTCTCTCGATCCGCCTCGGCTTTGTCACCGCGCCGTGTCGCATCCGCCTCCTTCCTCTTTGATTCCTGGTATTGAATTCTCCTCCACTCCTCATCACCCCTGCGGTCCTCGCGATCACCTGCCAGCCTGTCTCTTTGCAGGTCAAGAGATGCCCTCTGGAATGCAGTCATGGGCTTGCCGCCAATTGAATCAGCGAGGCTTGGGTCCCTACGGAGGGCTTCAGCGTTCCATGCCTGACGTCTGGCTTCCCTGCGGTCCCTGTCCCTGAAGCCACGACCACGCGCTCTGGCTCGCTGGACTGTCAGCCGGTCACGCTGGGCTGGCGTCATTGCGTCGATCAGTGACTGCTCACCGGGGTCCACTTCCACGTCGCCTGGCCGGCCACGCTCACGCTGAACCAAAGCCTGCGTCAGTGACCGTGCGTTCCGTGACCTCCGTGCTGCCTCGCGCCCGCCTGCTCGCCTGGCATCAATCTCTGCCTGTATGCCTTCTGCCTCTCCACGCAGTGCGGCAGCTCCAGCCCTGTCCCCCTCCACAGACTCAGCGTATTCTGCCTCTGACAACAGGTCCTCAAGGCGTGCCCTCTGGGGTCCGACAACCCGTACCGCGCCTGGGTTTTCGTCACTTTCCTCGTACCTAACCCCTCTGTCCGTGACGGTTCCCGGTGTCGCAAACCCTACACGGCTTCTGTCGAACTGGCCCGTCTCGTCGGCAAACGCCACGAGGTCGTCATCGGCCACGCCTTGGGCCAACTGGCTTCTCTCTCTGGCTGTGAGCCGTCTAGGCTCTGCCTCTACTGGACCGAGGCCCAGCATCCGACCCTCTAACCCTGTCGGATCATCAGGCCCGATTGTCCCATGTGCAATCTTGCGTTCTTCCGGGGTGCGGAGAGACGGAAGACCCAGGCGTTCCGATTCACGATCCAGAAATGCTCTCGCAGCAGCCGGATCTTGCTCCGTCCCTCGCTCCTCAAGAGTTCTGAGGTTCTGCTGGTGGTGGGCTTCTTTCCGAGCCAGGGCATCTGCCCTAGCCTTGTCGTCAATCTCCTCCAGACGGGCCTTCTCAGCCTCGATGCGAGTGATGGAGGCATTCTGCCGTTCCTGCCTCTTTAGATCCTCCTCGCCTAGGGTTCTTCTTGCCGCTGCGGCACCTTCAGCCCACTGTCCAGACAGGTCATCCACGAGCCTTTGCACGGGAGTTCTGTCATCACCGAAAACAATAGGGTCACGCTCTAAATCCCTAGCAACTGGAGGTGGAGGTGGAGGTGCAGGAGAGCGTTCTCGGGAAGGATCTGCCAAGTCTCGAACATTCTCGTGCCGCACCCCGTCTGCATTAGGAGCCAGGAGTTCAGAAAGTGATGGCCTGCGTGGTGGTCGCCTGAGTTCCTCTGTCGGCAACTCGATGCTCTGTTCCCTAACCTCCGGAGGGCGGGACGGAGGAGGCTGTGGAAGGTGTATCCTGCGCTCGACCCTCTTGGGGGGGTCCTTGGGTAGCGGGCCAGCAGGAGCTTTAGTGCTTTTCGGCTGACGTCGTCGCTCAGGCTTCTCCCTCCGGCCAGGACGCCGCCACAAGCCTTGCCGGTCCTTCAGCCAGCCTGCGCTTTTCAGCCTGCGCTTCAGCTCATCTTTTTTTTTCTCGTCCTGCTCTATAGCGAGGTCTCGGTTTACCTGCTGTTCTTCCTGCTGAAGTTTGTACTTCATCGTGTCAGCCATATCACACCACCTGTCCCAGCCACCCAAGCGACTGGCCGCGTCCAGTCAGGGAGGCCTCGATGCCCTTCTGAACTGCCTGCGATCTTGCACCACTGTAGGCTTTGGCAACATCTTGCGCCGCCCTTTGCTGCGCGCCGGCATGGGCTAACGACATCAGATTGCTAGGCTGTGACTGCAACCCTCTGCGAGCCTGCGACTCCGATATGTTCCTGTTAGCCTTGGCGAAATCACCAGCAATGGAACCACGGAGACGCTGCCCCTCCTGCCTTTCAGCCGTGGGAGAAAGGTGTCGGAACAACGAATCTTCAAAGACCTCTGTGCCGGGAATCCCCGGTCTTGCCAGCCCCCCGGTGTTCGAGGCTACGCCACCGGGAGACCCTGAAAAGGGGACGCTGGCAACGTCGGGGCCTGTGGCCTGTCGGGGAACTGGTGCTGAGTCGGGTCCCACTGTGGAGGTGCAATTCCACCAGCGTTACCGAAGCCCTGGCTCTTGGAGAAGTAATCCCCCATGGAACCAAACACCGCCGGGAAGGCTTTGTCGAACCTCTGCTGGGCCAGCAGGTGGGGGGTCTGAGCAATCTCTGCCAGCACGGGAGACATCGCCGTGTTGTAGAGGTTGCCAAGGAACCCTGCCTGTGTCCCGTAGATGTTCGCTCCCGTTCCCATCATCTGGTTCAGGATCGAGGCGATGGCATTAGTCTGTGCCTGATACGCGCCAGTGTCATCACCCTCCCGCATCTCGAACTGGCCGGTGATCGGGTTGAAGCTCCAGCCACCGCCCGCTGATCCTGTCCATCCGGGGAGCATTCCGGTCATGCCCTGCATCATTCCAGGCCCCATGAACCCAGACGGCTGACCCATCTGAGTGAGAGCACCCATGGTGGGCATATGCTGGACCTGGAGAGGCGGGGCAAACTGACGTTGCACCTGCGGCGGGGCCATTGACGTGCTGCCGCCGGGGATAACTGTGGGCTGCATTGTGTGTCTCCTACTGTGCCTGTATCACCTGACCTTAACGCCATACGAGAATGGGGTAGCCCCACCTCCGCCACGCCTATTGCCCCCACCCTGCCTAGTGGTGGGTGCTATAGGCTGACTGCTAGGATACACAACTGGAGACCCCGAAGGAACACCACTTTGCGGAGCCTGCTGCAACTTGGACGTCGCTGCCTCAGTCACCTCTTGTCCGTACTGCCCTAACTCCGGTGCCGCTCCAGGTATTGGTGCAACTGGTGGAAGACCGGGAATCACGCCAGCACCGGGAACGTTCTGTCCGGGCTGACCTGTGCCAAACCCCGGATCGAGCGGCTGCTGGGGCTGGCCAACCAAATTCGAGTCTGGCAACGTAGCCCAAGGCGGCATCTGGGCACCGGGGAAACCTCCCCATTGCCCCCCACCCGGATGAATTCCTCCCGGACCACCGGGGTAGGACATTCCGGGTGCTCCGCCGCCGGGGGACTGTTGTCCTGGCTGCTGCTGACCCGCAAAGCCGCCCAGCTGTGCCATCTGGCCACCACCCTGCTGCTGCCATATGTTCGTCAGGCTGGGCTGACTTCCTCCCCAACCCTGCTGGCCACCAGCGTCCTGCCACCCACCCCATCGCTGCTGCGACTGTCCCGACTTTAACTGTTTGAGATATTGGTCGTACCGATCTCTCTCCCTTAGACTCATCCCGCTCGTTACTCTTGCCTTATCATGTCGCTGCCACTCTCTCTCGCCACCTCTCTGTAAGCTCGCCTTAGTTCGTTCACGCCATTTTCCTTCGGGACCGTAGTCTCTCATTATCCTATAGATGTCATCGTCCGTAAATCTCGTCCACTTATTTACACTTGCATGCTGGTCTCTATACGCCAGCATTTGAGGACTGTGCCTGATGTTATCAGGGATTTCGTCAAAACCAATGCCTTCGCCTCTTGGGGCCTCCCTCGGATCCACGGGTTGTGCAGTACGCCTATCCAAGGTTCTTCCGGTAATCGGATCCCGAAACGTCTGACCCTGCTGCTGCATCTGCCAGCCCTGCTGTCCACCCCACTGCTGGGTGGGAGCCTGCTGTCCACCGCCACCCCACAGGTCCATCATGCTGGGCTGAGACCCTGGAAAGCCTCTGTCGGGGAGGCCTATATCCGCAAACCCTTGTGCCGCCCAGTCCTGATGAGTCAGGCCAGCAGGTAAATGAGACTGCTGCTGCTGAAAGGCCTGCTGCTGCTGTTGCTGATGAGTCTGCTGGGGTTGCTGCTGCGCTGGGGCTGGGGCCGGGGCCGGGGCCGGATCTACTGCTGACGATGGTGTCTGTCGGAGGAAGTCTTCGTGTTGCTTGATCTGGGCTTCGAGTTGAGCCATTTCCCGAAAGAGTTTCATGTCTCCGGGGTTTTCTCGCGATGTCTCCTGATTGTTCCACTGTTCCTTCACTACCTTCAGACGATCCCGAAAAGACTGTAGCCTCTGGGAGTTTTCAAATCTGTTCTGCTCCTGATGACGATACCCCTCTCCAGCACCTGCTGGCTGGTCAGGAAGCGGCTCTGGCTCTGGCTCTGGAGTTGGCTCTGGAGTTGGCTCTGGAGGCGCGCCTATGTTTTTCCTCTCGTCATAGTGTTTTTGCTTATCTTGTTTTGCTTTCTCTATTTCTTCTGGAGAAACCGAAGGATTGGGCGGTGCGCCGGGCTGGGGAGGGATGTAGGGCGTAATGCCTTTTGCATTTTTGTTCGGGTCGTAGTCCGGTCGAGGAATAATGTTACCGTCAGGACCCCTTACCATACGCGAGTTGGGAAGCGCGTTTCCATCTGCATCCTTGGCTGGGTCATAGTCCGGGTTTATGATCGGCCTGCCATGTTTATCCTTCATCCCCGGCAAATACTGAGTGTTCTTCGGCGGCCATGTCCCTGGACCGGGCATTGTGACAGGGTCGCCTGGTCGATCTTCGGTCTTGGGCTGCTGCTGCTGGCCGACTGGTCCTCCAAACGGATACACTCGTGCATTTCTTTCCGCATACCGTACCGATGGGCCTGCGGAAAACTTTTTTATGTCCTCCTCGATGTTTTCGGAAGGGTTATTTATTTTTATTAGCCCTCCACCGGAAGCACCGTACCACTTGTCCAGAGTCCCACCACGGCTTTCTACTATGCGACGAGCCTCGGCCTCTGTGGTCCCCTTCGCGAAGCCGAGTAACAGTTGTCCCTTTACATGATCTCCGGCCCATTGTTCTTGTTGGCGTTTCGCGCCTTCTGACCCCGGTTCATAATAGACCATGTTATTTATCCCCACCCTGCTGCTGGACTCAGACTCTTTCCCAGCCGTGATCTCCGGGCCTTGGCGAATACCCACCTGTTCCTGTGGACTGCACTTCCCCTGAATACTTATTGCGCCAATGCACAATTGCCATCGTGTTCATCGAACCCGGTGGCGGGGATTCAACAGCCTCACTAAACGAAAGATAGCCGGGGTGCTTTTTCTTCACCCCAGCCATATATTGTTCGTGGTCAGGGTGCTGGTGCATCCAAGGCTTTGGCTGATGGCCGGCCAGGCCTCCAGGGTTGCTATCTAGCCAATCTCCAAAGTCACCGCCAGGTTCTGGACCCGGTTCTGGACCCGGTTCTGGACCCGGTTCTGGACCCGGTTCTGGACCCGGACCATCCATGGGACCATGTGCCGCAATGTTATCCCTGATCCAGTTGAAGATCGTCACCGGCCCATTGAACATTCCGAAGCCCGGTATGTTCGCTGTCACCGGGAAGTCTCCGTCCGGTACTGGTGGCGGAGAACCCCATGAGTCAGGCACCCCTCTGGTCTTGGGCTTGGGAGGCTCGCCTTGGTCAGGACCATCTCTATCTCGGTCCATGTGATCTGTGATCGGAGGCATTCCGGGTCCGGGCATTCCACCGCCGGCACCCATCATCATCATCAGCAGCATCTGGATCAGAGGATTGCCACCACCGGGCATACCCGGCATACCGGGCTGCGGCTGATACCTGTTGGACAGCCCATCCAGAAAGCTCTGCAACTCCGGTGAGATCCCCGGCATACCCGGCGGGCCACCGCCTATCCCAGGAAACCCACCGCCGTCTGGACCAATCGGCACTGGTTCTGGGGCCGGCTGTTGGACTGGGGGCATGTAATTCTGCCCCAAGTAAAACTCCGTGCCTCCAGGACCACCAATCTCTGCCACTGGCCCCTGCTGCTGTACGGGGCTGAACGACTGCTGCGGGCCACCTACCTGTGGTCCGCCCTGCGACAACTGCTGCTGGGGATTGTACTGCTGCTGCTGAATCTGCGCCTGACCCCACTGCTCCTGCTGGGGTTGGCCCCACTGCTCCTGCTGCGGCTGACCCCATTGCTCCTGCTGGGGTTGCCCCCACGGCTGCTGTTGGGGCGGCTGCTGTTGCTCGCCAAAGTACGGCATTGTCTACTACCTGTACCAACCGTAGGCGTTGCTTCCGGGAGCTGCACCTTTGGCGACGGGACCACCAGTGCCGCTGATACGATTCGTTTGCCCGTCCTGTCCGGGATACGTTCCGGGTGGAGGAGTGATGCCTTGGCTCACCTGTGATCCGGGGGGAGCCATGGAGACAGGCTGGGCCTGCTGCTGCTGAGGCTGGTAATCACCCTGCCATGGACCGGGCATGGTGCCGGGAGGCCTAGGAACCGAGTTCGGACCCTGATTGCCAGGAGTGAGGTTGGGTGGTGCCCACTGTTGCTGGGGCTGGCCCATACCGCCACCCCAGCCAGGAAGCATTTGATTGAGCTGATCCTGAGCATTCTGTGGGTCGCTGCCATAGCCGCCGGAACCGGGTCCCATGCCGGGGACCCCACCGCCGCCACCATAGCCGCCACCATAGCCAGGGAGCAATTGATTGCCCTGATGCTGCGGAGTTTGTGGAATGGGTCCAATCGGAGACGGCATCATCGGTGGCGGAGCGACAGGGTCAGGAACCGAAGGCCCAACATTAGGAACCGTGGAAGGACCAGCTTGGCCAGTAAATGGGTTGAAATCTATGCCTGTTGGCGGCGTCAATGTTGGAGTTGGCGCACCGTGCGGACCACCTGGCGGAGCGTTGTTCCATGGGTCCTGACCCGTAGGACTGAACGGACCTGTAGAGGACGGGAATGGCTGCGTAAGGCCTGCACCAGTCTGAGTGGGATTCCACGGACCAGTTGAGCTAGGAGGGACGATGTCACCCATGCCGCCTCCCATGCCGGGCATGCCGGGCATGCCGCCCATCCCACCGCCAGCGGGCATTGGATTACCCGTGCCTGATGGGCGACCTGCGTTTCCAGCCCTCGGAGCGGCCATGGACTGCTGCACTGGACCACCGATTTGTCCGCCTGGTTGAAAAGGCATCACTCATCTCCCTACACGACGTGTCGTGGCTTCTTGGGTATGGGCCGGTTGTCCTTGCCGACCTTCCTCAGAGGACCGTATGGGCTGCCGAAGTCTACAACATCCTGTCCGGGGTTAGGCATAGGGACTGGCTCTATTGGAGGCTTGTCGCCACCGGGCAGACCATCGTCTGGCAACCCAATGGGAGGCTCAGGCTTAGGCTCCGGATTGTCGCCTACGACCTCTTGTCTTCGTTTTTCCCACATCTCTCTGGTGAGCATCTGTCCCGGCTTAAGGTCAGCTTGTCGAAAGTTGACCAGGTACGCCTCGTAGCTTGTGAAATGCCCCGGAAACTCGTTTTTCTCAGCAGGCGTTCCCTTCTCGAAAATTTCTGCCGCTGTCGGCGGCGGCTTCGGCTCGCCGGGTCCCGGCTTCTCAGGCGGCTTCTCACCGGGGTACGGAGGCGGCTGGGTTCCGTCATCGGGCTGTGGATCCGGATGCAGGTCGCCGTCTGGATCTCCCGGTACTGGACCCGGTTTTACGGGAGGATCAATGCCCCCGTCATCTGGGGAATCAGGAGGATCCGGCATGATAACCTCGGGCCAATCGAAGCCTGTTACCTTTTCGTAACGCTCCTTCGCCCAGTCCTTATCAATTGTCCCCTGATTCACACCCTTCATCAGGTCATCGTAATACTCTTTCGCTTCTCCTCTTTGTACCTCGTCGTCTCGCCAGGGCCGACTAAGGATTTTTTCCTCAAGACGCTCACGCCCCTCGTGATACAACCTGTCCTGCCGCTCTGTAGGAGTCTCGTGCGGTCGCGGCTTCGGGGGCGGCTTCGGCTTCGGCCTTGACGGCCTGTCTGGATGACCACCGGGCTTGCCGGGTGGCTCCTGTCCGGGCGGTTCCTGTCCTGGCGGTTCCTGTCCGGGTGGTTCCTGTCCGGGTCCACCGGGCTGGCCGCCATCTGGCAAACCGATAGGCGGCTCTCCCGGCTGTCCCGGTCCACCGGGTTGTCCGGGTCCACCGGGTTGGCCGGGTCC